>Ga0222717_10000630_pt1 | contig 30105 bp, 14 predicted proteins | sample C33_18DmetaG_FD_165053 | JGI IMG/M metagenome (GOLD analysis project Ga0222717, IMG submission 165053) | Estuarine water microbial communities from San Francisco Bay, California, United States - C33_18D | ecosystem: Environmental > Aquatic > Marine > Unclassified | place: USA: California... | reverse complement strand
CAGAATCTTCTGCGTTGGCTACGTTTTCCATACCAATCGTATGAGCTCTGACGCCAGACGTGGTTACATCATTACCATAACCTACAGTTGACGCATAGTTGCCACTTACAAAGTTACCACTACCAACCGTAGTTGCTCTAAATGAATCGGAGGTGTTTATTCTACCAAATACATGTGAGCCATCAGCTTCGTCTTCGTTTAAATTTCCATAACCTACGGTCATGCTGTCAGCAGCGTTGTTTTCATTACCGCTACCAACCATCACAGAATCTTCTGCATTACTTATGTTCTCAATACCAAATACATGAGATCTTTCAGCTAATATTGTGCTATCGTTGCCATACCCAAAAATTGCACTAAAAGTTCCGCTATTAATATTCCCACTACCTAAGACAATAGATCTATCGCCGTTATTAATATTGTCTTCACCTATTGTATTTGACTTAAAAGCTGTACTAGTATTTAAATTATCATTACCAAAAATATAAGAATGGTTCGCGTAGTTTCTATTGCCACTACCAAATATGCCTGCAGCAATTGCGTCGCCTGTATTAAAGTTTCCAAAAATATTTCCAAATGTAGCTTTAGTATCCGCCAAATTAGCGTTACCAAAAGTACTAGATAAATCAGCCAAAGCCCTATTACCGCTACCCATTGTTCTTACGGAAGTAGCTGACTCAACTTTATTTTTTCTACCAAATATAGTTATGTCGGCAGCTGTAGAATCAGTATAATTCCTATATCCACCAATAACAGAATTTGCAGAATTAATCACATTTTCCTTACCGAGAATAACACAATCTTCTGCATTACCAGTGTTCCCGATACCAAATATTAAAGTGTTATCTCCCTTTTCTGTTACAGTATTTAAGTTACCATAAGCCGCGCCGCTTTCCCCGCTTATGATATTATCTATACCGACAGCAGTTGAAAAAGGAGAATAAATCTCATTAGATCTTCCAAAAACATTAGATGTATCTCCATCTAGATCTACAAAATTTCCATAACCGACAATAATTGAATCATCAGAATTATTTTTATTTCCATACCCAGCAATCATTGAATAATCGCCGCTATTTATATTACCACTTCCAACCGTAGTTGCTCTAAAAGAGTCGGAAGTATTTTTTCTTCCGAATACATGAGAACCGTCTGCGTCAGATTTATTTAAGTTTCCGTAGCCTACGGTCATGCTATCGGCAGCGTTGTTTTCGTTGCCGCTACCAACCATCACAGAATCTTCTGCGTTGGCTACGTTTTCCATACCAATCGTATGAGCTCTTACTCCAGCCGTGGTTACATCATTGCCATAACCTACAGTTGACGCATAGTCTCCGCTTACAAAGTTACCACTACCAACCGTAGTTGCTCTAAATGAATCGGAGGTGTTTATTCTACCAAATACATGTGAACCATCAGCGTCATCCTCGTTCAAGTTTCCGTAACCTACGGTCATGCTATCGGCAGCGTTGTTTTCGTTACCGCTACCAACCATCACAGAATCTTCTGCGTTGGCTACGTTTTCCATACCAATCGTATGAGCCCTAACACCAGCTGTGGTTACATCATTACCATAACCTACAGTTGACGCATAGTTACCACTTACAAAGTTACCACTACCAACCGTAGTTGCTCTAAATGAATCGGAGGTGTTTATTCTACCAAATACATGTGAACCATCAGCATCATCCTCGTTTAAGTTTCCGTAGCCTACGGTCATGCTGTCAGCAGCGTTGTTTTCGTTACCGCTACCAACCATCACAGAATCTTCTGCGTTGGCTACGTTTTCCATACCAATCGTATGAGCTCTTACTCCAGCCGTGGTTACATCATTGCCGTAACCTACAGTTGACGCATAGTCCCCGCTTACAAAGTTACCACTACCAACCGTAGTTGCTCTAAATGAATCGGAGGTGTTTATTCTACCAAATACATGTGAACCATCAGCGTCATCCTCGTTCAAGTTTCCGTAACCTACCGTCATGCTGTCAGCAGCGTTGTTTTCGTTACCGCTACCAACCATCACAGAATCTTCTGCGTTGGCTACGTTTTCCATACCAATCGTATGAGCTCTTACTCCAGAAATAGTAATGTTATTGCCGTAGCCTACAGTAGAAGAGTACTCCCCTGTCACAAAATTTCCACTACCAAAAGTACTTGCCCCAGTTGTATCAATATGATTGCCTCTTCCAAATGTGTCTGAAATTCTAGCGAAAGCCGTATGTTTATTTGAGTCTCCAACAACAAAAGCGTTATAACCTGAATTAATATTTTCTCTTCCATATATAGATCCCGACTCAGCATAGTTCGAATTACTTTGACCAATATTTATTGCATCAATACCTGTCGTGTCATTGTTATGCCCTAATTCAGTAATGCCAAGCCGTCTATGTATTTTTATCCACCATTTTTTAAGTTGGCCATCAATAACATCTCCACACTCATCTATCAAAGTTAACTTCCAAGTTCCAACTCCCTGTTCATCTTTAAACACTGCATGATCTCTTTGATAATCTAACCCTTGAAAATGATTATAAACTTCAGATTCAGTACCTTCAGGAGAAGTTATTTTTATAAATAATCCGTCAACATTACTTTTTTCTTTAAAATCTATTTCTTGTTGTGGATAGCCTACGGCACCATCGGTAGAATCTATTAATCCAGGAGTTTTAGTTTGATAATGAATAGGATCAGTATCAAATGTAACAGGGTTAACTCCTGACCAAACTCTTATAAAATCATCGTTTTTATATTCAGCTATTTCAAAAAATACTTGTACTTTTTCTATAGGGTAATAGTTAAATATGCTTTGATCATCAACTCGAGCAGGATATACTCCTAAGTGACCATCTACATTAAATGAATTACTAACTCCTCTAGAATTAATCTGAGATACATTTCCAACTGGAATATCAATACATAAATTATCACTAGACTCATATGTTAAAACATCTATTCCAGAATTAATTATATTACCATATACATATAAAGCATCTTCAGAATGTTCTCCTGGATCATCTTCTCCATGAATTATTACATTTCTTCTTACATCTATATTATTTCTAAAATATTTATCTCCATGTATTTGCTCAACTCCAGTTGTAGATACAAAATTACCTGCTTTCTGAATACTAGATATTAAATTATGACCATCTGGGCCACCATCATAAAATGATATTTGCTTATTTCTTACAGGAGTACTCTGGGTAGCAGTTATAAATAAATCTTTAGGCGCAACATACCCAGAATATGTTGATAGTTGAGATATTTTTCTATTTCCTGCCATTTTTTAAAATTACACTATTTTAGCTCCTTAAAGAAATAGGCAAGTCGGAATCTTCCATAGTAATCATAAAAGGTTGATCTTCTTGAAATATTAAAAAGTTATGCTCTTGAGATATAGGTTCTCCCGCTCCTTGTATATGAAATCCATATTCAGGTGATATTTCGAAATCAAAACTCAAATTACACTCCATCATATCAGACAAACCTAAAGTATAATCTTGAGAGACTAATTTAGCTCCCCTTATTTTGTATATTATAAAATCTTCCCTAACGGATTCTTCATTTTCATTCCCAAAATACCTTGGGTCTTCATATCGATCTACCCCGAAATAAACTTTTCGATCTTCGCATGCATTTTTATCAGCAGCTTCATCTTTAATTGATCCTATATATTTACCGCTTTTCCTTTTGTAAATACCATCTTCTTTGGATACAGTTTGTGCATATTCGCCACTCTCTAAAATTCTCATCTTATAGTTTGCAGGGATATCTTTCGTTGTCACTAAGAGAAAAGGGGCAATCTGATCTTCTGGATTCATTATTTTAAAAACTGTACCCATATAGTTAACTGAAATTCTTCTCTGAGAGTCATCTTCTGAATAATAGATCCAACCACCTTCATGCCGTAAATTTTTATAATATCTACCTTGAGTAACTTCTGTCCCCACCCAATCTCCAGCTTTATTTGAATTGTCACAATTACCCTCAATTAAAGTTTTTGAATAATCTGACTCGTATATTTTTTCATTTTCAATATAGTGTGGACTACCTGGCAAAGCATTAGCTTTTTCAAAATTTTTCTTTAATTTAATATTAAAATTATATTTTTTGTCTCTATTAAATATTTGATGCAACTCTCCTTGTAGTAATTTATCAACAATTAATGTTATAGAGATAGTTGGCAATTGTGGAAATAATAATTTTCTATCGCAAACATATCTAGATCCTAATTTAAATAAATTTTCCCTAGCAAGAGGTATCTCCATCTGGAAAGACTGAATATTAACACTATTATCATCATTTAATAATTTAGTACCACCTACATTAGGATTTTCCAACTCTAAAACGACATCTCCTGGCAATAGCGCGTTTATATGTTCTGGATAAATAAAATCATTAGCTATAATATTGTATTTCGGCCTATTCGCAATATCGCCAGTTTGTCTATTGATGGCTGGTATATCATGATATATTGGAACTACAGCTGAAACATTAAATTCATTTAATCTTCCGCCAGCAAAAGAAGATATATGTAAAGACCAAGTAGCTTTTACATCACTATCCATAAACGCACTCAAGTCAAGATGACCAGCGTCATGATCATCCCAAAAGATTTTTATTTGATTTTCTACGTTTCTAACCCTAAATTTTTTGTATCCATAACCTTGTCCATATTCATGTATTAACTTTTTAATTTTACCAGAATCATTTTCTTTAACTAAAAAAACCTCTACATCAGATAAGGTGAAATCTGCATCTTGAAGAAAATTGCCATCTTCATCAAATACCCCTATGTCTAAGTCTATTTCTACTCTAAAATGCCTTTCTTTTTCAGATCTATCAAACTGATCTCTGTTTAAAGAAACAGGCAAGGAAACATCGTATTCAAATGAGAACTTTTCTGGATCTATTAAATTATTACATTTACCTCTTTTTCTTACGCAATCTGGATGTATTAAAACTAAAGCGCTATCTTCTTTATCAAAAAAATATGTTTGACTTCCATCATTAACTGCATTATTATGAATGATAACTTCTTGACCTAGTGATTCAGGGCCCGCCATCTCCTGCCCTCCTTGCTTAACTATATTAGAAAGACAACCTGTAAAAGTTTGCGAACTTGATATTCCTCTTGTGATATTTTCAGATTCATCTTGTTTGTCGAACTTCATGTTACAACAAGACCAATCAACGCTAGCTGAAGGATAAGAGCCTATAGCAGCTGAAACGGAATAATTTGTTAGGAAACTATTTCCAAATCCAATAATATCATAATCTTTAAAATCATACATTTTTACATCAGCATCAATCTCATTATCTTGAGTAGCTGCGCCAATAGAGGCTGTAAAAGGTTCATCTCTATAAGCTTCTTCATGTATATTAGTGGCAAACTCTAAATGTCTACCTTCTCGATTTGTTATTAAAAAAAATAAATTTCTGTCTTCTACAGTTTTATCATAAAAATTTTTTATTGCGGAATAGTTTTCTTCGTCTCCAATATGAAATCCAAATTTTCTTTCATTAAATGAATTCGTTAATAAATAAGAAAAACTTAAATTAACCTCTGGCTGAGAAACTACTTTCCTATCAGCCATCGTAAAAGAATTAATTTGCTTTATGTCTTGTCTTTCTATAGAAAAACTAAAATTAGCATCCTGGACTCTATTAACCTGATCCATCATGCAATAGCTATCTTTTCCCGTATGCGGAGAAAAGGCTGGCGACGGACCTATTAGTATTCCAGCTGATTCATATGATACTTTACCTTTCACATATATATTTACACAATAAAAAAAACACCCCTTTCGGGGTGTTTTTATAGTTAAGAGATTATATCTCTAAATTAAGTCGCTTCTCCTGAAACCACAGAGTAATCGGGGAGATAGTCGGTGTCATACATACCTGAGATGAAAACACCGTTTTCAGTATCTTCTGGGCCACCGACCTGAGTTGTGAAGGTCATGTCTACAGTTTTGTTACCTCCGATATCCGAACTAAATGACTCTGAGTCTAGTAAGGCTCCCTTGATAGTAAATGACATAGTCTTATTATTATCTGCTGGGTTAGTCATTTCTACAGTTAGCTCTTGCTTTTCTTCGTTGTCAATTAAAACAGCAAGGTTTCCAGTTCCAATATCTGCCACTAAAGCGTTAATTGTAAAACTTGCATTCAATGGTACATCAGGCACACGAACATAAGGGAATACACTACCTAGTCTTTCAATTGGAGTTCTTGACATTGGGATATTAAAGCTAACACTTTGAACGTGAGCCGCAGTTCCGCCGCCTTCTCCAGATGTATTAGTAATCAAAGCTGAGTCTGATGGGAAAAGAAGTTTTAAGTCACCAGGACGAAGCGCCGCGATACCATGATCTCCAGTACTACCAGAAGGTAAGCTATACTGAATTTCATCAATAGGACTTCCATCCTCAAGAGTAACTGCTGGAATACTATTACCTGTGACCCCTTGATCGGCCTTCATGTTGAAACCTTCAATTGTAACACTGGCCGTAGGAATACTTCCGACAGAAGCATCAAATGTATAATCAGACAAGAATCCGTTTCCTAAACCAATTGTAGTTTTTGTGCTATCAGCTTCTGTATTACCAGCAACATCAGTACCTTCTGCAGTTGTTTGGATAAAAAAGTTTGAACCAACTGTGTCGTTAAGGTGGTTTTTAATGCAGTTAGTCGTTCCGTCGGTTTCGAACTTAAGCAATGCCTCGTTCTTTCCATCGATTGGATAATATGTAAAGTCTAAAGATACCGTTGGAGATTCGGTAATCAAAGCGTCGATACGCGCCAATCTTCCAAATTCATTGATATCGGTCCTATTAATTGTAAAACTATAATTCGCACTCTGTACCCGACTTAACTGGGACACCATATTGCCCGAATCTCTTACATGCGTTCCTCCTATTCCAAGGATTCCAGTAGCCATCGAAATTCCTGTCGATCCTTCTCCAGAAAAATGATAGCCCGTAGAATTTGGACTGACGAATAACGCTTCACTTTGGTATATAACTCTGTTTCTAGCCATAATAAAATAATATTAGATGATATGGTCGATTACATTTTTTTTTGTTTTTTGGGAAATTTTTATTTATCTTTCCTGTAAGATTCTTAAATTTTATTTAATTTAATTAGTTATTAATTTAAAATTTTTTATAATCTAGGGAATCTAGTTTGGGCCACTTCAAAATCAATAAAACCTACAAATAAATTATCCAATACAACTTTTCTTAAATTATCTGACACTCTAGAACATGATACAGATTCTATTAAAAAATAATCTTGTTTAGTTTCTTCAGCCAACTCTTTATAGTTATAATAAAATTCTGCGTCTTGTATGGGTTTTGTTATTGGTGTCTCAGGATGACCTGTTTGTATCTGTAACCCACTCTTATTGGGATCTACAGCAGAACTAAAAGTTGCCGAAATACCAACTTGAGTATTTAACCAATCCCTCACTACCCCGACTGCGGGATAATAACGCAAATTAGAAGACCCAACACCTGTCACCATTGGAACATTCAATATCAAAGTAGCTCCGCTAGTACTGAAACTAAAATTACCCCCGCCTGCTAACCAGTTTAATTTTAAATTATTGTAATTTGAAAAATAAGGGCTAGTACTCCTTATATCTATTGTCATATTTCCCGTGTTCTGAAAATTATTCGAGATAGATTGCCCAAAATCATTGTGACCCCTAAGGGTTCGAGGCTCAATATTAAAAACAGCCCTCCTAGATCGTGGTTTTATATCTCCAAATTCTGTTATCGGGTGATCCTTAAAAGGTATCTTGCTGAATATAGTTCTACTTGAATCGTTGAAAATAGAAAGAACGCCATCAAGCATATACAAATTCTCAGCTATAACTGCAGCCTTGAAATACGTGGTTGTTTTATCCTCTCCACCAAACGCAAAAGGATCATTCTTGGAGCCTTCATTAGATATAAAAATAGCTGGAACTACATGATCATAAGGAGGTATCCCTGCATTTTCTCTAAAAAATCTACTGTTTATTTTTAAATTACTTTCTATAATTAGATCTTCTTCATTTTGATCTGTTACATATATATTAAAATCCTTTAAAGCAAAAGACCCTGTTATATTTGCAGAGCTAGAAAAACCAGAGTTTAATATAGCTCGCCCGTTTTCAAAATCTAATTTTAAACCATTGCTACCTCTAGGTATAAAAACACCATCATTGTAAATACCGTTAGCTATATTGGCTCCAGGAATACTGGAATCGGTAACCCATTGTTTATGCGGAGATGCATATATTTTATTGTCAGGAAACCTACTGTCGTTTTGATAATAAAAAGAACTTGTTAAGTTTTTAAAAGCTTCTCCTTTCGATAATAAAAAATTATCAAACCATAAAACAAAACTTGTAGTCACTTCATGTTGATATGATATCTTCATAATTTTTGTATTTTTGCCGTAAAGTTATTAATTATTTTAGAAATATATGATGTATTTGTAAACTTGCCAGGACTAATTTTACCCTTAACTTGTATAGCCTGTCCTGAGCGACTAACTCTGATAGGGTCTCCTGATTTATGTAAATACATTCCTAATCCAGACATGCCTAGCTCTATACCCTTTAACCAGCTTCTGCCCGAAGCCCAAGGCATTGGAGTTATTGAAAATAATTCTTCCTTAGAAGGGTATGTTATGTCAAATATAAAACGCCCTTTCTCCATTTTTTTATAAGCCACACTAACTTTTAATAAGTATTCTTTTATCGGAAGAGTTGGTTTATCATTTTTATCAAAACCTATAAATGTAAATAAATTACCTTTGCCGCCCAAGGTTCCGCTTATATTTTGCCCGTTTGGCCCCATTTCTATTTCTCTAGTGATTGGATGATTTTGAAATTCGTACAACATTTCTTTTTTGATTATGTTTATTTCTGTTTCGACTTCCCTTAAGGCATGAACTCTCAGGCTCTTAAGAGCGGAAGGTTGCTTCATTAATTGCTGTTCAATTATTTTGTTGGCCAATATTTGATTGATCATTGAGCTCTCCTTAGCATAAATGAATAATAATCAGGCCCAAACATTCCTTGAGGCCTTGGATCACTTATAAAAATAAATTTCTCGCCATCGATTTCTGCCCGCTTAGCATCTTTAACAAAATTATTATAATCTTCTTTTGTTACAGTAATTTTTACTTCTCCCTCGGATAACTCTGCGTTTACGCTTGTGCCAGGAAAATTTGATTCGTTTTGCTGCTTACCATATATTATCCTAGCTTTTATTGACTGCTGAACAGGTTCATATTCAACTGATTGAGTTCCGTTATTAGCTAATCCATAAACAGAATTAAATGTAGAGTCAGAGGATACAATTATTTTTTTAGCATCTTTATATATAAATACCTCTCTACCAAATGTATCATGAAGTAGCTTAAAGCTCTGCCTTATTTCATCTTTATCAGATTCTGAGAATAGTCCTACCATTATATTTTATTACACATTAAAAGAAAATCGTGTAATTTTAATTAAGGTAAAAGGAAAGGCTTATGGAACCAAAACAATTAATAGAAGAAAACATTGAAAAACATACTAAAGATCTGTTTAAAAGATTTTTAAATATTGTTGAGGATTTACACTCTGAGCACCAGAGAATATTTTTAAAACTCAAGCATTCCTTACCCGAAGAACATGAAGGGTTAATTAATATGGCTGATTACTTCGATTATGAAAAATTACAATCTATTCGAAAGAAAGTATTAGACATGGGGAATGAATCAGTTCGGAAAAATAATTCTGAATTTGAAAAAATTGATTTAATTTTTGAGTTTAAAAAATAAAATATATTATGAGTAATAAAGAAATCTATAGCTTCAGTACAGAAGTAAGTCAAACAAAAGAAATATCTGAAACTAAAACAGAGTTCAATCAAGAAACGGGCGACCCTGAAAAAGTAACTGTATCTAAAACTATTGAAGTGCCAACGAGGTACAGGATCGTCATTAAGCAACCGAACCGTAGGCAAATGGAAGAGGCTGACATGGAGTACAGTATCGAAATGAGTCGCTGTATTAAAAAAGGAATTCTTACTAAAGCTATGCTTTCTAAAAAATACTCAGACTTAGGAGGCATGATGACTGAGGATGACGCTCTAGAACTTAATAAACACTACGCTAGAGTAGGCGAACTACAGACAGAATACCAAAGATATCAAAGCAAAGAAAAAAAGAACGCCGAAGATCTTAATATGATTCGACAGCTATTAATAGATTTAACTGAAACGAGAACAAGTATTGTTAATCTTGAGACAGCCTACTCATCTCTTTTCAATCATACCGCAGATACAAAAGCTCAAAATAAAGCTATTATGTGGTATGTTGTAAATTTAACTTATTTTAAAGAAGAAGAATCTGAAGACAGTGAACTTACCCCTTTATTTGAAGGTGTTACAGCTGACGATAAGTTAGAGCAATATTATCTTTTTGACGAGCAAGGTAAATCTGATATTTTTAACAATATAAAAAATAAACTCACAACTTTTATTAGCTACTGGTTCTTTAGTAGTAGCACAGACAAAGAAGAGTTCGACAATCTAAATGAAGATGTAGAGGAAGTGGATCAAGAATTAAATTCAGAAAAAGAAGAAGAATTAAAAGTTGAACAAATTGCCGAAAAGGTTCCTGTTAGCAAGCCTAAGCCCGCAACAAAAAAAACCTCTAGACCAAGCTCGAGAAAGCCAACCAAAAAAACTAAATAGACAATGCGGTGGCTGATGACTCAAATATTTTACGAAAAATATTTAGAGATATAGTCAGAGGCTATTCTCAAGATAAATTTCAGAGCCAAGAAGTATACATAAAGCACATAAACTCCCATGATCAAGTAGATCTTGAGGACGTTCATGATGAATACTTATCAGAAGCAAAGTTAAGGGGTGTTCCTTCTGAAGAAGAAAATTTGAATCTTCTAATAGAAGGCGGAGACTGGACTGAAGATGATGAGTTTTTTATTAAAGATAAAGAAAAATATCTAGATAGCCTGGTTTCTAATAAAAAGAATATAGGACTCAAGTCTCAGATAGACGAACAAAATAGAAGAATCATGGAGGTTCAGAATCAGTTGAATGAAAAGAAAAACGAAAAAGAAGAATTACTAGGAAGAACTGCAGAAAGATACGCTAGAGAAAGGGTTAATGATTATTACATTTTACAATGCTTTTATAAAGATAAAACTCTGGAAGACAATCTTTTTACCAGAGAGGAATATGATGCTATAGCTAGGTCAGAACTTACTGAAATTATTAATTTACATAATAAATGGCATAACGAAATATCAGAATATAATATACAAAAAATTTGTTTAGAAGAATTTTTCTTTCCTTATATGCCGTTTTGCGAAGACTCTACTCAATTTTATGGAAAGCCTGTTTGTTTTTTAACGCAACATCAAATCAGACTAATAGTTTATAGTAGAATATTTAAATCTATTTTAGAGAAGCATGAAAAAATACCAGAACATATTAAAAAAGATCCTTTAGCTTTATTAGATTTTGCAAATTCTTCTGAGAAAAATAAAGAAACATTAACTAAAGACGAAGATAAAAGAGGTGCTACCACAGTATTTGGAGCGAACAAAGAAGACTATGAATACATGGGGGTTGATAAAGAAAATGGCCCTAAAGAAGTATCATTATATGAAGAAGCGAAGAAAAAGGGTGGATCTTTAGATATGAATGATCTAATAGCCCTAATGGGAGCTAATCCAAAACAATAATATTAGTGTAAATACTCATGAACAATGAGTACTTTCAAACTTCCAGTAGAACAAGTAGGCTTAGAACGCTCCATACAAAAGGCTATGGACCAGTTCAACAGAAAGCCTTTGAAGATAAATGTTGATGATCGTTCTTTCACTCAACCGTTAGGAAGAATTACAGGGGCGGCGGATGAATTCACTAAGTCGATTGAAGCCTCCAACGCTCGTGTTGTAGCATTCGGCGCCTCAGTAGCTGTTATCGAATCAGTTAAAAATGCTTTTTCTCAATTAGTTGTACAAACAATAAAAGTAGAGAAAGCTCTAGCTGATATCAATGTTGTCATGGGTACTAGCGCTAAAAATTTAGACCAATTTGGTAATAGCTTATTTAAAATAGCAAAAAATACAGCTCAAAGCTTTGACTCTGTAGCTTCAGCCGCAACAGAATTTGCCCGTCAAGGTTTAACAATGGAGCAAACATTAAAAAGGACCAATGATGCTCTTATACTCACAAGGTTAACAGGGATGAAAGCAGCAGATTCAGTTAAAGGTCTTACTGCTGCAATCAATGCATTTGGAGACGCTGGATTATCTACTGCAAATATAATGAATAAACTGGCTGCAGTCGATATGGCTTTTGCTGTTAGTTCAGAAGATTTAATCGACGGCTTATCTAGAGCATCAGCAGTCGCTCAGGATGCGGGAATGAATATTGATCAATTAATAGGCGCTATTACAGCAGCTCAACAAATTACTGCTAGAGGCGGAGCTGTTATCGGTAACTCATTTAAAACAATTTTTACTAGAATACAGAGACCTCAAACTATTGAACAGCTAGAAATGCTTGGGGTTGCAGTCAAGGATATGCAGGGCAATGTAATTCCAGCGATTAAAATTCTTGAAAACTTAGCCAAGACATACGATACTTTATCGCAGTCACAACAATCTAATATTGCACAATTAGTTGGTGGAATGTTTCAGATCAATACGTTAAAAGCGGCAATGCGGGACTTGGGTAAAGAAAATAGTATTACAGCCAGAGCAATTCAAATATCAGCATCAGCAACAGATGAAGCTGTAAAAAAGAATGAGCAATTAAATAAAACATTAGATGCTTTGCTTACAAAAACAGGATTAAGCCTACAGCAACTAGCAGATCAGATTGGATCAATTACAGTAGGCCCAGGCATTGAAAAGATTTTAAAAGCGGTAAACGGGTTAGCTGATGGAATTTCTAATGTTTTAGATGGAGACTCTATAGGTAGCAATTTTGCAAATGGTTTTCTTAAAGGAATAGGTAATGTAATATCTGGGCCAGGAGCAGTCTTGATTCTAGGTCTTGTTGGTAAATTATTTGTTGATGTAGCAAAATTTGCCTCCACCAGTATAAGAAACTTCATGGGTATGACCTCTGAGGCTCAGAAACAAAAAGCGGTACAAGAAAGCATTTTAAATTTATTACGCAGTAATCACGAAGTCGTAGGGTCTCTAATCGGCCAAGGGCAGACAAAGCGACAGCAAGAACAAGTCATTTTAGACTTAATCGTTAAACAAACAGCAGCACAGAGAGAGCAAGTCAAATTAGCTCAACATCTTGCCAGAACAGCTGTCAATATAGGAGCTAATGAAAATCTTATAATTCCAGAAAGAGCTGCTCGTAGAAGCGCTTCTGGATATATACCAAATTTTAACGCGAAACAAAGAGAAAGAAATGGAGCTATAGCAGGGGGATATGCCCCAGGCAAAGTTAAAAGCATGGAGATGCCTAGCGGGCAAACAGTTATATATAATACAGCTGAAAAAGTCAAAAAAGTTCCTGGCTTTCAAGATCCCTTTATAAATCCACCTTCAGCCTCTGAGGCTGGAAAGAGTCATCGTCGAAAAACATTAGACATATATGGGTTTGATCCGTATGCAAGTAGAGGTTTTGTTCCTAATTTTGCGAAGATGAAAATGAAAGACTATCTAGCTGCAAATCCAAATGATCTACAAGGCCTCGAGGATAGAATCGCTAGAAATGAAATTTCTTCAGCAGGATCGCATAATATGGGCGCTAAAATCCATGAGGCAGCCATGCGAGGTAAAGCGAGAAAAGATAAATCCAGCGAAGCATCAAAACAAGCGAGACAAGAGGAGAATGACGCTAGAAGAATGAAAATTGATGGTACTGGCTACGCCGCGTTAATTCCTCAAATTAATAGACCTGCAGCACCAGAAGGGCTTAGGGTAGGCACCTTTAAATCGGGAAGCGCAACCTATCCATATAGCTTATCTAATTTGTATGTTGCTGGACCTAGAAGCCCATCCACTGGCGCAACAACCAATCCCGAAGAAAATAATTTAGAAGATAGTGTTTCTAGAAATATTTTTAAATCATCTGCCCAGTTCTCAAACGCAATTAGACCATCAGGCACCCAAGGGGTCAATTCATCAACGATAAAGAAAAAGCTACAATCAACGCCTGGTGGTAAGGGAGCTGTTGGAGCAGCTGTTGGAGCTGCATTTGAAGCCGCTGTGGCTCAAGCGTACGGGATAGATAGTGCTATGTCTGCAGAGAGAGGTAAAGGCGATTTTGATGTGAACGTTAGTAATACATCCAAATCTGCTGGCACAATGAATAAAGTTCGGAATCTTTTTGGAATACCATCAACAATATCCCGAATGGATTTTAAAGCTTCTGCAGAAAAGGGTACATTTGACAGTATGGCTAAAAAAATCTTTAATGATAATAAGCAAAAATATTTAGCTCAAATAGGTCAGACAGCTGCCTCAGGATTCATCCCAAGCTTTGCGAAAGATCATCCATTAATAGAAGCAATACAAAGAGAACAAGCCGCTGGCCTGCCCGTATCTAAAATTAGAATCAATCAAAGCAATAAATTAAAAAGCTCGAACAATCCAATGGGGCTCGCAGTCACAAATACTATAGATGAACCTAGAGGAATGAAAGATGTCCCAAATTTTGCTAAACCTAAATTTGATATGTCAAAGCTTGGAGCTCAAAAAATTGAAAATGTTTTTGACAAAGTTTATGATGTTGGTAAAAAACTGAATGCAGAAATGGAAAAATTTGTGGTACAAAGTCGCAAAAAAGCCATGGCTGAAAATAGCGTAATTAAGGGAATGAATAAAGAGACGGTAATGAGCAAGTTAGCTGAAAAAAACATTTCAAAAGAACAAACAAGAGAAGCTTTATTGCAGTTAAAATTTAGTCAAGACGAAACAAAAGAAGCCTTAAAACAAATTGGATCTTACAGAGATGCGCAAGGTAGGCCAATGGAAAGTAGATCTGGAAGATTTGGTATGGGTCCAGAAGGAAGGATCGGGAGTAGGCTCGAAAGGTTTAGGACTGGTCGAGGCGGAATAGCAAAAGCTACAAAAGGATTTGGTAAATTTGCTGGAGGTATAGGTGCAAGCTTTGGATTACCTATTGCTGGAGGACTAATAGATCAAGGCCTCACTTCTGCTTTCGGCGGAGATAGAGTCAAAATGAGCAAGGGTCAAAGATTTGCTAGCGGTGCTGCAGGTAGTATAACTACAGGCCTTTCTTCAGGAGCAATGCTAGGAGGTGCAATAGGTAGCGTTGTACCTGTTATCGGAACTGCGGTTGGAGCTGCTGTTGGAGGAGCTCTTGGAGCGGCTGGAGGCTTGGTAAGCGCTCTGGGTAATACAGAATTAAGTATGGAAGAGCTCGCTGGGGTAGTTCAAGAAGCTTCCTCAATTCAAGCTGAATTAAATAATACTTTTGGAGCGCTAGATCAGCTCAAATCATCAGGCTTATCCGAGTCTGAATTAGCTAAAAAAATAAGCGAGACATTAAATAAAAGTAACCCTAATCTAAAAAATCAAAAGGGTCAAACTTTAGCTCAAGCATATCTAGGCGCAAACAACGAGCAAGAAAGAGCAGCTGTTCGCGAAAATTTTGCCCAAATTTCACAAAAGCAAGTAAGCTCAGCGCAATTAGTAGAGAACTTAGGGGTATTCAGGCAAGCTGCTGATGACGCTAATCCATATCTTGGTAGAGCTAAAGGAGTTGGAGAGGAAGGTAGATCGAAACTAGCTAGCTCTTTTGGTCAGTTTGGTTTAACTGAAGATCAAGTTGGAAGGTTAAGCAATTTAAAGAAAGATAGATACATGACAGGCAAAAGCTCGAGCGGGCGCCCTATCTTTAAAAGCGCTAAGGAAGGGGAAAAAAGGTCAGGCGAAAACGTGGCCAAAATACTAGGCTTTGATGAACAAAAAGATAAAGTTAATTTTGACTTAATAGCGGATGAAATAGATACTATTGTAGACGAAGGTGGCTGGAGTTCTTTTCTTCAAGCTGTTCAGGAATCAGGCAAAAACCTCAAAGATGTCTTGGAAGGTAGCGTAAAAGTCGCTAAAGAAATGAAGGATGCGGCAAGAGATTTTTCTTCGCTCAAGGATAATATAAGGCAAGCCGCAGTTAAAAGCAAAATAGCATTTGAATTCCTAAAAGGAGATTTAAAAATAAAAAATGAGCTCGATGAACTTAAATTAAAGTATGTCTCAATGAATTCTTCTGTGTCAGACAGGCTGGCAATGGAAGAGAACATGCTCAAAGCTCAAGCAGGGGTAAATGCAGAGTTAGAAAAAAGCGAAAGCCTTGAAGAAACTAGGCAAAAACTATTAGGTGAAGTTTTAAATCAACTTAAAAGCGAAGGAGTGACCCCTACTGGTTTATCCGCATTTTCAGAAAAAATACAAAACGCTAGCGCGGAAACAATTAAAACACTTTTAGATTCTCCAGAAAAGCTCGAAGAGGCCTTGGGTATTAAACCTGGCACATTGGCTCAAGGTAGGCAATTATCCGAGTCCATAAAAACAGTTCTTGATGGATATAAAGAAAGCGAATCTTTAATTAACGCAAAATTGAGCATTGAGAATAAGCAGATCACAACTCAAATGCGTATTCAAGAATTACAAGAAAAAGAAGCTAACTCGAGACAGCAATTAAATCTAGCAGTTGATGAAAAAATTCGCTCTCTAAGATCTATTCAAATAGACGAAGGTCTCGGGTTTGATTCTGAAATAAGAGCAATTGAAAGAGAAAGAAAGTATCAGCCTTTCACAAAAACAGGAGACGGAGCTCAAGAACTTTTTGATATTGAAACAGAGAGTAAATTACTTGCAAAAAGAAGAGAAAAATTTAGTGCAGAATCAATCAAAGAAACTCAAATTCAAGGAGCTCAGTTATTTAAAGATACATCTGTGCAGGATGCATTAATTAATTCAAATGATAAATTAATAATAGCCATAGACGAATTAAGGGCAACGCTAATAGAACAAGCTAATGCTGACGTATTTGCTGCAGCAGCAGAGCAAGAAAAGTTAAAAAGTGGAGGTTCTAGTTTATCGAAAGAGCTTGAAGAAAGACAGGCAAGAATTTCAAGCATTCAAGATCAACTAAAAGCAAATGCCTCAGTTCCTCTAGTGAAAGATCAAGTAGCCCAAAGACAAGTCCCGCAAGTTGATTTTATTAAAGCTTTTGGTCTTGGAGGTAATAGATTTGCCCAACAAAATCCATTAATGAGCGCTATATCACAAAACCAAAAAAACTTCTCTCAACCAGGAGATTTAAACTTAGCGTTCGCAGATTGGAATAACCAACAAAAATCAATTTCAAAAAATCAAGGAAGTTTAAAAACGGCAGATGAAATTGAAAAAAGTAATAAAGCTCTCGAAAGTGAATTATCATCATTAACTAAAGAAACGGCGGAGTTACAAAATAAAATTGGATTAATAAATAGAAACAAAGGATTACTTAGTCCTGGCCCCACCAATACTCTTCAGGAATCTCAAGATAAAGTTAAAAACTTTAATTTAAATAAAATATTTAACGATGCTCAGTCTCAATTTTCAAACGTAAAAGACCCTACTAAATTTAACGACTCTATGAAAAATGAGATGTTGAAAGTTATAACAAAAGACGCTGGCTTTCAAGAAGCTCTAGGAAAAAGAAAAGATCTTCAAGGTTCAAAAATAGAAGATCAAATTAAAGCTTTATCTCAAGACGGTTCTTTCTCTAAAATTAGCGAAGCCTCAAATACTATATTAAATAGTTTTGCTCAATTAGATAATAATGTAAGAAAAACTTCTGCTGGTTTTGATGAAGACGCCAAGGACCTTGCTGCTCATTCAGAGCAAATTAAGGCTCAGTTTGACCCTCTTAGAAAAATGGCAGACGAAACAGAGAAAGCTTCTTATTCAATTAGGAAACTCAAAGAATCTGGCGATATATCGGGTGCGGCACGAGCCTCTTTAGACTTACAGCGTCAATATAATGTTTCGAGCCCCGCTCAACAAATGGCCATGAGGCAAGGAATGTCTCAACAAGGAATGGGTCCAATGAGTAATAAAGATGTCTTTCTCGCAGGTGTAGCCAGTAACTCAAATACCGTTCGGAATAGCGAGTTAGAATTTTACAGAACCCTAGGCGAAGACTTGCCTAGAACATTCTCGGGCAATATGGCTAAAGCTTTAACCGAAGCTGGCGCAGGAATTAAATCATGGGATGACGCCCTCCAAGATGTTGCTCTGGGTTTTCTTGATACGCTGAATCAAGCTATTCAACAAAAACTTTCAAACCAAATCTTAGGCTTGCTTAATACAGGAATCGGATCGATGACAGGAGGATTTACTCCTTTCTCAAAAGGTGGAGTAGTTAGAAGAAGTGATGGAGGAGAAGTATATGGCGGTAGCGGAACGAAAGATGATGTCCCTGCAATGTTAAACAGCGGGGAATATGTAATTCGCAAATCTGCAGTGAATAAATATGGAAAAGATTTTTTGACATCCATTAACTCAGGCACAGTTAAGCAAAGAAATCAAGGAGGCATGGTTGGTCCCGCAGATCCAAATCGAGAATTAGAAGAGCAAACAGGAGAAGGTGGGTTTTTAATTTCTTCATTTGGTCAGGCGGGTACGATGGAAGCTGGAGCAATTACAGGCAGAGACAATCTTATGAGTTTCGCAACTCAAGCTGGAACTTCTGGAGAAAGAGATGTAATTCAATCAACAGGAGCAGTAGATGATTACGGTCAAGCAATGCCTTCCAGCTCAGGAGGGGGTGTTAATATTCAGTTAGAAGACGAGAGCGCTAAGCTATCGGGGTTAGGCTTAATTAGCGGACCCGTTGCGGATGAAGTTATGAAGGCTAAAGGGCAAGCTTTAGATGCTGTAGGTGCCTATGATAGAAATGTTGAAGCGTTAAGAAAATATAGAGAGCAACGCAAGAAAGCAATTAAAAATGCGATCAAACAGGCTTTAATAGGAGCAGCAATTAGTTTTGGAATGCAACAATTACAGGGTGCAGTCCAAAGTACACAACTATCGAAAGCATCAAATACCGCAGCAATAAAAACCGAGGCAACTAGCTTAGCGGCCAAAGCCCAAGGCGCTGGCGCAGATATTTCTGGAATTCCTCCAGACGTAGTGCAAAGTTATTCTTCCCAAGCCGCCTCAAATCTAGGATTTTCAAAAGGTGATTATTATATGAAAAGCGGATCTTTTGATATGGCTAAGGCTAATTCTAGGTTTGCGATGAATGGTGTCAGTAATCCTGGTGCGTACATTGCAATGACTGGAGGTTCTGGATCAGGTAACACTAGAGGTTCTACCAGTTTCACAAAAAACTTTTTCTCAAGAGGTGGTAATGCAGCTAATGCAGCATTTGCGGGCTCAGGTTTTTCAGTTAATTCATATGGGACAGTTGGTCAAAGAACTGGTTTCTTTGGAGGAGCTCAACCCTCTAATATTGGCCAATCTATTGGAGGAAGTAATACAGTAGGTAGTATGCTAGGAATGCAAAATACAAGCTGGACTAACACTGGAGGCACAGCCATGCTAGGTAATGCGGTTGCTCCTAATGCCCCAATGTCAACTGCAACAACAGCGGGATCAACTGGAACCATAAACTACCAACAACAAAGAGCGTTAAGAAGGGCAGTCGGCGGTAAAATAACAAAACAAAGCGGAGAGTCTGGAGAAAGAGTTCCTGCTTTATTAACAGGCGGAGAATTTGTAATAAATAAAGATGCTGTCAAAAAACACGGCTTATCTTTCTTTAATGGTATCAATGCTCAGCGTTTGAATAGAGGTGGAGTTGTGGGTAAAAATGTATCAATGCCCGCAGGCAGTAACATGGATTCTCAGTCTGAACTTTTACAACAAATTTTAGATACATTAATAATACAAGGAGAAACCGCAGAATCAACACGCAGCGAAACTCAAACGTTAAAAGAAACGATAGAATCAAAGACAACAAACAATATAACAACTGGAGAAGCAGGCGAAGCAAGGGCAGATCAATCCACTATATTACAATCTATTTTAGAAGAAATTAAAAATCAAAATACCACTATTTCTCAAGAGATATCAAATAGCGTACAAAATGTAATCGATAAAAGTGAAACATCTCAATCTACTGAAATAAATAATTCTTCTAGCTCTAATTCTAATTCTGTACGTAGTTCATCTAATGTATCCAATGTTTCAAATAATTCTAATTTTGTAGATCAAGCCAGTATACAAAATGATTTACTTTCTCAAATATTATTAGCTTTACAATCTCAACCTTCTGGAGGAGGCGGAGGCTTTTCAACCTCTAGCGGAGGATCAGGCGGAGGCGTAGGAGACATAAGCATCAATGTAACTGTAGACTCAAAAGGCGGCTCGCAATCTTCTTATGAAGGCGGAGGATCAAGCGACATGGGAAGTGCTAACGGCGTTAATTCTAGCGTTAATCAAAAAGCCAATGACATCGCAAAACAAATTGAAGAGTCAGTTATTAAAATATTAACAGATCAACAGAGATTAGGCGGCGTATTACCAAATCCAAGTAAAAAATAAATATATTATATATAATAAGTAATGAACGGAGCAAATTTTAATTACGAACAAAAGTTTTTTATAGAAAACTATGAAGTCTCTGGCGTTACAGCAATAGATGGCGGCTATCAAATAAATGAAGAGCCCCTTAATGTTTTAGGTCACGGATATTTTGATAGCTTAGTTACTCAACCTCTTCAAGGTAATTTTTCCATAGAGAGAAGTTTGATTACAAGAGATCCGTTATTAAATTATACTGGTGAATTAGGGTTCAACGGTGGAATTTATTATAATGGAACTAGCTTTGATTTTGTTAGTGGCTATTTACAAGATTACTCTGTCTCTTGTTCTGTAGGAGCCATACCTTCAGTTTCTGCCGACATTGCCGTTTACGGAAATATAGGAGGAAGATCTCGCACATTAGCAAAAAATAAAGTTAAAAATTATAACACAACTTTACATCATACCGAAACTGGGTTAGTTAAGCAATATGTCGAAACTGGGATATTAACTACTGGAGTAGTCAGCGATCAAGATTCAGTAAAGCTAGACGCCATAGAATGGTTAGATTACGGATGGGTTGGTTTATCTGGAGATCATCCTAGGTCGGCCACTCCAATTTTGCGCCCCGAGGAAGATGGAGAAATTATTCAAATACCAGATCAAGGATCTATACATATTTCTGGGTTCGGTACAGAAACTAATCGCGTACAAAGTTTTTCTTATACTCTTTCTACCCCAAGAGAGCCTATTTATGTAGTCGGAAAAGATAGGCCTGTTGAAGTGCAAGCTATACCTCCTTACGAGGTTAACGCTGAAATAGTATTACATATTGATGATTATGAAGCTAAAAATGTTTTTGATTACTTAATACAAAACACTAGCCCGCATAAAAAAGATCTTTCTATTTTAGTTAAAAACTCTGACAACACATCAGTTATTGGTTCTTACAATGTACCTAATGCACGACTCATAGGCGAAAACATAAGCGCATCAGTAAATGAACAATTAGAGATTTCTTTATCATATCAAGGTTATTATAATTTTCTCGATGAATCAATAATTTCTGGAAGCCTCTCAGCAGAGTTAGACGACGTAGAAATTGGTCCCGAGCCCGACAGAGAATGTCGAGAGCCGACTATCCAAGTGTATAGACCTCAAGCTAAATTAGCTACGAGCCAAACTCAGTCCTGCTTTACCTTAAATTGGAAAGGTTTTGTTATAGACCATGAATACGAACTTGATGTTTCTAAAGAAGATCCTTATTTCAATATTAATAATAAAGTTTTAGATAAAATGCGCTTCCAGGGAGACGGTAATCTGCAAATTACATATTCATATGAGTTATGCGCTCTTGAGCCAGGTACTGTTTATTATTATAGAATAAGATCTAAAAATGAATATGGAGAATATTCGCAATGGTCTAACGTTGTTGAGACTATAACTATTCCTGCCAATCCAGAAATTACTAGCTTTTCCAACTGTCAAGATTCTCCTAGTTTTGGGTTTAAGTTGAATTGGACAGCTTCAAAAGGAGCTAATCATTATTTATTAGATTTATCCAACGATCCTAATTTTGCCAGTCTAGTTTTAGATTCGTATCTTGTTACTACAAATAACTATTTAATTCAAGAGCTAGATGCTGGTAAAGTTTTCTATTCCAGAGTAAGGTCTGTTAATAATTCTGGAACAAGTTTCAATTCTGAAATATTCAAAAACCAAACTAGATCACCCCAGCCCACAAATATTAGATTCTCAAATATTTTAGAAACTGAATTCATGCTAAACTGGGATCCGTCAAGGCTGAATAATGATTATATGGTTTCAGTTTTCAAACATGGGTCTTCTGCTCCGCTCATCAGATATAATAGGAAGAAAACTCATTATACCTCAATGGAAATTACTGGTTTAGAACAAGGCGAAACATACTCCGTAGTTTTACATGTAGATAATGATTGCGGAGAAACTTCAGGAACTTCCCCAGAATCAGTAACCCTCATACCAAAACAAGTAACTAATATATCAGCGACTCAATGCGATTTCTATGGATTTACTTTATCCTGGCCTAATATAACTGGAGCTTCTGAATATGAGATACAATATACTAGTGCGGTTGATGCAAATGGTTTCCCAGTATACAGTTTAACGAAAACCTCTTCAATTAATAGTTATGACATAACAAATTTGCTAGCTGGAAAAAAATATTGGTACAGAGTTAGGGCAATTAATCCTACAGGGCAAGGAGACTATTCTTTTGATAAATTTAAAGTAACCATACCTCCTGCTCCACTAATTATCGAATCGCCCTCTACAGAACAGGACTCAATACTTTTAAAATGGAATAATACTGATGGAGCAGAAAGTTATGAAGTTGATGTATCACTCCAATCAAATAATTTTAACCCTAATTTGACAGGCTATAATTCAAAATCGGTTGAAGAGAATTCCCTAAAGGTGACAGGATTAACGGCTGGGCAAAACTATATCTATAGAATTAGAGCTATTAACGATTGCGGCGCATCTCAAAATTCAGAAACTGGAGCTGATTGTACGGCACCTGCAACACCAACTAATTTATCAGCTTCTTCAGCAACCCCTAATTCATTCAACGTATCTTGGGGGTCTGTGGGCGGTGGAGTTAAATATATATTCGATCTATCAAAATCAGAAACAATGAGCCCCCTAATAAGTAACTATGCGGGAGTTGAGTTGTCAGCAAATAATATTTCATTAAACAATTTACAAGAAAAAACAGAATATTATTTTAGAGTTAGATCATCTGATGGTGATTGTGGAAAAAGTCCATATAGTAATGTTGCTTCTCAAATTACTCCGTCAAAGTCTTCACTTAAAGGATTAAATCCTCCATCAAATTGCTCTTATTATGGGTTTACTGCATCTTGGGTGAAAGATCTAAATTCTACACAATATGAGTTTAATTTATCTGAAGATATTAATTTCTCTTCTTTTGTTGGTTCTTACAATACTAGCTTCCGTACTTCTTCTTTGTCAATTAATATTACCAACTTAGATCCAGGAACAAAATACTATTATAGGATAAAAGCTTTTAATCAATATGGATCAACAGAATATTCTGATCCAGAATTAGCCTTAACTTTTCCTAGCTCCCCAATCTTAACTTCCTCTAATGTCACGGCTAATAGTTTTGATATCACCCTATCCGAACCAGCTTCGGTAATATCATATGAAATAGATATATCAACTAATTCAAACTTTTCAAGCTTTATTTCAGACTTTAGGTCTAAAGAGACAAGCGACACCTCTATTTCTGTTATTGGACTATCCCCCGATACGAGATATTATATTAGAGCCAGAGCTAAAAATTTAGGATGCGGGCTAAGCCAAAACTCTTCCACTATAAATGTATTAACCGAGTCAATGCCATCGACGCCAAGTAAGCCTTCAACATCAAACTGTACATACTATGGCATAACCTTATCCTGGGCAGCTTCTCTAAACGCCGATGAATATAATTTATTACTATCACAGGAGCCTAATTTTTCCTTATTTGAACAGGGCTATAATGAAGATTTTTTAACTACTTCGATATCTGAAGTAATTGAAAATTTAGATCCAGGCAAAAAATATTTTTATAAAATAAGAGCAAAAAACAACTTCGGGTACTCTTCCTTTTCTTCTTCTGGAGACTTTTTAACTTTTCCTAGTGCTCCAAATTTAAATATAAGATCCGTGGGAGTTGATTCTGTTGATTTATCATGGGCTAGAGTATTATCAGCTAATAATTATATTATATATTATAAAAAAGAAGGGGCTAGCAGCTATACCGAGGTTTCCACTAACGATCTATCATACTCAATAAACAACTTAGATTCTAATCAAAAATACTTGATTCACATGAAATCAGAGAATGATGGATGTGGGGCAAGTCAAGCTTCATCAGAACAAAGTTTTACAACCCAATCTTCAGCGAGTTCAGTTTCAGGCCTCACAAAAGTTGATTGCTTCCAGGGAGGGTTCGAGGTTAATTGGTCAGCCTCTCTAGATGCGAGTTATTATAAGGTTAATTTATATGAAGACGGAGAGTTGCAAAGATTTGTAAATGTATATCAAAATTCTACAAAATTCAATAATTTATCGAGCGGAGTCGAATATCAAGTTACGATTCAAGGAGCTAATGAATTTGGGCTTTCTCCAGAGTCTAATCCTTTATCGATAGTCACAAAGCCCGCATCGCCGTCTAATCTTTCGACGTCTTCTTCAGATTCTTCTGTTTCAGCATCGTGGGATGCGTCTAGTTCAGCCAATGAATATATTGTAGAAGTCGCAGGAAATGCAAATTTCAACCCCATTATTTCATCTGAAACAACATCCTTAACATCCAAAACTTTTTCCACTGGAATTGATCAAAATTCGACATACTACATTCGAGTCCAAGCATCAAATAACTCCTGCGGAACTGGACCCTTTTCTGCACCTATATCGATCACAACAAACTCTTCTGCTCCAGGCTTGATTTCAGGAATCAACACTTCAAATTGTACATATTCAAACGGGTCATACGGCTTTAATTTATCCTGGAGCGCAAGCTCTAATGCAACTTCATACGAAGTAAATTTATCGACGAGCTCAAGTTTCGCTTCTTTCGTAGAGAGCTACGATACTTCACACTCTACCACCTCAACTTCAATAGTATTTACAAATTTATCTGCTGGCACTCAATATTATTTCAGAATTAAAGCAAAAAATAAAGATGCTGAATCCCCCTACTCTTCAGTAGATAATATAATTACTATACCAGCTGCTGTACAAAATTTAATATTTACAAGCGCTGGCTGTGACGGATGCGCTGACATTGAGTGGGATAGCTCCAGTGGAGCAACAGGATATAAACTTTACGTTGCGCTAGATAGTAATTATTCCCAAACAATAGCAGAATATGGTTTTAAGAATTTAAGCGGTACTGACGTTGCCCATGAAATATGTAATCTAAATTTAGGTACACAATATTACGCGAAACTCATAGCTTATAATGACTGCGGAGACAGTGAAGCTTCCGAACTACTAATAGAAACTCCCCCAGAAGTTCCTGCCACAAGATTATCTTCGCAAATTAAGGCAAATTCTTTTACGGCTAGTTGGTCCTACCCTGCAGGAGTTAGCTATTTTGAATTCTTCTTGTCGGAGACTTCTGATTTTTCAACTATCCTACCAACCTATGACGGTGTCGAAACTTTTACTAATAGCATTACGGTTGATGGATTAACGGAAAACGTTTACTACTTTAAAGTAAAAGCTTACAATTCGCTTGATCAAACATGCGGTGAATCTGATGTTCGTACTACTACGCTCGTAGTCAGCGCTCCGACGGCTACGGCTGCAACCAATAATAATATTGATTGTACTGAAACAGGTCATACGTTTTCTAGTACAGCAGCTTCTTTTACCATCAACTGGAACGCTCAAGGATCAGCTACAGGTTATTATGTAGATGTGAGTGAAACTTCCGATTTCACATCTTTTGTGACCGCAGAAAACTCTTCAGGAGTTGAAATATACCTAGAGTCTTATGAAGTTCTAGGGGCGGGATCAAACTCTTTGTCGATTCAAAACCTTTCCTCTGGGACCCTCTATTACTACAGAGTGAGATCTTTTAATGACGAAGGCGAATCATTAGACTCTAACATAATAACGGCTCTCACAAAACCTTTTCGACCAGCTTTTACAACTAGCAACGGAGCTTCAGGCTCAGGCTTAACCCTAAATTTCATTCCTACGTTTTCTCAAAACACATCTAATTCCAGCACAACCGCTCAAGAGTATTCATTGAATATCTATAACGATCAAGCTCTTACTGATTTATTTCTAACTGACCAGTTTACTTCAAACCAAGTTTCTTTAAATAATTTAGCAGCAGGAGGAGTTTATTATGCAGTGGGTATAGCTTCAAACGAATCAGGGGATTCTTGTGAGTCAGCAGTCTTTGAGTTCTCTACAACAAAAGCCCTATTAAAGCAAGATCAGTTTCCGATTTTACAACAAGATGGTAGCATTATTTTACTTGAAATCAATAATTAAAAAGTGTAATATCTTATATGGCAGAAACTAAAATATCAGACTTAACTCTTTTAAGTGCTAATGAATTAGATGCGACTAATGATGTTTTCCCTATAGTTGATATAAGCGCAGATCAAACTAAGAGCATGAAAATAGCTGAACTAGAGGTTGGCTTATACCAAGGCGGAGATAGAAACCCAAGCTTTAATGACGCCTCTGCAGTTGACTTAACTATCACTAATGACATAAGCGCTAACGGAACAGGCGATATTTTCTCAACATTAAACTCAAGTATAGAATCCAACACAAACGCTCTTACTAATTTAGGTAATAGTTTTGTCACGATAAACGATACTCAAGATATTACTGCGGTAAAAGTTTTTGATGAAAATGTTGGTTTTAATAACCATATTTCTATAGGTCAAAACGGAGGCGCAGATCTGGAATCTGCATCTATCGGAAACAACAGTCTAGCAGCTCTTGAGGTTCATAATGTAGTAGGGACTACATCTATTTACGCATCTAATGATATCGTCGCATTTTCTGACATTTCCGTTAAAGATAACATTAGACCAATTCCTCATGCTATTCAAAAAGTTAAAAGGCTTAATGGTCGCCTATATACAAGAACAGACTCTGAAGATCAAGAAAAAATCCATATGGGGTTAATTGCTCAAGAAGTAGAGCAAGTGATTCCAGAGGTCGTGAAAGACTTGCCTGAAGGTAAAAAAGCGGTAGCATACCAAAATATTATCGGACTATTAATTGAGGCTGTAAAAGATCAACAAAAACAAATTGAAAATTTAAGCAAGCAAATAAAATGACACTTCCGTCTTCAGGGCCGATTTCTTTCAGCGAAATTATAGGTGAAAGTTCTTATGGTTTTGGGCGGCTATCTGAGCAAGACAAATTTATACAAGAAAAATTGGCAGATGAATATAGAACGGGAGATGTCAATGCTCCTAATTTTGTAGATGAAAAGATTAAATTTTCCGAATTCTATAACTTTGACGGATATGATGACAATAACTTTTTAATCTCTGAGTTTGAAGACGGCTCGCAGCCCCACTCCAGCAGGATAAAAGATACGGGAGCTTTTTTGATTACAGATGACAATGGTAGAACTTTAAGAACTGATGATAAAGTAGGGAATGAAACTATCATAAAACATAAATCAGAAAGTTCTAGCGACGGTGAAGTGTATTTATTTGCTGAATTTTGTAGAAATTTTGGATTCCCGTATGCAAGGGTTTTTTACGAGTTTACAAATAATGGTGACATTGAAAATTTATATTTGCAGGAATCAAGTTGGCCCGCAAACTCAGAAATTATTTTAATTAATAACGGAACGGTAGCAAACCCTTCGAATTATGGGTCCTATACTCAACTATTATGACCAAAATAAATTCCAAATCTTCACCAATTTCCTTAGGGAGAATAAGGGGTGAGGCTGGAGGATTAAACCTCACATCTTCTCTATCTACCAGAGATATATCTAATTTTGCATTTAATTCATCGTTTCCAAGGATAGGTGATAATGGGCAAACATTAAGCGGGTTTTCGCTAGGCGCTGATTTTAAGTTTTCTGAATTTGAATTTATGGATGCTAATCCTGGATATTATCTGATTGCAGACGGGGAAGATGATTACCCTACATTACTTGAGCGCTCTGATGATGGCTGGTTAGAGACAGACGACGGTGATAATTTAGTTAGCGATAATGAAAATGGAAATACGTCTGTTGTAGCAATACATATTATTAATGCGACTACATTAATTAACGTTAATCTAAGGTCAATTTTATTCCAAACTAGAGGATACACTACAGAAGCTGAAGCCATTATATTTATAAATAGAGGAGTAGTATATTCCAAAGATAGTTCTTTGCCCGCCTTACAAACAGGCTCTGGGTGGGAAAATAACTCTTACATTAAAATTATTAATGAAGGCTTGATTTATGGAGCGGGAGGAGATGGTGGAAATGCATTAAATTATAACACAGACATAAATGGCAAAGATGGTGGAGATGCAATTAGCTTGCAATATAATGTTGAAATTGAAAATAATGGCGGAAGTATTTTTGGTGGTGGAGGAGGTGGGTCTGGCTCTCTTTATAGCGGGGGTGGTGGAGGCGCTGGCATATTTGCAGGAAAAGGCGGCCTTGGGAACGCTAATGGAAATGATGGGACCGCTATAAATGGCGGGGCTCCTGGAACGCTTTTTTCTGATGATACATTTGCCCCTATGCCTGGTGGAGATTTAGCTAAAGCAGGGTTTGGGAATGCAGGAAGTGGAGGGGCTGCGGGACACTTATTACGCAAGAATGGCTTTTCAATAAACTCAAATACTCTGAATAATGGAAACTTTACTTCCACTACCTTAAAAGGCACAATAGGATGATACATTTATTCATAAACAAAAACGATCAAATTATTTTTGCATTTCCAGCTGAATCAAAAAAGCCAAGATTAGATGCTATGCAATATATAGATAAAACGCATAATAAAGACGAAATAAAAGTTGTAGTGGTAGATGATTCCAAATATTCTAATGTAGAAAATATTATACGAAATAAAAGCGAAGAAAAAGAAAAGCTTTATTATAAAAATGGATCAATTGTAAAAGTGTAATATATACTATATATGGCTAATGTTAAAATAAGAGGGTTACCTACATTTTCAGATGATTTCACAAATGAATCAACTGATTTTTTAGTCATAACCGAATCAGGAGCCGAAACTGCTAACACTCCAAGAACTTCAAAAATATCTATAAATAAATTAAAGCAGTATATAGAATTAGAAGATCAGGATGGAGATACTAAATTTAGCGTTCATACTGGAGATAATACTGCTTCGATAACTTGTGACGGACTTACTCCTGTAATTGTAAATAAATCAGGAATTAATATAAATCCATTAAATCTTTCCGCTCCGATAAATTACGGATTAGGAGTCTTTACGTCTGATGGAGTTAAATTACCCGCAGGATCATCTGCTCAAAGACCAGCCCCAACAAATGGCTTAATAAGATATAATACTGATATAAGTAGTTTCGAAGGCTATATCAACGGTGTATGGCAATCTTTTGGTGCTGTTAGCGCCTTGGGCCCAGAAAACTCAATTCAATATAATAGTGGAAGCGGTTTTCAAGGAGCCTCTAACTTAATATATCAGGATGAACAATTAAGCGGGGCTAGCGGATTCTTTGAAGACTTCAAAGTCACTGGAAATTTAGCTGTAGGTGGTAATTTATATGTTACTGGAGAAACATTTGTTCAATCAGTAACTGACGTTTCTGTGACAGGAGATATTAGTGGCTATACTATTAATGGCACAAGCGGGTCATTTACAGATTCACTCAAAGTTAGTGGGTTTTCAGTTCTAACTGGTGTAGAAACAGGAAATTTCATTACTACGGGCCAGACAGGAGATTTTGTGACCACTGGCTTGACAGGAGATTTTGTGACCACTGGCTTGACA
>Ga0222717_10000617_pt1 | contig 30343 bp, 32 predicted proteins | sample C33_18DmetaG_FD_165053 | JGI IMG/M metagenome (GOLD analysis project Ga0222717, IMG submission 165053) | Estuarine water microbial communities from San Francisco Bay, California, United States - C33_18D | ecosystem: Environmental > Aquatic > Marine > Unclassified | place: USA: California... | reverse complement strand
GCCTATGAGTGGGGTACTATTGCTACTGGCACACCAGACGTTGTGTTTCCAAACCTTGCATCGCCTAATAACACTTACACCTCTTCAGGCACTTGGTCTAAAGGCAGTTTAGCAGATGACGACTACGTTTGGATGTACCTTGTTGGCGGTGGTCGAGGTGGTTTTAGTGATAGTTACCCTTCAACTAGCCAAGGTGGAAAAGGGGGCAGTGCGCTTTTAATCTACGGTACGGCGGGACACTTTGATGGAGCAACTTATGTTATAGGGGCTGGCGGCGAAGGAGCCTCGAATAGTTCTGAAAACGGTCACGTTGCGGGGTATGGTGGCAATTCAACTATAACTACAACGTCTGCTAATGGCAGTATGGCTTATGTTCCATATACAAGCACTTGGCACGACTCTAAGGCAACAGACATACCAAATAGAATTATGGTTAACGCACCTAGTAGTACAGTCACGCAGTCTACAACTTTAGTTTCTGGTCGGACAAAAACTGCTTACGATTTTATTTTTGGCTCTAACAGTGAACCGACAGGCTGGTCTGGCGCAGAAACTACAGACGGTGGTCTCTACGCGTGGACTAACGCGCCCTCCGCAGGAAGCGGCCTTTATGGTACTAATGGAATATTTGGCGGTGGTGGTGGTGGAGGTAGAATCCAACATGGAGGAAACTCTTTCTATCAACCTGCTGGTGGTAGTTTGTACGCCGGAGCAGGGGGCGCTCATAATGCTAACGGCACATATCCAGGAGGTGGAGGTGGGGGTAACTCATCTAACGGGCAAGCAGGAAACGGTGCTGCAGGAAACCTCAGAGTATACCATGTATAAAGGAGCTAAACAATGACAAGAGCAAGAGAATTTGCTAACTTTGGTTCCGATGCGCCTTCTGCCATTGGAACTGCAGGACAAGCCTTATTAGTCAACTCAGGGGCAACGGCCTATGAATGGGCAGAAGCTGGCGGCGGTGCTATGGAGTTTATATCTTCCTCTGGTGCTATATCTAATGCTGCTTCTGCTAGTTTTACAGGTTTTGACTCAAGTAAGTATAATAACTATGTGTTTAATTTAAATTATGTAAAACCTGCTACAGATGCTCAAAAATTGTTTGCTCATGCAAGTACAAATGGTGGCAGCAGTTATGATGAAACTAACGGTAATTATCACTTTAATGGTGAAGCAGATACTACAGGTTTTAATATTAACCATCAAACTACTGCAGGAAATGATACAAACGAGTATGGTATTGCAGGACAATTTCACATTATAAAACCTCATGCTAGTGCATATGTAGTAGGGCAGAGTCACGTAGGTGTTTTTTATACAAACGGTGCTAACTATAAAGGGGCTGACAGTGATTATCGTAGTTCATATTACCTATCAACATCTGAAGTAAACGCCATACAATTTAAGTTTGGTAGTGGAAACATCGCTAGTGGCGAAATTGTAATGTACGGAATTAAGAATTCATAAAGGAGGCGTTTATGCCAAGATTTCATAATATAAATGGACAAAACGTCCAGTTCACAGCAGCTGAAGAAGCAGCGCGTGACGCAGAAGAACTAGCTTGGGCTAACGGGGCAAATACTCGCGCAGCAGAAGCTAACAGAGAACTTCGTAATACTCTCCTTGCGGCTACTGACTGGAGGTTTCGTTCAGACTTAACCCCAAGCCAAGCTTGGAAAGACTACTCAACAGCACTAAGAGATATTACAACTCATAGTAACTGGCCTAATCTTCAGGAAGCTGACTGGCCTACTGCTCCGGAGGCTTAAATGACTATAACAAGAAAAATGGCTGACTATGCTGCCGATGTACCTACTACCATTGGTTCATCGGGGCAAGTCCTTAAAGTCAATTCAGGCGGCACTGCTTACGAGTGGGCCGCTATAGGAGACACGCTACCTGCTGGCGCAAGTGCAGGACAAGTCTTAAAGCGTAATGCAGGTAATACTGACTACGAGTGGGGCGATGCAGAGAGTGCTATAAACGTTGATGGCAGTGGCAATCCTACACTTGGTACAGGAATAACTGCTTCAGAATTAAGAACTCTATTAAGCGCACAACAAAGTGCAGTAGGTTTAGTCCCGCCTGACTGGGCATCCCCTTCTAATACTTATACAAGCTCAGGCACATGGTCAAAAGGCTCTTTAGCTGATACTGCTATAGTTTGGGTTTACGGAGTAGGTGGCGGCAATGGAGGCATGGGTTCAGCTGGTAGTGGTATGAAAGCAGGAGGCAAAGGAGGCCAAGCTTTCTTTGTAGTTGCAACTGCTGGTCAACTAGATGGTGTAAGCTATGTTGTTGGAGCAGGGGGCGCAAACTGGCAAAGCAACGGCGGTCAAACAACTATTACAGTAAGTGGTGTAACTTACACCTCTGGAGTGGCCCAGCGTAGAGACCAAGCTCTTGGTCTTGCTTCTTCTGGCTTTAACCAACTAACAGGGGATGATGGAGCTGCTGAAGTAACAAACACTTACGATATTATTTACAGCTATCCTTCAAAATTTACTGCAAGCTATAACAGCGACTTTAACGCTGGCGATGGTGCTAATATTTATAGTGATGGCTCTGGAAACCAAGCCACAACAAGCTCTTATGCGGGAAATGGGGGGTTGCACCCAGGAAACCCTAGCATTGGCGGTGGAGAAGGCACTTACATTGCAGGTAATGCAGGGGTTGCTCCTGGCGGCGGCGGTGGTGCTTCTTATGGCTCAAGCGGTGGTGCAGGGGCTAATGGCATCATTAAATTCTACCATGTATAAAGGAGCTAAACAATGACAATTAACAGAAAGCTAGCAGACTATGCTGCCGATGTTCCTGCGACTATTGGTAGTGCTGGTCAAGTATTAAAAGTAAACTCAGGGGCTACAGCCTATGAGTGGCAAGACATAGGCGACACGCTTCCCTCTGGGGCTGCTGCAGGGCAAGCCTTATTACGTAATTCGGGGAATACCGCTTACGAATGGGGTACTATTGCTACTGGTACAGCTGATGTCTCTTACCCTTCAGATTGGGCCTCACCCACTAACACGTACACAACAACAGGAACTTGGTCTAAAGGGTCTCTGTCTGACGATGACTATGTATGGTTCTTTTTGCTAAACGGTGGAGGAGGCGGCGCATCCCATAGTTATGGTGGCGGTAGCGGCGGTCCCTATTACTATCCTGCAAAGTCAGGCAACGCAGTTTTGCTGTATGGAAAGGCTGCGGTATTTGACGGTGGAACTTACACCATTGGAGCGGGAGGTGCTTCAAAGGGGTCGGGCCAAGGCGCGGGAAATGAGGGTGGAACAACCACTTTTGCATTTGCTTCTGGTTTAGGTTTAGCTACAATTTCAAGACCTAATGCTACTTCGTATTCAGACCTTGATTTAATCCTGCATATTGTAGCACCTCAGTTACCTACAAGTAGCCACGTTCAAGAAACTGTAGCAACTCCATATACTTTTGCTACAGGCCCACAGCCAGCTAATACTAGCGGGTTTCTTGTTGGAGGTGCTAGAGGCTGGAGTTCAAATGGAACCGCTGGCCCTGTCTTTGCGGGTGGCGCTGGTGGTGGTATTTACACCGCTTGGGACAATTACTTAGATTCTACTTCTACTGTTGTTGGTTTACTTTCGGGGAATGGGGGCAGGTCTCGCCATAGCGGCGTTGGTGATAACGGGACATATCCAGGGGGCGGCGGCGGATGTGGTCGAACTGGCGGTGGCAGTGGTGGAAATGGCAACGTGAGAGTCTACCATGTATAAAGGAGCTAAACAATGACTAAAGCAGTAACTACAGCAAATTTTACTAGTTATTTGCCAGATTCTTTAGGGAGCGCAGGACAAGTTTTTTCTGTAAATTCAGGAGCAACAGCGGCAGAGTGGACAGAAGCACCATCAGGGTTTGCTCACACTCTTAATTCTGGTAATCCAGCTATTACTACTAACCCACCTGCAGTCGGTCATATGTGGATAAACACTACAACTGGCGAGGCTTTTATTTGCTTTGATGCTACTACAAATGAAAACAGATGGATTTCTGTTGGAATTGGAGATACTTCTGCGATTGAGCCTTTCTCTGCAACAGGTGGAATTAAAACAACATATGGCATTTATACAGTTCATACGTTTTTATCTTCTGGAAATTTTGTTGCAACAGCAGCGGGTACAAAGCCTCTAGACTATTTAATTGTAGCTGGAGGCGGCGGCGGCGGCTGTGCAAACGGAGGTGGTGCTGGGGGCGGTGCAGGTGGCTTGCTTACAGGGCAAGTTTCGAAAGCTGGAGGCACATACCCTGTCGTTATTGGCGCAGGTGGTGCTGGCGGTGCTCTTACTGGTACAGGACAAAGAGGCGAACAAGGTGGCAATAGTAGTGTATTTGGTCTGACCTCTATTGGAGGCGGCTTTGGCGGTGGTGAAAGCAGTCAAGTTGGAGGAAACGGCGGTTCAGGTGGTGGCGGTTCTCGAAACAATACTAGGGCTGGAGGTACTGGTACTACAGGCCAAGGTAACCAAGGTGGAGCTACTGTTACTGATAACGCTGGCGGCGGTGGCGGTGGTGCTGGCGCGGCAGGTGGACAAACTCAAGACTATTACGCTGGCAACGGCGGTGTAGGACTCAGCAACTCTCTAAGAACAGGCTCTGGTGTATTTTACGCTGGTGGTGGTGGTGGTGGAATTGAAGCTACTAATCAGCACGGTACTGGTGGAAACGGCGGCGGCGGCGATGGTGGTGATTATGATGAAGCCCCTGTTGCTGGCACAGCAAACACAGGTGGCGGTGGTGGTGGTTCTGGTGATAACAATACACCTAGCCCTGCATATACTGGGGCAGCTGGTGGCTCAGGTATTGTTGTTATTCGCTATTTAACCTAATAAAAGGAAACAAAACAAATGACTAAAATATTCTACAATAAAGTTACAGGTAGTGGTGCAGTATTTGCTGATGACGCAAACATAGCAGACTGGCCTGACTTTCAAGAAACACAACCAGACATGGCTCCAATTATGGAACCTCAAGTTCGGGCGCAAAGAGACGCGCTTTTAGCAGAATCTGATGCAATGGCTTTGGCTGACCGTATTACAACAGACTGGACTACTTACAGGCAAGCCCTAAGAGACCTCCCTTCTCAATCTGGTTTTCCTTTATCTGTAGAGTGGCCACTCGCGCCCTCTTAAGGAGAAAGTGAATGAGCAATACAAGAAATCTTTCTAAGTTTGCAGCAGACGTACCTACAAGTATTGGTACTGCTGGACAATTCTTAAAAGTTAACACAGGCGCAAGCGCCTTTGAATGGTCTGCAGTGGGTGATACCCTTCCTTCTGGAGCTGCTGCAGGGCAAGTCTTAAAACGTAATGCAGGTAACTCTGCTTATGAATGGGGGGCTGTTAGTGCAGGTTATGAACAGGTAAAATTCCCTTCTGATTGGACCTCACCTTCTGAAACCTTTAATGTAAGCGGTACTTATACAAAACCAGCCAGTGTAGCTGACGATGACTATATATGGATTTATCTGTTAGGCGGGGGCGGTGCAGGGTGCAGTTCTGGAAGAAACAACGGCTCTCTTGCTGGCAATTCTGCGGGATATGTAGGGGGTTCAGCAGGTGGGTCCGCTCTCTTGTTATACGGTAAAGCAAAAATTTTTACTGGTGGAACAATGGCTGTTGCTGCATCTTATTTATTTTCTTCTCGCCCTGCTACTGATTTCTACTATAACGGCACATCTGGTAATGCTTCAACTTTCACTTTATCAAGCAGCAATGGTTCTATCGTTTATAGTACTAATGACGGTGGCAATCCTACTACGACTGATGTTTCTTCTAAAGTTATTCAAGTTCCTGGAGCGGGAAGCGAAAGCGATGATTATTTACATGCCAATGCAGTTTCACCGACTAAATTTTCTTTAGATACCGCTACAACCTCGATTCTCTCAGCCAATGCGTTTGTTATGTCAGCAATAAGTAGCGCAAATGGCGTTTCTACTACTCAACAAACAAGTGTGTTTGCTGGCGGTAACGCTGGCGCAAGGCCGTATAATTTCAACGATTTGCCAACTATTGCACAGGGAACCTCTGTTTTATCCGGTGATGGTGGAGTTGTAAACGGTACAGATGGGCAATTTCCAGGAGGTGCTGGGCGGTCTGTTACTGGTAGCGGTGTAGGTGGTAATGGCGCTGCAGGGCAGATTAGAGTTTACCACGTATGACACATGTATTTGCTCTTATAATACTGATTGGCTCAAAGCCCGTAGAAACAGAGCCAATGCTATTTCATACAATAGAAACCTGTAATTATCATGCAAGGGAAGTTGTAAAACGCTACGGCTCCCTTGTAACTCAAAGACACTTTGCTATAGCCTATTGTCTTCCGAAGCTTGTAGACAAAGAAGATAGTAAAGTAAACATTTACTAAAGGAAGCTTTTATGTCAAAACGCAAATCTCGCTACGCTGAAAAGTCTGAACAGAATAACGTTCATCAACTGAATCGATTTAATGTCATCCCTAAGAATGACAAACAAGACCGCTTGATTCAGGCCATTAAACAGTATCCTATCACAGTTACGATAGGGTGTGCTGGAACTGGTAAGACGTATTGCAGTGCGGGAACGGTAGCGCAACTCTTTATGAAGGGTAAGTATGACAAACTAGTTATTACTCGCGCTAACGTACCAACAGGTAAAAGTCTAGGACACTTTCCTGGAACTATTGCAGAAAAGATGACACCTTGGTTGTTACCTATGCTAGAAGTCTTTCAAAAGGCTTTTGGTAAAGGTAAATATGAATACATGCTCAATAAGGAGGAAATTGAGATACAACCAATCGAAACGATTCGTGGGCGAAGCTTTGAGAACTCTTTAGTTCTTGTAGATGAAGCGCAGAATCTTTGCATGGATGAACTCAAGGCAATTACAACTCGTTTAGGGCAAGGCTCTAAGCTAGTGCTTATGGGCGACCCTGCACAGTCAGACGTAAGAGACGGACGGGACTTAGTAGAGTTCTGTCATAAAGTAAACAAAGTAGGTATATCATTACCTGTTGTGCAGTTCGGTGTAGACGATATTGTACGCTCGGACATCGTAGCAGACTTAGTGAGGATGTTTATTGAAGAACAAATCTAATTAAAGGAATTGACTATGTCAACTTATTACTATCAAGGTGCTCAGATACTTGCGCCGTTATCTATCACATCAAACGAACCTATGTTTGATATGACCACAGTATCTTTAAAGACCCAAAGGGCTTCTCAAGGATACCAACGTTGGGAACTTTCTTTTGATGTTGTAGCTGACTCTAGTAATCAAGCTGACCTTTTTCTTAGTTCTTTTCAAGATTTAGAAACTGCTGGAACTATGGTGATGCCCCAATTAACTAGTGTGACCGATAATGAAAATTATATCGTGCCTACTAGTGGGGCCACCAACGTTTTAACACTGACTCTTGCTGGCTCTGCGTCAGCAGGGGCTAGTGCAGTTACTATTACTAATGACAATGGTTCTGGTTCTGCTAAATCAGTTGGGACTTTGCCTAAAGGAAGCTTTATTAGTTTTAACAACCATGATAAAGTTTACATTGTTACTGCTGATGTTGTAATTGGAAACAACACAAACAGTTACTCTGTTAGCATTCACCCTAAACTAAAGACAAATCTAACTACTTCAAACGTACTAGAAGCAAAAGACAGTTGTCAAATAACTCACTACAGAGATATTAACAATGCTACAGGGATTAGCTTTAGTGATGGTGTGTTGTCTAGTATTGGAAGTGTATCATTAATTGAGGCGTTATAATGGCTAGAACATTTTCAACTAATTTTTTATCGGTTATTAACAGTGATACGATAAACTATTTTTATCTAATTCAGATAGAACTAGAAAGAACAGGGGCGTCTACACAAACTCGAAATACTTATTACTATACTAGTTTTGAAAGAGACATCAGCTGGAACGGTCAAACTTGGAGTGGTGACGGGGGTTTGTTTGAAATAGACTCTCCTCGGTTCTCTTCAATTATTGACAGAGAAGCTTACACTGTAGTGTTGCAAGATAAAGACAACACTCTTTCAGACATCTTTAAAACAGGCGTTATTGGCAACGACATTTTTGTTCGAGTCGGAGTTCTTGACACCAACGGAGACCCTCTTACTGGTGTAGATAGCAACGGAGTCTCAGACATTGTATCTATTTACTCTGGCTTTATTGACGCGCCTAGTATCGCAGTAGATTGGGATGTAAAGACTGCCAAGATAGAAGGAACTTCGCCTATGGCTGACTTAGACCAAATTAAATTGTTTATGGTATCTAAGGACGGTATGGACCAAAAGAGCGCAGCAGATACTTCTTTTGACAAGATATACGAAGATAACGAAACACATCTTGCATGGGGTAAAATCTAATGGCATTCTGGGGAATAGTAGCGAACTTATTTATTGGAGCAGCTTCGGTTGTTTACCAACAGAAACAATACAAGAAACAAAAACGAGCGCAAGAATTAGCAGCAGATAAACAAAGAGGTCAAAAGTTCTCAATATCAGGAGAAGCTGCAGCCTTGCCTGTCGTTTATGGAAAACAAATTATTGGCGGGATTAAAACCGCCCACACAGTTAATAGCGGTTACACTGCAGCAACTTTAAACTCAGACCAGCAGTTTGAAAAGAACTTTGCTAATAGTACTCAGTCAGGTTCTAAACGAGAGTTTCTTGCAGTTCAAACCGCGCTATGCCACGGCGGTATCGAAGGTGTTCAACACATTAAAGTAGATGACATTGACTATCGTGGTTTTACAAAAGAAATGAAAGAAGATAATGCAGAGTTTTCTCATCGTTTTCATATTCATAAAGATGGCGGTACAGCAGATGCGTCTGCTTCAGTAAACGGATTTGCTAGCTCAAACACTTTTACAAACACTGCTAATGTAACTTCTTTCTATAAACTAAACAGAGTTAACCCTCAATACAACGGAAGCCCACAAGCTCAGTACATTGTTAAAGGGCGCAAGATAAGAAAGATATCTTTTGATGGTACAACTCACACTCTTAATAGCAGCTATGAGTACTCAAACAATCCTGCTTATTGCCTTTTAGATTATTTGCTTAATGATGACTTTGGTCGTGGCTTATCAACAAGTCAATTAGACTTGCCTTCTTTTTATCACGCAGCCTCTATTTGCGACACTGTAGTTCTTACAGGAGCTACTATCGGTGGTAGTGTAAACGGAGTCAAGCCAATATTTTCTTATGTGAGTCAATCTGCGTTTCCTTCAGCTAACGTAACCCCTCAACAGGCTACTTTCTTGTATTACGCAGAAGACACTACAACACTGTACTCTATGACTCAGTCTAGTGGAACACCTACCTACACGGTTACTTCGGCTCCTGCTACAGATAGTATAAGACTATATGAGTGTAATCTTACGTTAGACACAGAGCAAAGCATAAGAGACAACATCGAACGGCTCATTGCTACAATGGGGATGGCAGACTTTGTTTGGACACCTGAAGGTAAATACAAACTTATTTTAGACCATCCTGCAAACGCTGCTGCTACTCTGGCACTTGTTAACTCTAATCATTACTTTACTGACGATGATATTATCAGAGACGATGTGAGTTTAGCTTGGCCTAGTGCTCAAGACAGGTTTACTCAAGTAACAGTGCAGTTTGATAATGAAGCAGAAAACTTTAAACCCGACTCTGTAACTTGGCCTCCAACATCAAATCAAGCGGGAGACCCTTACTACGTGTACATTAGAGAAGACAATATGAACCCTCTAACTACTAGTTTAACCCCTGATGGCATTACTAGTAAGTATCACGCTTTGGCTTATGCAGAGCAGCAAGTAAGAAAATCTAGAAGTATTTATACGCTCGATATCTCTTTGACTCGTAAAGCCTTTACAGTGGAGCCAGGAGACCTTATAAATATCAAGTCTGATGCTCTTGGCCTTGAAGACTCAAATGGTTACGGTTATACTTTTAGGGTTGAAGCTACAGAAATTAACGAGGATTTCTCAGTTAGAATTAAGTGTTATTACTTCGATGAGTCAGTTCTTGCTTGGAACGTTGCTGATGATGTTGCGTACGCAGCTATTCCTGACGTTGACTTCTCTATAGCCCCTCCGACTAATCTAGCCTTCACTAATGGTACTAACCAACTTTATGGCAGTGCTGCAGGTAAGCTTACTTGGACAGCAGCGGACGATATTGGGGTTAAGGATTATGTTATTGAAGCTTCGATTGACAACGGTTCGACTTACGAAGAACTCGGAACTACAGCAGGTTTAACTTTTGATGTTCTTGGCATGAAGCAAGGCACTTATACTTTCTCAGTAAGGTCTAGGTCTGTAGCTAACAGACTATCTAATCGAGTAGAAGTTACAGGAGTTACTCTTCAACTTGTTGCTAGTGGCACTGTGACAGTTATTTATGCAGACGATGCGTCAGGTACTAACCAAACAACCACGTATGGTAGTCAAGACTTTGCAGCCTATTACTCTCACACAGGCGCTCTGCCTTCTTTGCCTATAACTAGCGGAATTACTTTTGTTAGATTCTCTGGTACAGATGGCGTAGACGGTACAGACGGTGTAGACGGGACTAACGGAACTAATGGTGCTGCAGGAAGTAGGGGTGCTGGCTGGTGGCGGTTTGAAGACACAACCAATGCTATTTCTTTTTACGGCACAGGAAACCAATCAGCCATTACTAGTGCGTTTTCAACAGCAACTTCTTACAACCCCACTGACGGTGACAGATTTATTATTAAAGCAACAGATGCTACTGAAGCTTATATTTATAATGGCACAAGCTGGTCAGCTCAATCAGAGTTCTTAGACGGGGATTTAATGGTTGCTGGTTCTGTAACCGCAGCAAAGCTGGACGTAACAAATCTAGCGGCAGTAAATGCTGATATGGGAACGTTAACTGCGGGTAAGCTAGAAAGTACAGATGGTAAGTTTAAAATAGACTTAACTAATAAACAAATATTAATAGTGGTGTAAATTATGAAAATAAGAGTAACAGAATTATCTCTCCTTATGAGAGCTTCGGAATTGTGGAGAACTACTTCCCCTGATAATGTTTATCATGTTAAAGAACAGAACGGGAAACTCCACATTAATGAAACAGTTGGCGACTCCGTTGGGGCGTACGCGGCAATAAAAACTTGTGAAGATATCAACAATATCCCCGATGTTGGTGACCCTACGTTTTTTGTCGAATGGCCTAGCGGGGTTTCCCGCTTAATTCTTCCAGATAGTTGGGAGACTAACGCGCCCTACGTAGGAAGGCCGTATGACCCTGCCCGTTGGCATTGCTATACCGTAATCCAAGACTACTATAAGAATGAGCATAATATTGATTTGCCAGAATTTACTTATGATATTAAGCGAGTGCAAGACAGTTGGTCTACAACAGCCTTTAACACAAACGCAGAATTAAATGCTAACTGGGATACCGTTGTAAATCCTAGAGTGGGCGATGTAGTTATGATGGCGGTTGGGGTAGAAGCGTTTAACAATAGCAATCCAAATCATTGTGGAGTTTATATGGGCAATGACACATTTCTTCACCATTACATAGGCAGAACTAGTTGTATTGAACCCTACTCGCCTAGATGGAAACAATGGACTGTAAATTATGTAAGGAATTTAAATGTCTAAAACTTTCTTTGCAAATGCAACAGGTGTTATAATTTATGAGGGAGATGAGTCTCAACTCTCTCAATTTGCTTCTCTAGCAGATGACCCTGACTTGACAGTTCCAGGAGCGTTAACAGCTATAGAGAAATTAAACTACTTGTATTTTCATTCAGGGTATTCGTACTTAGGGCGTGCAGTTAAGGCAACCACAACTATCTATCACCCTGCAAGAACAGCTAGTAGTTCTCCTCCTGGTAGTAAACATGCCAATACAACTTATAACCTTATTGATGGTACTTCAACTTACAATATTACTAGCCATAACAAAGGTGGAGGGGCTTTGTTTATTACAGAATTAGATGGAGACCAACTTTTACAAGGTATGCCAATTCAAAACGTAGGGGCTAGTACAAGAGCAGTGTGTTCAGTTAATGATGGTAGTAATATTAACATCTATGAAACTTACATGACTCATTCTCAAAGCCTACCTGCTATAACTAAAACTTATACTGTTTACCTTTTTGACTTTCTTACAACAGCAGCGGTTGCATCAGAAACAGATAATTTGGAAATAACACCTACTTCTTTAAAAGCAGGTAAGGGCAAAATGAATACTGACTTTGGTTATATTAGACGAGAAGCTACTAATCCTGACTTTTATTTATGTAGAACTGCAACTGGCGATTTAGAAGGCGGGAAGTTAAAAGCTATTGCGCCTAGTGGCAAGGTTACTTTTAACCCTGTTATGCCTTCCCCTGCTTGGTCTTATCGAATCAATGTTTATGGAAATATTATTTCTCAAGTTAATGTGGGCGACCCTTTGTACGAAGGTTCGTTTGGAGGCGCTTCTACTTCGCAAGGTACAACTATTTCTGGCTGGCCAGCTGCAGGGAACGGTACAGGAGTAAAGCTATGAGTTTTGAACTAGCAAACAACAACCTTGTTATAAAGAATTCAAATAACGAGGAAATTTTTAATACTGACACTCCGATGCCTCACATTACTGATTGGTCTTTAGGGGTTACAATTAATGCGACTTTTCAAAATCTCACATTGTATGCTGTACAATTTTTAGAGCCTACCCTTAACGGATACATACCTTGCGGCGGTTACAACCAAATTATTGCAGCAGGTCGCAATCACGCCTATACTCCCCCAACAGCTTATACCTTAAGAGGCACTATTGCTACTCTTGATGTAGGCTTTGAACCTGATTTTATCACGGTTATGGGTGAAGTTTATAGGACTTCTGTTACAGGGGTTGCTTCAACAGACCATCCGCAGCAAAGAGACTATGGGGTAATACCCCCAGGAACCCCACAAACTGTGTATAATTCTTCAACAAATTCTTATGCGAGTCCCGGAAAAATAAATCTTACAGGAACTACTATTTTAGAAACAACTTATACAGGCCAAGGTGAGCAATGGTTTACACGGGCGTTACATTGTTTTTATGTTCCTGGAAATTCAACTACAGGCGGGACTATTGTAGCTGATTTTGAACACTCTAACGATTGGTGGATGAGTGACCACAACCATGTGACTTATGGGAGTTGTGCTTATCCTAACAGCCCCCCGCCTTACTCGTTTCTCACTGAAGATTTTAGCAGTGATTATACTTGCGTTTTTGACCTTTATGTTGGAAAATTTACTAATTAGGAAACAGTATTATGTATGAATGCGATATTAAACAAGCCCGTTACACAGCAGTAGGAAATAATTGTTGGGTAAAGGCTGATATAGTAAAACAAGGTGCAACTTTTAAAAGCACTATTGCCTCAGTTGAAATGGAAATCTTTGACGGTCATTCAATGGACCGTGATAAACTTGCAGAGAGGGTTATAAAAGTTTATATGGACTCTCTAGAAGGAGAATAAATGTTACAATTATTAAGTTTACTAACCCCTATCCTTGGTGACGTAGTTAAACGCGCTATCCCTGATAGAGACCAAGCTGCAAACATCGAAAAAGAAATTAGTTTTGCTCTTATGAACAACGTTAAAGACCTCGATGTGGCTCGCGCTGAAATTATCAAGACTGAAGCAGCTTCAGGCAACTGGTTGACATCCGCTTGGCGTCCTATTCTTATGCTTATTATCACTGCTATTGTAGCAATGAATTATCTTATCTTTCCCGTCATCGCTTTGTTTGTTGATACAGGTAAGGTATTCGCACTTGAACTTCCAAAAGAACTCTGGAACCTCCTTACTATTGGTGTAGGTGGCTACATTGTTGGACGTTCAGGAGAAAAGATGGTTGATAAATGGAAAAAGTAATGATGAAATTAACAAGCATGTTTAAAAAGAAAGACAAGCCTGTTTCTGGATTTAAGTTCGGTGGACGTTCTAAAGCAAGACTAGAGGGTGTCCACCCTGACTTGATTGCAGTGTTTGAACGGGCTTTGCAACTAAGCACAGTAGACTTTGGAATTACTTGTGGGCTACGCGCTCAACATGAACAAAATCAACTAGTAGCTAGTGGTAAATCACAAACAAAGAAATCTCGTCATCTTACAGGTCACGCAGTAGACGTTGTCTGCTACAAAGACGGTAAGGTTACTTGGGACTTTGAATACTACGGTCGAGTTGCTGATGCAGTAGCGGAAGCGGCTAAGGAACTAGATATACCCGTAAAGTGGGGAGCTGCTTGGCTTGCCCCTTTAAACACCTATGAGGATGCTTTTGAAGCTAAAGGCACCTACGTAGCACTACGCAAAAGTCAAGGTAGAAAACCGTTTATTGATGGCCCACACTTTGAATTAAACAAGAAAGAGTATCCAGCTTAAGAGGTGAAAGGCCATGCTAGTAGAACTCGCCGCTGCCAACGCAGCATTTGCCGTAATCAAGAAAACTGTACAGAACACAGGTGACTTGGCTAGGGTTGCAACTCAGATGGCTGAATTTGTCGGAGCAAAAACAGACCTCGAAGCTAAAGTAAACAAAAAGAAAAAGAGCCTATTTGGAGACCCAGAAGCGGTCAACGATATGGAAGAGTTTCTTGCATTAGAGTCTATTCGTAAGAATGAAGAAGAGTTGAAAGAGTTTATGATATGGTCTGGTCGCGCTAATTTGTGGAATGATTGGGTACGGTTTCAAGGCCAACAAAGGAAAGCACGGAAAGCAGAAGAAGATAGGAAAGCCAAACTAATGGCTACAATTATGTTTAGAATAGGTATAGGTCTCATAGCCTTAACCTTAGTTGGAGGCATAATTGGTCTTATTTTCTTTGCTGGTTTTCTTAAAGGCTTGTAAAGAATAAAATACCTTACCATTATGATATAGGCTTATACAAGGGCAGGTAGGTAACTACTTGACAGCCCTATTTCGGGGGGATTGGCTAGGATTCGCACTGCGATATCCCCCTGAAAACAATACTTAAAAATACCTAACCATAATGAGCGTAGCGAATACTTTAGGGCTATTATAAACATATTTAAGGATATATTTATATTAGTCTTAATAACTAATTAACAAATGAAAGGAGTCTTTAATGGCCCTGATTAATAAACCATCTAAGGCCATGAAGACCTCTGTGGCTGACCCTAGTGATTCTTATCATTCATTATCGCCTATGTGGAAAAAGTCTAGAGCAGTACTTCAAGGTGAAGCTAATGTTAAGGCTCATGATGAATATTTGATGTCTGATTATTCTAACCTGTTACTTCCTTTCTCTCCTAGTATGTCACAACAACAGTATGACTTCTATAAGAGTGAAGCAGAACTCCCAGGATTAACTGCTCAGTATGCTAAAGTTCTTATTAGCTCTTTGCTTCGTAAACAGTCAATAATGGCTTTACCTGAAGAGCTTCCTGAAGATGCTAAAGACTGGATTGAGAAAGACTTTACCCTTGATGGGGCTTCTATGTTTAACTTCTTAGATTCAGCTATTTGGGAAGAACTACAAACCTCACGTTGTTGGGTTTATGTAGACCGCCCTAACGTTAGTGATGCTGAGTTTGATATGATGGACGCTGAACAGCGCATGTCTATTAGCCCTTACCCTGTAATTATTAAAGCAGAAAATGTAATCAACATCCAAACAGAAGTACACCCGATTACTCGTCAAAAGACCTTAACTCGGTTTGTTACTCGTTATATCTCTCAGGAGTATACAGAAGACAACCCTTGGCATCCTAACTATATTGACACTGTTTGTGACCACTATCTTGATGAACAGGGCTATTTAGTATTAGATTACTACCGTAAGAAAGACTCTATGCACGAAGTAGCAGTTCTTAACGGTGAAGTAAAACAAGAATACCGTGATGACATGGAAGCTAAGTTTGAAAAATACGACACAGTAACTCCTATGATTTTTGGTGAGCGTCTTCAGCGCATCCCTGCTTGGCCTCTTAACGGTCAACTAGAGCCTGTTGAGCCTGTACTAATGCCAATCATCGACAGAGAGATATCGCTCTACAACAAGGTGTCTCGCCGCAATCACTTACTATACGGTGCGGCAACCTATACACCAGTCGTGCAGTCTGATATGACTGACGAAGAGTTCTCAGATGTTGTTAATGCAGGTCTAGGTTCTTGGCTACGTGTTCGTAAAGACGAAAATATTTCTGTACTTGAAACCCCTACAGCTGCTTTAGCCGACATGGACAGAGCTATTGAAGCTACGGTAGAAGAAATGGCTAAAATGGGTATTCGCATGTTGTCGCCAGAACAAGCGGCTTCAGGTGTTGCTCTTGAAATCCGCAATGCTTCTCAAACAGCCCAACTAGGCACAATGAACGCCAAACTTTCTGGCACTATGCAGGAGATTATTGCCTTTATGCTTAACTGGAAATATGGAACTGACTTTTCAGGCAATGATATTGAATTTCAACTTAGTGCTGATTTCTCCCCTATGGTTGGTGGAGAAGGTGCTATGCGTCTTGTTTCCGAATGGTATACAGGCGGTATTATCGGACGTACTACTTTCCTTAACATTGCTAAGTATAACGACTTCTTACCTGCCGATTATGATGATGTAGAAGCTCAAGAGGAGATTCAAACAGACCCTTTGACTCAACAACCTAATGATGACAGTATGGAAGTAATTTAACTATGTCTAACCCTTATGTACAAATTGTTGCTGGCCTAATAATCTTTTATGTCGGGCTAAAGATGTTTTCTGGTGGTTTTAAGAACCTCGGAAACATAGACCACTTAAACTGGTTTATTGCTAACCCTATCTACATGTTCTTCGGAGCAATCTGTATGACACTGGCTTGGCAATCATCTTCACTTTCTACAGCGGCTATTATTGGTCTTGTAGCAGGAGGTGTTATACCTCTTCCTGCAGCCGTTGCTGCTGTTCTAGGTGCCAATATTGGTACTACAGGAACTATCTGGTTAGCTGGCTTAATGGCCTCTGACGGTCTGCCGAAAGGCGACACTCTAAGAATTGCTATCATGCACACCAGTGCAAACCTTATGATGGCTATCATGCTACTTCCTTTCGTGCATCACGTTGCACGTTTCTTAGGAAGATTTGGATGAACCGATACAAGCAATTTAAAGCTTGGTATTTACTATTAAGAGAAAACCACCACCCAGAGAAGAAAGGGCCAGCCTACAACGTTGGTAACTGTCTTCTTTGGGCGTGGTCTAATAGTAAGTCACACCCCCTCTAACTCTACAATGGTGGACTAGATGAATATTAACGATAGAATTTTTGACCGTATCGTGGACCATATGGGCGATGTACGGCTATACGAAGAAGGTGTTCAGCTTCAAAATCGTAGGATTTTAAAAAGACACAGAAACAAACTAAAAGACTTATTGAGAGGCAACCTTCGTGCTGACCTCGGAAAAGAAGCTAGACGCTTCGGGAAAGAGTTGACAGCGCATCAGGAAACAAGCTTGAAAGAGTTCTCAACTTCTCAACTAGACTTTTCATCAGAAAACTTATATAAGGAAGTCAAAGACTTCTATAGGGTAAAGAAGCCCAGAACTAAAGAACTTCTTGGAGAAATAGCAGGACCAAACATTAAAGGCTCTAGAAGTATTTCTAAAAACATTGCTAACATTTCTTCAGGAGAATTAGTCCGTATTAGTTCTAAGGTTAAAGGAGGTTTGGCTGCAGGTGTAAGCAAAAACGAAATCATTAAAGACGTAATGAAGACTACTAAGCTTACTGAGGTGCAAGCTAAGACCCTTACTCGAACTGCTATTACTTCTACACAGACAACTTCTGTAGCAAAAGTAATGGAAGCAAATAAAGACATTATTAAAGGCTATATGTTTACAGCTATCTTAGACTCTAGGACAAGCCCTATTTGTCAACACCACAATGGAAAGATTTATGATGTTGGTGATAAGAGCTATGAGCCACCGCTTCACTGGAACTGTCGTTCTAGTTTAGTACCCGTTCTTAAAAGCAAAGACGAGATTCTTGGAGTAACTAGCTCTAGAGTTAATAAGACTAATCTCAAAAAGAAAGACCCGCAAATGTTTAACGGGCTTCCTCCTGCTTTAAAGAACTTTGGAGACTGGTTAACTACTCAACCTATGGCTATACAAAAGAAAATGTTAGGCTCAGAAGAAGCTGTTGCGCTATTTCAGCAAGGTAAAATGAAGGCTAGAGAGTTCATTACCCCAAAGGGTAAAGCTCTTAGTATTCAAGCTTTGCGTTCAAGAGCAGCACAAGCTACTGCGGTATTTAGACCTAGACAACAAGTAATTGAAGAGGGCATAAGAGTAGACGCTAAAACTCGTAACTCACTTCTTAACAACCCTAAACACAAAGCAGCTTTACGAGAACTGTTTCTTAATGACGCTAGTGACTTTAATAAAACTATGTCACTAACAGATTACAAAGGTACAAGCCTTCAAGGTAAACAAGCGTCACGTAGGCGTGTTGGTAATCAACTTGATGAGCGTAACTTCTCAGTAGACTCCCTTACAGGCGAGGTAAAGAACAATAATCTTTATGACCCAGACTTTACTTTATATCAAGAGCGTATTGACTTTATGCGGAATGCTAAGGACTTGTCCAGAGAGCAGAAAGACTTTATTGAATCTATTGCTTCCTCCTTGGATGACAAAGTTTCTCTTAACCAACAAACAGTAATAGTTGACAACCTGCGTGTTGTGTTTCAGCGTCAAGCTAGAGACAAAGAACCGTGGGGAGACCTTGCTAGTGTGGTTAGAGCAGAAAACAGGTTTGCAGTACAAAACGTTTCAAGAGCACTCGATGTGCGCTCTCGTAAAAGGTCAGAAATGTTTACTAGCTATTTAGCTAAAGATAAACCTCAAGTTCAGATTATGGGCAAGTACTACACCCTAGATGACTTGTCTAATAACCTTTTAAAAGACCAAAGATACATTGATGCTTGGAGGTCTAAGCAAGGGACTAAACTGGCTAAGAAGCTTTACTTTAAAGGTAGACTTCCGTTAAAGGTTTACTTTCAAAAGCTATACACTAAGTATCCTTCTAAGAAAGATTTTAAGAAAAAGCTTTTAGATAACATTATTCCTCTTAGAAAGAAATACAAAGACTATAAAAAGAAATATATTGAAGAACCTTCTGATTCTTGGTGGGTAAAGGCCGCAGCTAATGTTCGAGAAAGCTACCGTAGTGTAGTAGACTTAGAACTCAAAAGCCGTAAGCCAAAACCTTCTTCTAAAATTATGGACGACAAAGCTTTAAACAGCATTACTAAAACGGTTAAGCTTATTGTTTCAGGTCAATCAACTGACTACGATTCTTTGGCTATAGCTATTGGTAAACAGTTTGAAAAAGACTTTGGCAAGCTTCTTCCTTTTGCTACTACTCTTAAAGCTCATCACAAGCAAGGCTCTAGAATACTAGATGACCTAGTTAGCCAAGGCTTAATAAGAGTTCAGTTTAGAGGCAAGACTCGAAGAGGTGTTATTGACCTTGATACAGGCAGAGCGTCTGGCGGGTTTGGAGATACTATCTCTAGAGAAGTTTCAGTAATTGACAAAAACTTACTTAAGCTTCAAGAAGCAGAACGTAGAACAGTAATTGCTAGACGGTTAGGTGTTACGAACGATAGAGACCGTTTGTATGTTAAAGCTAACAAGAAAACTTTTGTAGACGCAAGAGGCAACGACACAGGTATTCCAATCATTAGTGCGGACAAGTTCCCAGACTATGATGCCAAACAAATAGACGGCGAAATGGCAAGCATGATGAATCATGTTAGCAATACGGAGTATCAAGTTGATGGCGAGTTCTTTGATTTTATGGACGATGTGGTGCGGTTTCGTGACCCTAGAGGTAATAGTAAGTACTATGACTCTATCAATGAGTTGCGTCATGAGATTTTAAACCGTGGTGAACAAGGTTATGGTCTTATGACTACAGCCAAATGGCACAGGCAACGTGGAGAAAAGTTTAAGACTCAGGTCTTTATTGACTCGCGTGGGCGTGTTTATCATCGTGGATACTTAACTCCTACAGGAGGTGAGCTTGTAAGACCTTTCTTAGACTCTGGTCAAGCTATGCGGATGACTCCCCTAGCTATGCAAGAGCTACGCATCCAAGTAGGTGCTATGATTGGCCCAGGAACTGAAGCTCTTACTCAGGCAGGTCGTTATGCTATCTTTGAAAGAAACAAAAAGTCTTTATTAGAACTAGGAAACTTACTACAGCAAACAACACAACGCGACAGGCGTATGAGAGAGTTCTTAGAACACCCTCTTATTAAAGGTCACGAAGGACCACACGTACCTAAGATGGCTCGGTTTGCTTTAGAATATGCACGAATACATAAGGCAACAGGCGGCAAATTTGACGCTAATAGTTTGTCTAAGTATAACACAAGGCTAATGATTGAAAACGATGCCTCCTCTAGTGGAGCTCAAATTATTGGTTTATCAACAGGCGATAGAGACATTTCTATGGTTAGTAACGTATTAGCAACTCCCCAGAAAAACCGCTTATACGATATTATTGCTATGGACACTGTTAATGACCCTGACTTCCACAAAATACCTGCACTAAGAAACTCAGGATTGACTTGGGAAGACCTTGCTAAAGGTGCCAAGTCTCAAAACATGGTTTCCTTCTATGGTGCGGGAGACGCAACAAAGACTGCTAACGTAGCTAGCAAGATGGCTAAAATTCTTGATAACAAAGGCTACGCAAGTATAACTAAAGAAACTCTCGGAGACCAACTCCGGATTATCGATGGGAAAATTAAACAAGCAGATAAGCTTGGAGCCAAGTCTGCTGTAGACGAACTCCGTGCTTTCAGGGCAGAGTTAAATGAAATGGTAAACAAAAGCACTCCTGTGGGGCGCGAACTGTTAAAACAAGCTCAAGACATTCATCCTGATACTGCTGTATTCGTAGAGAAAATAATGAATGCACCTAAAGGTCTAGTAGGCCCAAAGGACTTCGCTGAAATCTCTAGAATAATGTCTAAGAACCTTGCTAGACGTGCGCCTGTTACTGATAACTTTATTACTTTCTGGAAGAAGGTAGCTAAAGATTTTGTACAGGACACAGGTAAGGTTGATATCCCTTGGGTTACTTTCGATGGGAAGATTATGACTCAAAGGTATCGTCCTAAGATACAAGAACGTATCGAGTTTACTGACCCAGTTACAGGTCGTAAGATTGCGAACATCTATGAAGCTAGTGCTGAAGATGGAAAGCTTATTGGTAAAGCTTCTATTCAAGACGCTTCTATTGGCTTAGGTGTTAATGGAAACCACAGTAACGATGCTGTTATTGTACGGCGTTTTCATCTATGGGGTAAAAAGAACAACGTGGGAACAGGTACCATTCACGATGCTTTCTTTACTAACATAGGACACGCAGAAGCCGCTAAACAAGCGTTAAGAACCATCTATGCAGATGCTCTTGACGGTGATACTATAAGAAGAACTTTGAGAGAAATGAAACGTCAAGGTTTAAGTAATTCTAAGTATCAGGAGTTTTTAGCTCTAGCTAAGAAACAAGGTCTTATTGACCCTCCAAATAAAATAACAAGAAAAGACATACTAGCTGACATCCCTGAAGGGGAAGACTGGTATGGTATTGGTCCGTGATATTTTGTAAATACCTGACCATAATGATATTTAAAATGAGGTTGTACCTCTTAACATTATAATTTGAGTCTGTGGCTCGAAAGGAAAAGCTATGAGTGAAGATAATCAAGTCGAAGCAACCGTTGATGTTGTTGAAGAAGAAACCCCTGTAGTAGAAGCACCTGCTGAAGCAGAGCCTACACAGAGCGATGAAATTGAACGTATCGTAGAAGAGCGTTTAGCTAAAATGAAATCAAACATGAACAGCATGGCAGAACAACGCGATGCGGCTCTTAAAGCACAAGCACAAATGGAAGAAGCTAAGAAAGCTGAAACCATGAAACGACTTGAAGAAGAGGGTAAACTACAAGAGTTAGCTGAAATGAAGGTTGCAGAACTAGAAGCAAAGCTAGCGGTGTTTGAAGAACAAAATACTAAACTAACTCGCGATGGTGTATTAAACGATGCACTCTCAGGTCTTGATTTCCGTAACGATAGAAGCCGTGAAATGGCTCGTAAAGACATCTTAGACTCCGTACAACAAATCGATGGGCAATGGAAACATACTTCTGGTATGACCATTAAAGACTTCGTAGAATCTTATGCTCAAAGCGAAGACAACTCGTTCCTATTCCGTATTAAATCTAATACTGGCGCAGGAACAGGTAACTCGGCTGGCGCGCCTTCAATGGAAGCTAAGAAAGCTATTGGAGATATGTCAACCTCTGAAATCCTTGCTCTTGCAGCAAAGGGAAAACTCGGTAACATGGGTTACTGACCTATACAACCTCTTAATAAGGAATTATTAAAATGCCTATTACTAACACTGATTTCCAGAATATTGCTCTGGCAATTTCCGCTTATAGCGATGAAGCCTACACTACTGCTAAGAAACTGAACGGCACAGGCATCGTAGCCTCTGACCAGCGTATCGACCTGTCAGGTGAGTCTTTCATCGGTCAATTCCGCTGGTACAAGCCACTGTCGGCCACTGTCAACGTTGCAAGTCTTTCAAGCGCAACTGACGGAACCTACACAAGCATCAGCACAGACGTTGCTGACTTTGTAAAGACTGTTCGTACCTTCGGTGCAGAGCAAGTAAACATGCAAGAAACCATTTCGAAGCAAGACGGTCTGGCCAAGATTGCCCGTGACTTCGCAGAAGTTCGCGCACAAGACGAGCATGACGCTCTGTTGTCCGTACTCAAAGGCGTTGCACTGAACGAAGTTACCCTTGGTGACAAAGGTGGTTCAGGTAACGGTGGTGTTATCGCATTCGATACAGACGTAGATGCAGCCGCAACTGGCATGTTCTGCGACATCAACGCTGCTGGCCTTCATGGCGCTGCTGCAACTGGTTCTTCGGATGCCCGTAAACTGTTCGACTCATCTGCTGCTGGCGCTGCCCGTGGTGAGCGTTTGTTCCGTTCTATCGGCGCTGCTTTCAAAGACTACGAACCAGACTTCATGTACCTCGTAACCAGCCCAGAAGTTATGGCTGAAATGCGTGCTGCTAACCTGATTGACGAAACCCTCGTCACAGACGGTAACCTTGAGTTCAACACAATCTTTGCTGGTAAATTCCGCTTGATTATGACTCGTGCCAACCAAATGGTATCTGGCGCTGCCTCTGGCGACCTGAACGCACAAAGCACCAAGTGTTCTTTCGTTCTGAAGCCAGGTGTTGTTGCTTCTGCTGCCATGCCTGTCCCAACTCCTGTTGAAGTAGACCGTAATGCGGCTTCTTACACTGGTGGTGGTTCGACTAACGTATGGTACCGTTGGGGCTATGCAATGCACCCAATGGGTTACGACTGGGCTGGCGCAACTAGCGCTTTCGCAACTAATGCTAACTTTGCAGCTGCCGCTTCGTACGCTCGTAAAATGGACGCATTGAACTTGGGCATCCTGCCTATCTTCCACGCTTAATATAATAGGAGCGAACTAATGGCATTAACGCTAAACACAAACAGCTATGTGTCAGTTGATGGTGCGGATACGTATCTTGAAACTCGCATAGACAGTGCAAATTGGTTTGATGCTACAGACGAAATCAAAGAACAGGCACTTGTCACTGCTACATCGTTAGTAGATGACAGGGCTTGGATTGGTTATGCTGTTAGTTCCTCCCAAGCTCTGGCTTGGCCCCGCAAGAACGCTATTTACTACTCAAACCGTCTTGGTTTGCAAATAACTTTAGCGGATACTGTGGTGCCTGACGAAGTTAAAGTTGCTGTTTATGAACAGGCTTTGCACCTAGTCAACAACGAAGACCTACTCACAGGAAGCACTCAAACCTACGAGAGCATTACTGTTGGTTCAATCAGTATATCCGACTCCAATGGAGATGTAACACGCATCTCTAAAACCCCTGCGCTTGTCACTAATAGACTAAAAGACCTAGTTCGGTCTGGTCAAAATAGTGGCGGTCAAGGTGGTTCATGGTGGAGGATGAACTGATGTCATTAAGAGCTAAAATCAACAGCGCAGTAGACAAAGCGTTTACTGCTGCTGGAGACTTAGTTGTTAGCGGCAAACTGTCAACAAAGACTGTAACAGGCTATGACTTCAGTACAGGACAAAACTCCTCTACTTCCAAATCGATAACAGTTAAAGTAATTCTTGAAACAACACGCCGTGCTGGTAGTGAAAGTTTTAAGACAACTGCTATGATGAAGTCTGGACAGGCTGTTACTTTGTACGACACGCTTACTATCGGTAAAGAAGTGTACAACATTATTGATTTCTCAGATGATGACTTTGTCATATCTCTTAACTTGAGCAAGGAGAAGATATAGTGTATAATAAAATTATTACTGATATCGAAGCGGTTTTTGCCTCTTCAACTTGGACTACACACAACATTGTTACTTTGCCTGACAACTATATGGGCAAGATAGGGAATGTTACTGAGTATGTTCAACTTAAAGTAATGCCAACGACAGGTGAGACTGTAGGTTACGATGCTTATAAAGAGCAAAAAGGACTAGTCGCAGTTAAAATATTTGTAAAAGCAGGAGAAGGCCAAAGGAGAGTTATGGCTATTGCCGAATTCCTTAACATTCTTTTGCAACATAAACATCTAACTAATGGCACAGAACTTGGAGCGTCCTATTTATCAATAGAAGGGCTTGACCCTGCTAACAGTTCACTCTATAGTGCATCATACATAATTCCATTTACCAAATACGGAGAATAATTAAAATGGCTCATATTTCTGACCTTCGGGCGGGTATCTTTACCTATCTCGACATTAACACAGTAGCACCGCTGGCGGCTACCGACACTGCAGCCGAATACGCTGCGTTGTTTGTAGGCTCGACCCCTGGAACTGCTAACACTGCCGATGGCGACACTACTGGTGTTGCTGGGCATTACCGTATGCCTTCTGTTCGGGAATTCCCTTCAGTTGGTACACCTGCAAACATCGTTAACGTCCCTGTATACGGTCAAAAGACCTCTTCACAGGTACAAGGCCAAGCAGACGCGCCTAGCCTTGACGTAACAATCAACTACAACGCAGCTGACGCAGACGAACTGCACAAGCTGGTTGGCAAAGCTGTAACTTTCCGCTTTATGATGACCGACACTGCTTGTACTCAAGACGAAGCAGCTGCCGCTACTCTGGCGAAAGCTAACACCATGTTCTACTTTAACGGCAAAGTTGAAGCTATTTTGGTAAACCCAAGCTTAACAGACGCAACTACTGCAACTGTTACCTTGTCAACACAGTCTGACTTCATTGGCCCTGCAACTCTTGCAGCAAGCTAAGTAAGTTAAGGAGGTCTCTTAATTGAGGCCTCCGACTACATCCCTGAAAGAAGAATTAGTATGGATAAACCATTCAGCAAAGCCTTCGTCATGAGAACTACTTTTCGCCACATGAGACGAAGCATTGATATTAGTATACGAAAATCGTTTGAGCGTTTTAAAGACTTTGACAACAACACTGAAACAGGTAAAGAAATTATGGAAACCCTGTCTGTGTTGCACACTTGTCGTAAAATGTTAGACGACTTTCAAGAAGCAAATCCCAGTTTATTTAAAGAAACAGATAAGTTAAATTAAGGAAAATACCCTATGAAACATTTAGTTGGCAAGACCGTTACACAAAAAGTTCCCTTCATGGAAAATGAAGTGGAAATCCGCAAGCTTTCAGTTAAAGAAGTCCTATCGATTCAAGAAATGGTTAAGAAAGCAGCCAAAGTAAAGAATCCTTCAGATGACCACCAACTTGACTTACTCCGTGAAATTCTACGGATGGCTGTCGTTGGCGCGGCTGAAATGACTAATGAAGAATTTGATACTTTCCCTCTAGGAGAGTTGACTACAGTATCAGAGACAGTAATGTCCTTCTCTGGTCTTACTGACCCCGCAGCGGGAAACTAACGCCCACTGAAGAAACTATGTTTGAGATTGCTCATATGTTACACATGCCAGTATACAAACTGGAAAATGAAATGTCTTACACAGAGCTTCTTAAGTGGATTACGTACTTTAAGAAAAGACCACAAGGTTGGCAGGATGACCAAAGAACCTACATGTTGCTTGCAGCACAAGGTGTTAAAGGTAAACCTGAAAGCTTATTTCCCTCTATAGCTGCTATGAAGAAACAGTCTGAAGCAGACAACGCACAAGCACAACCTAAAGGGCTTATTCTTTCTATGATGAAGAATGCCAGAGGTGGTGACGATTCAAACTGGAACTTTAACGACTTGGAGAAATAAATGTCAGTCAGTGTATCACTAAAAGTAGTAGGCTTCGAAAAAGAAATGCGAAGAGTACGCCGCGAAGCTGAAAAGTTAGCTAACAATGAAATAGCCGCTAAGGTTGATTTAGCAACTAAAACTTTAAGAGAAGTAACTCCTGTAGATACAGGCAAGGCCCGTAGTGGCTGGAATACTTATACAGTAAAAGAAATGGATGGCACTAACGGTGCTGTTATTGAGAACAAGGTTCCTTATATTGGCAAGCTTAATAAAGGCCACAGCCAACAAGCACCTAAATACTTTATCGAACAAGTACTATCTACTGTCGGTGTTATAACTGATGAAATAGACTAATCACTGCCCCTGATGGCTCTCTTATATGGAGAACGTTAGGGGCATTTTTATTAAAGGAGTATGCCATGAGTGGCGTGGAAATTCGAGTACGCAGTAATAGTGCTCAAGCAAGAAATGACCTGAACAGACTCAACAAGAGTATGAACAGTATTGATAGCCGTGTTAAGAACATTAGCAGGTCTTTTATTGGGCTAGCGGGTAGTGTTGGTGCTGCTTTCGGTATTAGAGGCGTTACGCGCTCTATTAACGGCGCAACTGACTCCCTAACTAACATGGAAAACCGTATTGCGCTCGTTACAGGTCGCAACAAAGAAATGAATAAAACCTTAGACTCTCTGTATAAGATTGCTAAGAATGGTCGTCAGCCTGTAGACGCAGCTGCTGAGACCTTTAACCGCTTTGGTGTCTCTTTAAAAGCTGCAGGAGAATCAACAGAAGACATCCTTAAAGCTATTGACTCGGTAACTAAAGCAACAACTATTTCTGGTGGCTCTGCTGAGTCTGCTAGGGCTGCTCTATTCCAGCTTGGTCAAGGTTTAGCCTCTGGTCAGTTGCGGGGGCAAGAACTTAACTCAGTGTTAGAACAAGCACCACGACTTGCTAGAGCTATTGCCGACTCAATGGGAGAACCACAAGGCGCTCTTAGAGACTTAGCAAAAGAAGGCAAGATTACTACAGAAGTAGTGTTTGAAGCCTTGCTTGACCAGTCAGAAGCTTTAAACGAAGAATTCGAACTAATGGAAGTAACCTCTGCACAGGCAATGACTGTGTTAAGAGACCAAATTAAACGGGTTACTGCTGAAGTTAGTAGAGAACTAAACATAACGGGTTCTTTTGTTACAAGAGTTCAAAAGTTAACTGATGCGATTGAAGCAAACAGAACAGAAATTGTAAGAACTATTGTTGAGAATGCTAGAGCAATTAAGTCTTCTTTCTCTGGTGTGTTGTTTATTGGTGAAAGAATCATTGACATTATACAACGCCTCTATGCAAACTTCTCTGCTAACTCTGAAGAAATTCTTAAGCCTCTAGAAAAAGCAGGTGAAGCGTTTTTAGCTACAACAAAAGACATCATAGCTACAGTTACTAAGGCGTATCAAAAAGGCTTTAGAGTAATATCAAACCTTTATGAAGACACGTTCCTTACTGCTAACCAACGTATTGTACGTATGTTCCGAGGCTCTGCAATGGATGCCCTAGACGACAGTACAAGAATGTATAAGAACATTGGCATGGTTGCAGCCGAAGGTCTAAAGACCGCGTGGGACGCAGTTAATAAATACTTAACACTTATTGAAAGAAAGTTCTTTTGGGTTTATGATGAGGTAATTGGCAACTCATGGTGGACTGACACTATGGAAATGACTTTTTCCCTTGCCCAAGAATTCTTAGGTAAAACAGAAAGCCGTGTAAAGGCATTTGCTAGCAAGATAGTTGAATACTACAGAATAGCAAAAGACAAAATAGAGCCTATTCTTGATTCTATCGGGAATTACTCTTCAAAGATAACTGCTGATATTGACTTTAGTGGTCTTCAAAAAGTAATAGAAAATCCGCTTAAGTTTGCTATGGAAGATGGTTTAGGAGAAACTATAAAAGCTATCCTTGGGCCTCTTAGTGAAACAGGCGCAGCTATCTATAACTCTATTAAACAAGCTAGCCCGACTATTGCAGCTGTTATTGCTGGTGCGGCACTTGCAGGGTTAACCGCAGCGTTCTTTCCTGCTGCCATAGCTGGTACACTTACTATTTTAAAGCTAGGTATTATCGGAGCTATCGGTACTAGCATAGGCAGCTCACTCTTTGGCTCTCTGAGCGACTCTGGGTTCTTTGGAGATATGGGGGTTGCTCTCGGAAAGGCCGCAGGTTCTTTTGTAGCGTTCTTAATTGACAGTATACCTGACATAATTACAGGTTTCTTCCAGTTTATTTCTGCTTTTGGCAAGGAAATGAGAGACCAAATAGGTGGTGTTATTGGAGGTTTATTAACTTTACTTCCAGGAAGCGGCTTGATATCTGGCATACTCTTTGGTTCAATGACTTTAGCCGTATTCTCTAGTAGCTTTAGAGGACTTATAGGAACTATTAACGGTCAGTTTGGTTCTCTAGTTCAAGGCACTACTCGAAGAATTGGTGCTACTGGTGCTATTAACCAATGGTTGTACGGTGCCACAGGCGCAAGAGGCGGACTTGCCACTGTAGGTGTTGGCCTACTTGGTGTGCAATCTCTATTTGCAACTTTCACAAGTGATGCTGAAGCCTCTTTGTTTGACTACGTGTTAAGCGGAGGTATGATTGGTTATGCTTTGTTTGGAGAACAAAACACTATTGCACTTCTTCAAAGACTAGTGGCCCCTATACAAGCCCTTGGTGTTTCTATGAGAGCTGCTTTTGCGGCTAGCGGTCTTGCAGGTTTACAGCTTCAAGCTGCTTTAGTATTTGCTCAAATAAGCGCAACAGCCACGGCAGCTTACGCTACTGTAACCGCTGCTGCAGCAACAGCTTATGCTTCAATTACAGCGTTTGCAGCTACTCACTTAGCCACAGCTACCGCTTTCTTTGCAGGGTTTGGCGTAAAGGCTTCTCTTGTATTCGGCTTACTTAGAACTAGAGCCGCTATTAGCATGGCGAGTGTGGCTGCTTCAGTAAGAGCATCTATGGCTGTTGCTACGGTGGCTGTTAGTCGTTTTAGTGCCTTCTCTATAGGCCGTTTCGGTCGTATTGCAGCCCTTGTAGGTCTAGCCACAGCAGCGATGACAGGAATGGCTTCTGCTGAAGGTTTAGACGGAGAAGGAATTGGTTCTCAATTTGGTTTAGAAATGGCACTCGGAGCAGCTAGCTTTGTATCGTTGTTTCCAACTATAATTGCCGATGGGCTTAAGCTTGCTTTTAATGGCATTAAACGAGTTCTAGTTGGTTTGTTTGGTGGCCTTATTAGACAAGTTTCACGGATGATTGTCCTTGCTGTTGGCACAGCCGTAGCGGGTGTCCTTAGTATACCTGCTAGTATTGTTGCAGCCATTGTTTCAGCTATTTCTGCCTTAACTCTTGGCTATTTGTTCTGGGAGCCTATTACTAGTGGTCTTGAAAACTTTAAGAACAACGTACTTGATTACTTTGGCTTGATTGACAGAAGCATCCTTAAAACTAGAAGGAACATGCTTGATACAAGCAAAGATATCGAAAAGCGCTTAAGCGGAGATTTTAAACTTCGTTTGGTTTCTAAGCTTGAAGACTTAAATCTTTCTAACGCAGACAACGCTGGGCTTCGCGCTATCGATAAGTCTGTAAAAGAACTTGATAAAGCAAGTCGAAAAGCAGAAAAAGAGAAAGCACAGTTTGGTGCAGTTACCGAAGGTACTCGTAAAGAAATAAAAGCTCTTACTAAAGAATTAGTTAAAGAAGCAAGAGGAGCTGCTGGAAAAGAGGGCGGCACAAACTCCAATGCAACAGTTTTAACAAACTTTACTGACGCGCTGTTTAAAGATGTTGAGGCTCAGTCTGTTAGCACGATTCTTGCTGGAATTCTTGGTAGAGATACTCGTACTCCACAACAAAGACTTAAACAAGAGTTTGAAGATGGTCAGTTTAATTTAGAAGATAGGTCGCAACGTGCTGCGCTTGCTGCTCGACTTCAAATGGATTTCTATGATGAGTTAACTGATTTAA
>Ga0222717_10000613_pt1 | contig 30459 bp, 30 predicted proteins | sample C33_18DmetaG_FD_165053 | JGI IMG/M metagenome (GOLD analysis project Ga0222717, IMG submission 165053) | Estuarine water microbial communities from San Francisco Bay, California, United States - C33_18D | ecosystem: Environmental > Aquatic > Marine > Unclassified | place: USA: California... | reverse complement strand
TTATAAAAGGGAAGCTGTAGGTAAAAGTAACTAGAATCCTATATATGACATTAAAAATTAAAGCTTATTCATTAAAATGAATTGCAATAGTAACCTCAGCAAAGGCTCTAAACATTTTAATTACGCCACAATAACGTTCTTCCGACAACGAAACTGCTTTTTTAATCTTTTCTTTGTTTAAATCTGTTCCTGTAAAGTAATAATCAATACTTACTTTATCATAATACTTTGGGTGCTCCTCTGTCAATTCACCATTTACGATCACTTTAAAATCCTCAATTTCAACACGCATTTTTTTAAATAAAAACAATAGATCCAATCCTGTGCAACCCCCAAGAGAGGACAACATTAAAGCTTTGGGACTCAATCCTTGATTACTTCCTCCAGAATCAGGACCTGATTCCATTAACAGATTTTTTCCCAGAGGATTATCAGATTCAAAAAGCATCTTATTCTTCCATGTTGTCGTTACTTTATGTCCCATCTTTTATTAAGTTTTATACTTTACAAGTTTACGAAAATGAAAGCTTATAAAAAACTAATGCATTTTGTGTTTGAAAAGATAATTATTTCTTGCCTCCAACTACCAAGACTATTTCGCCTTTAGGAGGTTTTACTGTATAATAAGCTAAAACTTCAGTGGCTTTACCACGAATAGTTTCTTCGTGTAATTTGGTAATTTCTCTAGACACTGAAACTGACCTGTCAGAACCAAAATACTCTACAATATGGCCAAGTGTTTTAAGAAGTTTATGAGGAGATTCATAAAAAATTATGGTTCGTGTTTCTTCTGCTAAAAACAATAGTCTAGTTTGCCTTCCTTTTTTAACTGGGAGAAAGCCTTCAAAAACAAATTTATCGTTTGGTAAACCACTATTTACTAAAGCAGGTACAAAAGCCGTAGCTCCTGGTAAACAATCTACCTCTATTGCAACTTCTACACAAGCACGGGTTAATAAAAATCCTGGATCACTAATTGCAGGAGTGCCTGCATCACTTATTAAAGCGACCGTTTCTCCATTTATAATTCTTCTTACTACATGATCAACCGTCTTGTGTTCATTATGCATGTGATGAGATTGCATGTGTGTAGAAATATCGTAATACTTTAGTAATTTTCCACTTGTGCGAGTGTCCTCGGCGAGTATTAAATCCACTTCTTTTAAAACTTCAATAGCTCTAAAAGTAATGTCCTTTAGGTTGCCGATTGGAGTAGGTACTAAATAAAGTTTACCCATCATATTAGTTAAATCGTTTTTCAATTATTGATAAAAAACGATCGGCATATTCTTCTTTTCCTTCCCAATTATTATAATCTGGCTTAATATTATTTTCAACAAATAAAGAGGCTTCTTTAAAAGTAGTCATCGAATTTATCTGTGATAAAACTCTGGTATAATCATCTGTGTTATTTTCAAAAAGATTTTTTATAAAAGCGATGCGATCGTTAAGTCCTATATTAAGCCCTTGGTTTAATTTGTCGTTTATAGATTTGGGTTTGTTTTGAATTGATTTTGTTTCTTTTTTAGTATCAATTTCTTGTTTTCTTTCAAATACTAAGTTTTCTTGATAGGAAGCTGCAAACTCTTCTAAATCATTTTTAAAAGTTTCCTTCTTAGGAAGTATTTCTTTTAATAAATCTTCCACTGCGGAACCATCAGGGTCATTTTGACTGGGCATTTGAGCTACTAAATCTTTTATTTTTTCCGTTAGAGGTTCTACCAAAGCGTCTTCATGAGATGGTTGTGGAACAGGATCTGGATCTTGAAACCAATTTTGTTCTCGATAAGTTTTGGAATCAGTTGCAGATCTTTTTGGTTTCTCAAATTTGGTTTCTTCATTTGATTTTAAAAATTCTAAGACCGTTAACTTTTCATAAAGCTGAATTAATGTGTATTTAGTTTTAATAATATCGATTTCATTTTCTGAAACAATAATGCTCTTGGCAAGTGCGTTTATCTGGGATAGGACTTTCTTCTTCATAACTTATTAAAATAAAGCAAATTTTCTGTTTTGTTTTTATAAATTTACACAACCTTTATGTAAACGTCAAGTAATTCTGTTTTAGTTTAAATTAATTTTATGTTTCTCGAAAATACCGTTAATCAAAAAGAACAATTTGGATGGATTGAAGTCATCGCAGGCTCTATGTTTTCAGGCAAGACAGAGGAATTGATTCGAAGATTAAAACGTGCAAAATTTGCCAAACAAAAAGTAGAGATTTTTAAACCAATGATCGATACTCGATATGATGATAAGTCGGTAATTTCTCATGATAGTAACGAAATTCATTCAACTCCGGTTCCTGCGGCAGCAAATATTCCCATTTTAGCAGACGATTGTGATGTCGTTGGTATTGATGAAGCTCAATTTTTCGATGATGAAATTGTAAAAGTTTGCAATGATTTAGCCAATAGAGGCGTACGGGTAATTGTTGCTGGATTGGATATGGATTTTAAAGGCAACCCGTTTGGTCCTATGCCTTCATTAATGGCAACTGCTGAGTATGTAACTAAGGTACATGCAGTATGTACCCGAACCGGAAATTTAGCAAATTACAGTTACCGTAAAGCTAAAGGTGATGAATTGGTGCTTTTAGGAGAAGTAGATGAATACGAACCTTTAAGCAGAGCGGCTTACTATAAATTAATGATTCGAGAAAAAATTCGGAAAATGAATGTTCAAGAGCCTGAAGATATTTCTAAAAAAAAGAAAAACTAAGGGATGCCAAAAACCATTGAAACTGTTTTAGAAATAAATCTTACCGCATTAGGTGAAAATTATCATTATTTAAAATCTAGAATAAAAGATTCTACAAGGATATTGGGGGTTGTAAAAGCCTTTGCCTACGGAAGCGATGCTTTAGTTATCGCAAAAGAATTGGAGACTTTAGGAGTAGATTATTTAGCGGTAGCATATGTGAATGAAGGGGTTGCCTTAAGGGATGTTGGCGTTAAAACACCTATTTTAGTGCTACACCCTCAACCTGAAAACTTTGAAACTCTTATACATCGATGTTTAGAACCTAGTTTGTATAATGAAAGTGTACTAAAGCAATTTATAAAAATAGCTTCTGACAAAAAACAAATCAACTACCCTGTTCACCTTAAATTTAATACGGGTTTAAATCGATTGGGATTTAATGAAACCGAGGTGGATAAAATTGTTTCAAAGTTAAATGCAACAAGCAATATAAAGGTTACTTCGCTTTTTTCACACCTAGCGGCTAGTGAGGATCTCAAAGAAAAATGTTTTTCAGAATCTCAAATAAATACCTTCAGAAATATTGCAAAAAATATCTCAAGTAAATTAAGCTACCAACCCAAATTACATATGTCTAATACTTCAGGAATTTTAAATTATCCTGAAGCACAATTCGACATGGTTAGAACTGGAATTGGTCTTTATGGTTTTAGTAATATTCCCGAAGAACAAAAAAACTTTACACCTATCGCAACATTAAAGTCAGTGATTTCACAAATTCATACTATTAAAAAAGGAGATAGTGTTGGGTATAATAGAGCTTTTAAAAGTGATGGAACTATCGTAACAGCTACAATTCCAATTGGTCATGCAGATGGTATTAGTAGAGCATATGGAAACGGTAAAGGTTGGGTAATGGTTCGCGGAATAAAAGCTCCAATAATAGGAAATGTTTGTATGGATATGATAATGATAAATGTAACAGGAATTCTTTGTGAAGAAGGCGATGAGGTAGTTTTATTTGGGAATGACAATAAAGCAGATTTACTTGCAGAAACAATTGATTCAATTTCTTACGAATTATTGACAGCAATATCACAAAGAGTAAAGCGTGTCTTTTATCGGAAATAAAACTTAGTTTCAACAATCAAATAATTAATTTATCATATATTGTAATTAACAAAAACCCAATTAATTTATTATGTTTAAGGAATTCAAAAAATTTATCATGACTGGCAATGTAATCGATTTGGCAGTTGCAGTTTTACTTGCTGGAGCAGTTGGCATAGTTGTAAAAGGCTTTGTAAGTGATATTATGATGCCGATTGTTGGGCAATTTACAGGAGGAATCGATTTTGCCGATTTAAAATATGTCTTATCTCCTGCTTTAGTAGATGCTGAAGGAGCAATTACAACTGCAGAAAATGCGATTATGTATGGTAATTGGATCAATTCAATTATTAACTTAATTATCGTTGGATTTGTTTTATTTATGATTGTTAAAGCATACAATAAAACTAAAAAACCTGTTGAAGAAGCACTTGCTGCTCCAGCTGGTCCAACTCAGGAAGAATTATTAGCTGAAATTAGAGATCTTCTAAAAAAATAATAAGCACGTAGAACCGCTACACTGCACATTCTAACTAATAAATTTCAATTTAAACCATCCGTCAAAAGCGGATGGTTCTTTTTTTAAGTATAATTTTTAAAAGTTTAGTAATCTATGACCTATTTTTGCGTTTTAAAGTTTGTAACCTTTAATATCATCTAGTTATTAACTAGACATTCATATGAAAATAGCAGTTGTTGGAGCTACCGGAATGGTAGGAACTATTATGATTAAATTATTGGAAGAGCGTAATTTTCCTGTTTCAGAAATATTATTAGTAGCTTCTGAAAAATCAATAGGAAATAAATTATATTTTAATGGAAAGACGATAAAAGTAATCGGTTTAAAAGACGCTTTATTTAAAAAGCCTGAGATTGCTATATTTTCCGCTGGTAGCGCTATATCTTTAGAATGGGCTCCTAAATTTGCGGAAGTAGGTACGACAGTAATTGATAATTCATCAGCTTGGAGAATGGATTTATCGACGAAATTAGTGGTGCCAGAAATTAATGCTTCCACATTAACTGCCAATGATAAAATCATTGCCAATCCTAACTGTTCTACTATTCAATTGGTCATGGCATTAGCGCCTCTTCATGAAAAATACAGAATGAGACGGGTAATTATTTCAACATATCAATCGGTTTCTGGTACTGGAAAGAAAGCGGTTAATCAATTAGAAAATGAGATCAGTGGAGTTCAGTCCGAAATGGCTTATCCATATCCAATTCACAAAAATGCGCTTCCTCATTGTGATGATTTTGAAGAAAATGGTTATACAAAAGAAGAAATGAAATTGGCTCGTGAGCCTCAAAAAATATTAAACGATCGAAGCTTTTCAATTTCTGCAACTGCTGTTCGAATTCCTACTGCAGGGGGTCATAGCGAATCTGTAAATGTTGAGTTTAAAAAAGACTTTGAGATTAACAATGTTCGAAAGATTCTTCATGAAACCCCGGGGCTAATTGTTCAAGATAATCCAGATACAAATACCTATCCAATGCCAATTTACGCCAATGGTAAAGATGAAGTTTTTGTTGGTAGAATTCGAAGAGATGAAACACTAGAAAAAACCTTAAATATGTGGATTGTTAGTGATAATTTAAGAAAAGGAGCCGCAACAAATGCCATCCAAATTGCTGAATATATAATTGATAAAAAGTTTATTTAAAAATAGCTTAAATTATATTTTCTGTTTCTGTTAGATGTAAATAAGCAAAACAAGGGGTTTATAAGATACATTAGATTAAACATATTATTAGTTGAAATCAAGCATGCTAAACATAATTAGATTAGCCAAGTAATTACTTTGTTTTCATTTTCTTATTTTTGAAATATTTTCTATTTTATATTGCTGATATAAAAGAATTAAACCTATAATTGGTATAAAAACATCACTCCAAAAAATAATCCCTGCATTACCTGGATTAAAATTATGTTCAGTAATCATTTGATAAATATGTCCTCCAGCAGCGCCCCACAAAAAACAAGCTGGACCAATAATACCGGCAGTTCTAAAACTAATATTTGATTTAAAAGCTATAAAACCAATAACTGCAAAACCCAAGCTAGCAAAACCTACCTCTAATTGAAAAGGGCTATTTTCCCAACCTATAAAAGAAGCGGACTTCGCTGAAAAAAATACGTGCATAATAAAATTATACAAAAAACTTATTCCAATATTAAATAGAAAGTAATATGAAAATAAAGCTTCAATTATATGTTTTTTTGTTAATGATTGCTTTTTTATAATTAGGCTTACAACAGAAAAAATGAATCCCAAAATTAAAAAAGTAAGAGTGAAGTTATAAATAAAATAAGTTATAAATTTTTCCATGACATTAATTGTAGGTTAAAGATAACAAATTATTTTAAATAGGTGTTTTTATATGAATTAAACCATTAAAAATTAGGCTATTAAAAGTACTTTATAGACTTTCCCACTAAAATTGAATTGATCTCCTTTTGTTTTTCCTAATAAGCACATACCAATAGGTGAATTGGGTGCAATGCCTAAATAAATTAAATTATTCGTTTCTAATTTACCAACAGATATACTCATAAAAAAATTGGCTTGATTAGTTTCAATAATACTACCTAATCGAATCGTTTCTGAAGCTAAGCTTAAGTTAACTTTAGCTAATTGATGCATCACTTTTTCTATTTCTCTTAATTGATTCCCCGCATTTTCGCGTTCAATTTGAAGCATTGCTCTTCCAGTTTGATGCTTATCTCCACTAGTACTTTTAGATTCTTCTTTTAAAGAATGCTCGATATTGGAAATCGTTTTATTAATACTAATATACCTTAACTTTATAAGATCCTTACATTGCTGTTGTAATTTAAATTTTAATTCAAGAGTGTCCATGTAGTTTATTTTAAATTGAATAAGCTATCGTTTTAATTTCTCTTCTAGTCCAGATTTAATATAATAATAAAAACTCCGAACCTTTTAGGTTCGGAGTTTAAAAAATTTTATTCTTCCTCTTCTATTTCGCTCATTTCAAAGCTATCCATAAAAGCAGTGGTAAAATCACCTGCAACATAATCTGGATGATCCATCAGTTGTCGATGGAATGGAATTGTGGTTTTGATACCTTCAATCACAAACTCATCCAATGCTCTTCGCATCTTACTAATAGCCTCTTCACGGGTCTGAGCAGTGGTAATTAATTTAGCTATCATAGAATCGTAATTAGGCGGAATAGTATACCCAGCATATACGTGAGTGTCTAACCGAACTCCATGTCCTCCTGGAGAATTTAATTCTATGATTTTTCCTGGACAAGGTCTAAAATTATTAAAAGGATCTTCAGCATTAATCCTACACTCGATTGAATGAAGTTTTGGGAAATAATTTTTTCCAATAATCGGTATACCTGCAGCAACTTTAATCTGTTCTCTAATTAAATCGAAATCTATAATTACTTGTTCTGTGATTGGATGTTCTACTTGAATCCGAGTATTCATTTCCATAAAGTAAAAGTTTCGATGCTTGTCTACTAAAAACTCAACAGTTCCAGCCCCTTCATACTTAATGTATTCCGCAGCTCTTACTGCAGCTAATCCCATTTCTTTCCTTAACTTTTCAGTCATAAATGGACTTGGAGTTTCCTCGGTAAGTTTTTGGTGACGCCTTTGAATGGAACAATCTCTTTCACTTAAATGGCAAGCATTTCCTTTACTATCTCCTATAATTTGAATTTCAATATGTCTAGGTTCTTCAATTAATTTTTCTATGTACATGTCGTCATTTCCAAAAGCAGCTTTACTTTCATGACGAGCAGAATCCCAGGCATTTTTCAAATCTTCTTCTTTCCAAACAGCTCTCATACCTTTTCCTCCACCTCCAGCACTAGCCTTAAGCATAACTGGATAACCGGTTTTTTTTGCAACTTTAATACAGGTTTCAAAATTTGGTATGGTGCCTTCACTTCCAGGAACACAGGGTACTCCTGCTTCAATCATAGTGGTTTTGGCCATTGCTTTATCCCCCATTCGATTAATCATGTCTTCAGAAGCTCCAATAAACTTTATATTATGTTCTTCACATAATTTTGAAAAATTAGCATTTTCAGATAAAAAACCATAACCAGGATGAATAGCATCAGCATTTGTTATCTCTGCAGCGGCAATAATATTTGGTATTTTTAAATAACTCTCGCTACTTGATGGCGGTCCGATACAAACCGCTTCATCCGCAAAACGAACATGAAGACTTTCGGCATCTGCTGTAGAATAAACTGCAACGGATTTAATACCCATTTCCCTACAGGTCCTAATGATACGTAATGCAATTTCTCCTCTATTGGCAATCAATATTTTTTTAAACATAATTTCAATAAATTTCAAAATGTTCAATTACTAACCTAAATCTATTAAAAGTTATATAATTGACAATTTTAGATTTGATTAATTAAGATGGGTCTACCAAAAATAAAGGTTGATCAAACTCTACTGGAGTTGCGTCATCAACTAAAACTTTTACTATTTTACCTGTAATTTCACTTTCTATTTCATTAAAAAGTTTCATAGCTTCAATTATACATAAAACATCACCGTCTTTAATTGAATCTCCAACCTCAACAAAAGAAGGCGTATCTGGAGAAGATTTTCTGTAAAATGTACCAATAATTGGTGAATTTACAGTGATGTATTTTGAATTTTCAGCTTCTACTGGGGGTTTGGTGTCTTCTTGTATTTCGGTATTTTTTGTAACAGGTGGCAAGGCTCCACCTTGAGGTGCCATTTGTGGCATTTGTTGAATATAAGTTGTTTCTCCCTTAGCATGGTCTTCAACAGTTTTTATCGTAATTTTTACATCATTCATTTCAAGTTTAACTTCAGTAGCTCCAGATTTTGCTACAAACTTGATTAAATTTTGAATCTCTTTTAAATCCATAGTATCAGTTTTAGTTTGTTCTATTAATTAAGAGTCGTATGACCAAGTAAGGTACATAGCTCCCCAAGTAAATCCTCCTCCAAAAGCAGCGAAAACTAGTTTATCGCCTTTTTTAAGTTTGTTCTCATATTCGAAAAGACATAAAGGTAATGTTGCCGATGTTGTATTTCCGTATTTATGAATATTTTTCATCACTTTTTCATCAGGCAGGTTCATTCGTTTTGAAGTAGCTTCAATTATTCGATTGTTAGCTTGATGAGGAACCAACCATTGAATGTCGTCTCCAGTTAAATTATTGCGTTTTAAAATTTTTTCTGATACATCAGCCATTCTTGTAACTGCAAATTTAAAAACTGTTTTTCCATCTTGAAAAACGACATGTTGGTTATTATTAACAGTTTCTATTGACGAAGGAAGTAATGATCCACCAGCATCAATTTTTAAAGAATCTCTTCCGTTACCGTCTGTTCTTAAATATTCATCTTGGACTCCTAATCCTTCAAAATTTGGCTCAAAAAGGGCAGCTCCTGCGCCATCTCCAAAAATAATACAAGTGGTACGGTCCTTGTAATCTATAATCGATGACATTTTATCTGCACCCACCAAAAGTACTTTTTTATAACTTCCAGACTCAATATATTTTGCCGCTATAGACATTCCAAAAAGAAAACTAGAACAGGCTGCCATTAAATCATAGGAAAATGCATTATCCGCTCCAATTTGACTAGCTACATAAGCTCCAGTAACGGCTACTGGCATATCAGGTGTCGCTGTCGCCATGATAACCATATCAATTTCTTTGGGATCTGTATTGTTTTTTTTAAGAAGATTTTTTGCAGCTTCTATAGCAAGAAATGAAGTTCCTTTATCTTTATCTTTTAAAATTCTACGTTCTTTAATACCTGTTCGAGCGGTAATCCATTCATCATTGGTATCTACCATGGTTTCCAATTCTTTATTGGATAAAACGTATTCTGGAACATAGCCTCCTACAGCTGTTATTGCTGCTGTGATTTTACTCATAGGTTTGAATTAGTTTCACAAAAAGAGGCAAAACTCCTCTAAATTGAACGAAAATTACTAAAAATTAGTCAAAAACGGATCAAAAAATAATAATAAAACAAAAAACGCTCACATTTTTGTGAACGTTTATTTATTTATAGTTTATTATTACTAAGCTACTTCTTCAACAGCGTCTATTACTATTTGACCACGGTAGTACAATTTACCTTCATGCCAGTGAGCTCTATGATATAAGTGAGACTCTCCAGTTGTTGGATCTGTAGCTATTTGAGGCGTAGTTGCTTTGTAATGTGTTCTTCTTTTATCTCTTCTAGTTCTTGAGATTTTTCTTTTTGGATGTGCCATTACTTAATATTATTTGTCTGTTAATAATTTTTTTAATTCGTCCCACCTTGGGTCTGTTTTTTCATCTTCATTAATTAGATTTTCATCTTTATTACTAAGCCCTAATTCTTCTAGTTTATTAAGTATCTCTGAATGCAGTGTCCCATTTTCAATCCCTGGATGAATTCTTTTTGTTGGAACAGCCAACACAATCGATTCATAAACATATTGCTGAATACCAAATTCATAACTTCCATGAGGTATGATTATTAATTCCTCATTTTCATCGTTAAACTCATCACCAAATTGGACAATAAAATCAAACGAACCTGAAATGTCTTGATCATAAGGTTCATTTGTAATGTCACAGTTTATATTTACAAAGCCATTGAATGCTAAGGTAAACTCTAACATGGTGTTTTTTTTAATCAGCAGTACATCTAGATTAATAGCTACACTATTAAAATCTTCATACTCAAAATACTCAAAGAACAATTCACTTATTTTGAAGTCAAACCGGTGTTCTCCTAATTTTAATCCCACAAATGGGATAATAAATTCTTTCAATTTCTTCATAATCACTCACCTGTTTAACACGGCGTCCTTACAAATAAGGCGGGTGCAAAGATAAAAAAATATTTAAACAGATTAGATATTTTTATAAATCTTTTTATTGTTTAATTTTTTATTCATTTAATTAATTAATTATATAAACTTTAAAAGTAGAAATTAAAGTATTTGAAGGGGTTGTATACAGCAATAAAAACTGTGAATATTACCTAAATAAACGAACAAAATGTTAAAAAACAGTGCCAAATAAAAGCTATGATCTAATAGTTACAGCATTCATAAACCCTAACAGAGGAGGTTTTATTTAATAAAAGCTATTTCTTTTTATTATGAAATTCTTTTTTTTGTATCGTTATTTCTAATGAATTTTTTTTAAGATTCTTGTATTCTTCCCTCTTTTTAAAAATTTCCATTGCGGTATAAAGAGCTTCTTTAAACGAATCATTATTAGCTATATTCTTTCCTGCAACATCAAATGCAGTTCCATGATCTGGAGAAGTTCGAATTTTATTTAATCCTGCAGTATAATTTACACCTTTACCAAAAGAAAGTGTTTTAAAAGGGATTAACCCTTGGTCATGATAAGAGGCAATAATTGCATCAAACTTTTCATAATTTCCAGAACCAAAAAAGCTATCTGCCGCATAGGGCCCATAAACTAATGTTCCTTTTTTATAAATTTCATCTAAAGCAGGCCTAAGTATAGTATCATCTTCATTCCCAATAACACCATGATCTCCATTGTGTGGATTAATACCTAATACTGCAATTTTTGGCTTTCGAATTCCGAAATCTTGTATTAATGTATCTTTAATTGTTTTTATTTTTCGTTCTACAAGTTCTTTTGTAATGATTTGCGAAACATTTTTTACAGCAACATGATCTGTTAATAAACCAACTCTTAACGAATCTCTTATCATCAACATTAAACTTTCTCCTTCCAATTCTTTATTTAAGAAATCCGTATGACCAGGATAATTAAAATCTTTAGATTGAATACTTGATTTATTTATTGGAGCGGTAACCAATACATTAATCTTGTTATTCTTAAGAGCAGCTACAGCAGATTTGAGAGATTTGATGGCATAAGCTCCCGTATTTAAATCTTCTTTGCCAAAATTTATATCGACAGGTTCATCCCAAACATTGAAAACGTTAATTTTATGGTGATCAATATTTTCAATTTTATCTATTCCATGAAGATTGCATTCAATTTCATATGCCTTTTTAAAATAAGTCATAATCCTAATGGAAGCAAAGATTACAGGAGTAAAAAAGTCCAATATTCTAGGGTCTTGTAATGTCTTTAAAACCACTTCACTACCAATTCCGTTTAAGTCGCCTATAGATATACCTACGACTATTTTATTTTGCTTATTCATTCGAGTTAGATCCCTTAATTTATCATTACTTTTGTTGTACAAATGTAACTAAATGGAATTATGTTTACGGGAATAATTGAATCAATGGGAGAAATAATTTCTCTTACAAGTGAAGGAAGTAATGTTCATATTGAAGTAAAAAGTAAAATTACTCATGAATTAAAAATAGATCAAAGTTTAGCTCATAATGGAGTTTGCCTCACTGTGGTTGAAATCAATGGTAATAACTATATTGTTACTGCTATTAAAGAAACTTTGGACAAATCAAATATAGGAGATCTTAAAGTTGGTAATTTAGTTAATTTAGAAAGATCAATGAAACTTCAGGAACGTTTGGATGGTCATATTGTTCAAGGTCATGTTGATCAAACTGCAATATGTACAAATATTCTCAAAGAAAAAGGAAGTACTTACTATACGTTTCAATATGAAGATACTTACAGCAATGTAACCATAGAAAAAGGTTCTGTAACCGTAAATGGGGTTAGCTTAACCGTTGTAAATTCAAAAGAAAACGAATTTAGTGTTGCTATTATCCCTTATACTGTGGCACATACGAACTTTAAAGAGTTTGAAATGGGAACTAAAGTTAATTTAGAGTTTGATGTTATAGGAAAATACATAAAGAGACTTACACAGGGTTATTGATTTTATATTTTATGACTCACGTAAGGTCTTAAAACAACCAGTATAAAGCTATTATCACCTAAAGGTGGTTTAGATAGACTCCTTCGACAAAGTATATCTGCTCAACCTAGATATTTGACTAAGCGTTTGTTCTATTAAAGAAATACAATTTACAAAAACATACTAAGATTAATAATTTGATTAATTAAACCATATTAATTGATTAAAATATTATAACTACATTAAACGCTATATTACTGACTAACGGTGCTTTTATAAATATCAAAGTTTAAATATCAAACATTAAAGACTCTAAAAAAATTGCCAAAACATATATTATGGCAAAAAACAGGAAGATAAACCCTTCGGGTGTTTAGTTTTTTGATTAAGTGTTTGGTTTTCTAACAAAAAAACCAATTCAACTTCTTACAAAAAGTTTTATAGGTTAATACTATAAAAATTGAGTATTAATTATTTTTGTTCGATAATCAAATATGTTTTTTAGTTGCTTTTTTATAAGTAAGTTATGACTCCATCTTCCAATTAAACCAAAAGGCAATTTATAGCTTACCTTGTCAATTATCTTACAGTTATTATCATCTATTTTTTCAAATATATGTTCGTGGTGCCACATTTTATATGGACCAAACCTTTGTTCATCTACAAAATATTTTTCAAAATCGACACAAGTAATTTCCGAGACCCAATTAATTCGAATGCCTTTAATAATGCTTACTTTATAACTTATAATTTGACCAGTATATACTGGTTTTGGTTTACCAGATGTAATTAAAAAATTCATTTCTGGTGGGGTTATTTTCGCTAAATTTCCTGGAGAACTAAAAAACACCCAAGCTTTTGACACAGGTATTGGTATTTCAACAACAGATTCTAAAGTGTATATGTTTGAGTGACTTTTAAAAGATAATGCCATCGCAGCTATTTATTATTTGTTTGTTTATTCTTAAGGTTTTCAAAAATCATTAAATTTCCAAATAATAAAGAAAAACAATAAGCAACATCTTCTATTGGGATGGTATAAATTCTAATACCTAAGTTTTCTAAAGGGTTATACCAAACTACAGGAGATTCAATTCCAGTAAGGCTTCCAGTCAATATTCCATTTACAATTAAAAAGGGAATTAAAATAACTAAAAATGTAATATAAAAATGTTGTAATAGTGGATTATTATAAATCAAGCCTATTAGTAAAACAACTAATAATACCATAAAACTTGCAACTGTATAGCTTTTTGAAAAATTGATCCAAACAAGTGCAATACTTGTTATAATTAATGCAATTGTTATATAATTCGTTGTTCTTTTCTTTAGTTGATAAGATGGGAGTAAATACAAAAAAGCATAATGAATAAATAAGCTGCAAAAGGGGATAATTAAAAAGAAGAGCCATTCTTCAATAGGCATTTTAAAAATTTTAATCCCCAAACAATAGTCATAATTAAAGCCCCATATTCCTGCTTTGGTAAAAAAATAATCCCAAATCAAAAATACAATTGCCACAATTATTGTAGAAAAAGAAAACTGTTTCCAATATTTAATAATATCAAGAACAAAAATTGAATACAATAATGGAACTAAAACAGATCCTAAAAGGAGGTAGAGGTATAGTCCTGTCATAATTTTTTAATGGGTTTTTTAAAATATTTTTTAGGAACATTAAGCATCCCAAAACATTCTCCATCTTCTTTATTTAAATGCTTGTGATGTATTTTATGAGCTTTACGAAGACCCAATAAATATTTGTTTTTTGTATGTTTAAACCATTTAAACCGTTGATGGATCAATACATCATGAACTATAAAATAAGTAATACCGTAAGATAAAATACCTATGGCAATAAAAAATTTATAGTTTAATTCTGGATGGATTCCGAAATAAAATAAAGTGATGCTTGGAATGGCTCCAATAACAAAAAAAGCATCATTTTTCTCAAAGGTATTTTGGTACCTAGGTTGGTGGTGATCTTCATGCAAAACCCACAGAAAACCATGCATAATATATTTATGAACGAACCAAGTAATACCTTCCATAATTCCATAGGTAACAATGGAGATTAGTATATAAAATAAGATTATCATTTTCTAAAATTTTAAAATATTCTGTTTTAAACCATTTTTAATTTAAAATTAAAATAGGACACTATTAATAAATACATTTTTTTTGGATTTGAAACTCGTATCCTTTTTTCCTTTAATATTGCTGAAGGGGTCTTCTCTATTTTATATAAGAGATTAAAGTAATATTTATACGCTACATAAACTGCTAATTTTGCTTCTTTGGGAAGATTAACGATTCCCATATAAGCTTCTTCAAAATCTTTTTTAATTTCAGTTAACACCTTTTTTTTATCTGTTTCGGATAGTTTATTTGGATTAATATTGGGGAAATAGGACCTATTTAAATTTTCAAAATCTTCATTAAGATCTCTTAAAAAATTTACTTTTTGAAATGCAGAACCGAGTTTCATGGCCGGTTCTTTCAAATTAAGGTACTTTTCCTGATCACCTTTAACAAATACTTTTAAACACATTAAGCCTACAACATCAGCAGAACCATAAATATATTCATCAATTTCTTCTTGATTTACATATACTTGTTTATTTAAATCTGCTCTCATACTTTTAAGAAAAGATTCAACCAATTTTGCATCAATATTATATTCTTTAACTGTTTTTTGAAATGCATTTATAACAGGGTTTGTACTAATTCCTGTTTCCATAGCATATTGATAATCTCCTTCAAATCGATTCAACAACTCTTCCTTAGGATATCCTTCAAAACTATCAACTATTTCGTCAGCTACTCTTACAAATCCATAAATATTATAAATAGCTTGACGAATATCTGGAGCTAATAGGCGAACCGCAATTGAAAACGAAGTGCTATATTTCTTGGTAATTAATGTAGCGCTTTCATTAGAAATACTATCGAAGAGTTCTTTCATTATTTTAACTGTTTTATTATTAATTCTGCTACAAGTTTCCCGGAAACTATTGCAGGAGGAACCCCCGGACCAGGAACTGTTAACTGCCCCGTAAAATACAAATTTTTCACTAATTTACTTTTTAATTTTGGTCTAAGAAATGATGTTTGCATAAGTGTATTAGCTAATCCATAAGCATTTCCTTTATATGAATTATATTCTTTGATAAAATCACTTACACAAAAGGATTTTTTATATATAATATTTTTTTTTATTTCTTGTTCTGTAATTAATTCTAGTCTATCTAAAACAATATTAAAATATTTCTCTCTAAGTAACTCTGTATCTTCTAAACCAGGTGATAATGGAATTAAAATAAAACCATTTTCGCATCCTTCAGGAGCTGTGTGTTTATTAGTAATTGAAGTAAAATTTGCATAAAATAAAGGATTAGTAGGCCACTTAGGGTCTTTGTAGATCTCTTTAGAGTGCAAATCAAAATCAGTATCAAAAAATAAGTTATGATGAGCAATATTTTTTAGTTTTTTATCAAAACCCAAATAAAAAAGTAATGAAGATGGGGCTAATACCTTACTTGACCAATATTTTTCTGAATATTGTCTCAAAGACTTAGGGAGTAATTTTTCTGTGTGGTTATAATCAGCTCCAGATAATACTATATCCGAAATTAGTATTTTATTATTAACTTCTATTCCAGTTGCTATGTTATTGTCAGTAATTATTTTAGTAACATTTGATTTGTTATGAAAATTAACTCCAAGTGACTTAGCGATACTTATCATAGCGTTTACAACATCATAAAACCCATTTGTGGGCTGCCATGTACCAAGTCCAAAATCTGCATAGTTCATAAAATTATAAAAAGCTGGCGTATTTGAGGATTCAGCTCCAAGAAACAATACAGGAAACTCTAATATGGATCTTAGTTTAGGATTTTTAAACTCTTTGTGAACCTCTTTTTTTATGTTTGTAAAAAAATATCCGACCCTTTTAATTGTGTCTATTGAAACAAGCTCTAATGGGTTTAAACCAGGCATTTTATAGAGCATTTCTGTTACTGCAATTTTATAATTTTCTTTTGCTTTAGAAATAAACTTTTCAAGTCGTTTAGAACTTCCTTTTTCTTCTTTTTCAAAAACTTTATAAATTTTTTCCAATGAGTCTGGAATTGCAATAAAATCTTGTGCGCCAAAATATACATGATAAGCTGGGTTTAGTTTTTTTAATTCATAAAAATCTTTGGCTTCTTTATTAAAATCTTTGAAAAATTTCTCAAAAACATCTGGCATCCAATACCAGCTAGGGCCCATATCAAATGTAAAACCATCATCTTTAAATTGTCTTGCTCTACCACCAAAATCCTCGTTTTTTTCAAAAACAGTAACAACGTGTCCAGCTTTAGCTAAATAACAAGCTGCTGACAATGATGAAAATCCAGAACCTAAAATATGAATTTTTTTACTCATTTTTTTTTTTTAAAAATAGGAAAAATCCCTGAAGAATTTCTTCCTAAGGGATTTTAACATCAAAAAGTTAACAACAACTTCTTTTCTTTTTCAAACGTATAATTATTATTTTTTTATTAATTTTTTTGTGCTCAAAATACTACTTCCTTCAAGAATTGTTACTTGGTAAAGACCCGTAGACAAGCTACTAACGTCTATTGAATTATTTGTTGAATTAATTCTATTATTTAAAATAACTCTTCCTTGAACATCAGTAATACTGATTGTTAATTCATCTACATCTAAAGATTTAAAATCAAAGTTTAATTGATTGTTTACAGGGTTTGGAAACATCACAAATGTATTTTGATTAAAATCCGCTATTCCTAAAGTTGCGGCTGGTAATGGTATTAAATCACCACCACTTGGTAAAGATACCCACAAACCAAAAGATGCTCCATCTGAGTTTTGAGAGGGATCTAAAAATCCACTTGCAATGACTGCTAATGCTGCTCCTTCTAAACCTAAAGTGGCTAAAGGTGCTTGGTAAGCAGCAACTCCTGATCCACCTGAATTTATTTGTACTACATAATCATCGGTAGGTAATTCTAAATATCCTGCAAATTCTGTATAAGAAATATCATTTATAAGAACACCTGCTCCCAAACCTGTTTCAACAACTTGAACTGTTGGAGCATCTGTAGATCCATGATGTACCAATACATCTGTATTTGTTGGATCGGTAGCAGCTTCTCTACCCATTGGGTATATTTGTAATCCAAATGGCGGTGCTGGATTATATCCAGAAGCACTAACAATTCCATCAGCTACTAATACATAAGTTTCACCTCCTGCTAGTGTAACTTCAGCAGAATATATAGCGTCTTCTACACTTGTACTTCCGGCTGGTGCAACTGATAAAACTATCTCTACTCCCGCTGGAGCTTCAATAAAGGGGGATGCAGTTCTAAATTCGAAATCTTGAATCAATAAATCTTCATCCAAGTAAACATCTACAAATTCTGCAGCAGCATCTGCTGAATTATGTATTGCTTGTACTCTTGCTGTGGAGGCAGAAGTTGGTAACATAATCAAATTTCCACCAACCGGTAAGGCGGCATACAATCCAAAGGCGGCTCCGTCTGAATTTTGGGAAGGATCTAAAAATCCACTAGCCACAACAACTAGTGCTACTCCTTCTAGACCTAAAGTAGCTAAAGGTGCTTGATATGAAGCAACTGTAGTACTTCCATCTGCAGTTCTTACTTCTATAGTATAATCAAATGGTGGCAACTCTAAATATCCTGCAAATTCTGTGTAAGAAATATCATTTACAATTGTTCCAGCCCCTAATGCTGTTTCTACAATATCAACTGTTGGAGCATCTGTAGATCCATGATGTACCAAAATATCTGTATTTAACGGATCGGCAGCAACTTCTCTTCCCATTGGATAAATTTGTAATCCAAATGATGGTGCTGGATTATAACCAGATGCGCTTACAATTCCATCTGCAACTACTACATATGTTTCGCCTGAAGCAAGTGTTACCTCAGCAAAATAAATTGCATCATCTACACTTGTGCTTCCAGCTGGTGCTACTGATAAAACAATCTCTACTCCCGCTGGGGCATCAATAAATGGAGAAGCAGTTCTAAATTCGAAATCTTGAATTAATAAATCTTCATTCAAGTAAACATCTACAAATTCTGCTGCAGCATCTGCTGAGTTATGAATAACTTGTACTCTTGCTGTTTGAGCGTAAAAATATCCTGTTACAGCAAACAGGAGCATAAAAATTGTTAATTTTTTCATAGTGTATAATTTTATATTTTTTTCAAATGTAAGGATATAAATAATTTTGTTTAGCAACTTTAACATTTAATTAAACAATTTAATTACAGGTGATTTTTTGTTACAATAAAATAATTAAAATATTATACGATTAAATTGTGTTTTGGAAATTCAAAAAAATAAAATTAGTTTTAATATCATTTTTTAGTCATTACAATGATAATAAAAAACTGTTTCTAAAAATAAGGCTATTTAGCTTGACTCTTAATTAGCGATTAAGTCTTGTAAAGATGTTTTAAAAAAAATCTTTTTATTTTTATTTTTTTTAGAAAAATCATCCCAAATATTACCCACAATAATAGACGTGTTATTGTTATCACTTACTAGTTTTTCTACATTATTTAAAAACATTGTTTTCTCCTCTGTGGTGGTATCAATCATAAAATAGGTAATCCAAGTGATATTTTTAATTTGAGAATTAACATAAAATAAATTGTCAAAAGGAATGCTTTTTCCAAGATATACTGTTTTTTTTCCTTTTAATTTTAAATAATAATTTAAAAAGAATAAACCTAAGTCATGAATTTCACCGAAAGGAAGAAACAAAACATTTACAGGTTCATTAGATGTTTCTTTATTGGGTAAAGCAGATATGTTTAAAGCTATTTTTTGATATATTAAATTAGATATAAAGTGTTCGTGAGCAGGCTTAATAGAGTCTGTTTGCCATAATAAGCCCAAGTGGTTAAGTAAGGGAATGTATGTGTCTGAAAAAATCTCAATAAATGAATGTTTTTCTAATAATTTTAAATAGGTGTTTTGAAATAAATTCTCGTCAAAAGTGTACATACATAACAACAAAGAGTTTATCTCATAATTATTAGAAAAATCACTTAAAGCAACTGTTTTTGCTTCTTTAGATAATAAATCAACAGATAATTTTGCAATTTTGGAAATCTTGTAATTATTTTTATATAGCAAACTAATGTTTAAAATCTTTTGTAAGTCAGAAAGACTGTAAACTCTAACATTTCTATTTATTCTAGAAGGCGCTAATAAGTTATATCTCTTTTCCCATATGCGAATAGTATGAGCTTTGATACCTGTTAAAATTTCAAAATCCTGTATAGTAAAGGTATCTTTAATTTTGTTCATCAACTTTAACTATTTAATGAACAAAAATAGGGTTTTTAATTAAATTAAAAAATTAATGCAGAAAAAGTCTATTAAATTCACTAATTATTATTTTAAATTTTAGTGTTTTTCGTATAAAAATTATAGCGAATTACTAATTTTAAAATATTGATTTATAATACCTTAACAGCTTATTTATAAATAAATATTAGGTTATCGGTATCTAATTAATTTAGTCCAGAAATGTAACTTAAATTGCTTCGGTATCTATAAAGTAGGTGTATTTTTGCTAAAAAGACCAAAGTAAGAAATAAATGGAAATAGTAGAAACATTTGGATATTTAAGTGCCTTATTAATTGGTGTATCTCTAGGTTTAATAGGGGGCGGAGGGTCTATTCTAGCAGTACCCGTTTTAGCTTATTTGTTTGCTGTAAATGAAAATATAGCTACTGCTTATTCTTTATTTATTGTCGGTACTAGTTCTCTAGTGGGGGGGCTCAAACAACATCTTAAAGGTTATGTAGATTGGAAAACGGCAATTGTTTTTGGTATACCCGCAATTGTGGGAGTTGCATTAGTTAGGTACTATGTCGTCCCCGCTTTGCCTGATGTTTTTTTTAAAATTAATGATTTTGAGTTTACTCGAAGAATGGGGATGTTGGGTTTGTTTGCTTTATTAATGATTCCAGCAGCTTTTTCTATGATTAAAAAGCATGAAGTTAAACAACAAAATAGTGATGATGCGACTAATTATAACTACCCCTTAATTTTAACTGAAGGTTTACTAGTTGGGGGGATTACTGGTATGATTGGAGCAGGTGGAGGATTTTTAATCATTCCAGCTCTTGTTATTTTAGCAAATATCAACATGAAAGTTGCAATTGGCACTTCATTAGTTATTATTGCCTTTAAATCATTACTTGGGTTTTTCTTGGGTGATGCGTTAACAATGGATATAGATTGGAAATTTCTTGCTGTTTTTACTGGAATCTCTTTAGTTGGTATCTTTATAGGTAGTTATGTAAGTAATTTTATTGATGGCAACAAACTTAAAAAAGGCTTTGGTTATTTTATATTTGTAATGGCATTTTTTATTTTTTATATGGAGTTTTTTATAAAAAATAAATAAGCACTTTGTCCTTTTTAAAAAGGTTTGTCATCCGAAAAATCTTTTTATGTTTCTATAAAAACCAAGTAGCTAAAGATCACATACAATATATGTTTTCAATAAACACAAAATAAAAAGTATTAAAAAGTTTGCGGATATACGACAAAGTCCTTTAATCTGTTTTATTAATAATAAATCCGATAAATAAACACAATTAATCTTACTCATATTTACAAAATATTAAAATAACCAAAATGAAAAAATTACTTTATATAGTATTAACATTTTTAATACTTGCTTGTAGTGATGATGATTATAATGACAACATTACTGATGCTTGTAACGGTAATAACGCTGTTTATTTAGCTACTAATGGAGTTACTATAAAGGCCTGTGAAAATTCAAATGTAGGGGATCAAGGAGTGATAGATGGCATTACATACACTGTAGTTGACCAGGAAATGTTATTAGAAATGGTTGAAAATGGAGAGGATGTAACCAAATTAGCGACAACAAAGATTAATTTTATGTCCTCTATTTTTTTTGATAATTCTTCCTTTAACCAAGCTATTGGTAATTGGGATGTAAGTAATGTAACTAGTATGGCGGGGATGTTTAAATTGGCTGATTCCTTTAATCAACCCATAGATAATTGGGATGTGAGTAAAGTGACTAATATGATATTTATGTTTTCAGGTACTACTAATTTTAATCAAAACTTAAGTTCTTGGAATGTTGATAATGTTATAAGTTGTTCTGATTTTAGTACCGATAGCACTCAATGGACCGAGCCAAAACCTAATTTTAGTAACTGTAATCCCTAGCTAAATCTATCTACTAAACGTGGTGGGATAAAATTTATATTATGATTGTTTTTAAAGTATAAAAAAGTTAGTGCTTCTCTTTTTATTTCTTTGTTTCATTTCTTGTAGTGACTTTTTGTAGAAAAATGATGATACTGACCCTTTTGTTAATTTTTTTATTCAAAATTATGATTTTTTTTTCAATTAATAAGGTATCGCTTAATGGTTATTAATTTGAAGACCCAAATATTACTTACGGAACTTCTCAATCTTTTATACTCAAAGAGGGTATTCAAGGTAGCTTCAAAGATGTTAGTGTTTCTGTCAGAATCAGTTGTAACTCAAAACTCCTATCTCATTTAATAGACAATTAAATTTTTTAAACGGTACTGCTTTTATTACAATAGTAGATAGCCGACAAAATAATTCGATCCCAGTCTATGATTTGTAGCGATGCAGTTATTCAAGATTAATTAACTTCCCAACATTATTTTATCCAAACTATATTAGTGCAATTTTTTAACAAAAAATCTACTAAATGCTATGAAACATTTATCTATAAATATAAGTTTAACCTATTTAAAAGGTTTAGAAATAGGTTGTTTATTTTATTATCTATTTAACACTTTAATGTGCTTTTAAAAACATTAATTGACTATTTTTTGAAGAGAAGGCGACATTTAATATCCTTTTAAAGGACACAAATATATAAGGGTTATCTGTTTTTAATTAGGATAGTTGTAATACAAAAAACCTTGCAAACAAATACAAGAGGCATAAAAAAACCACTCTAAATTATTAGAGTGGTTTTTAAATGTTATTGTTTCGTTTTAGGTGGTTATAACGTATTTTACTTTCCGTTAGATACTTGTTTCATAAAGGGCACTATTCGGTAATCATCGTAAATGACTCTTTTTGAGGGTTGATAATGACGGACAATGATATTAAACACACCCGATGGGTTCATAATCTCTAAATTATTTGGGGAATCAGCACCACAACCAAAACTAACGGTATAAGTTCCATCTTCATTTGCCTGTGCGGTATTCGAACTGTAATTGGCAAGGTCATTAAACATAAAACCTTTTTTATCATAAACGGTGATAGACCAAAAGGCAAGGTTTTTTGGATCTTCAAAGGTCAATTCATAGCAATTATCTGTCGAATAATTGCCTGATGCTTCATAAATGTTATCAACCATTTGAGCACCACCCCAACCAAGGGCAGCACCTAATTCGTACTTTTCTTGAGTGAATAGTTCAATGGATGAATCATTAGGGTCTGTAAACATACCTTTTGTAGCGTTAACGGGCCCGTCTCGCTTTATAACTTCTGGCATTTTAGCTTTTAATGCATTCTCTACTGCTGTAAAGGACTCTTCATTCACAGGAATTGCTGTAAATGGATTATTTGACTTGGCATTAATACTCATTTTATCTTGAATTTCTTTTACTTCTGCTTCGCTAAAAGTAGCATCAAGACGAACTATTACATATAAATGGGTGCCAGTGTGCGTGTTCAAATCAAAGGTGCCTGTACCGTATTTCATTGCTTGAATCCGATGATCCTCAGTTACCGCTTGGATAGACATATATTTTCCTTCGGGAATTTCAGGCATTGTTATACTTGCTCCTTTTGATACATCAATAAAGGCCATGGAATAGTAGGTATCTCTATTCATACGGACAACAGGTTGATCATCAGTAGGTGTTAATTGGTTATAATGAATAAAATCGTTCACTCCTGTTAGATCTTGCTTCTTTAATAATTGTCGTGACGTTTCATCTTTAGGGTACATTTCTGGAGTAACAGTTCTTCCATTTTTATCAAAAAAAGCTTTTTCTGTGGTTGCAACTTGTACTGTTTTTGTTTGCTCTTCTTTTTTATTTGATTGGCAACTTATAAGGATAATAGTTGTTGTAAATGCTAAGATTATATGTTTCATAATAATTTTATTTTTTTGTAAAATTAAATTATTATGGAATAAAATAAAAATTTAAAGCTATTTATGTTTTTAAATTTTAGTAGACTGGATTTATAAATTGTCCTGTTGAAAACTTCTTAAGTCTCTTTATGTAAGTAATTCTAAAGTTAATTGGACATCACCCCTTTTTGTTTTGTTTGCTAGATTTAATAACAAACAAGATTGATAGTTTTTTACTTTTCATTACCAATTGGTTTTAAGTTAACAATTGGGATACAATTCTGATTATAAAGTGGGTCTCTCGAAAATTAAAGTGGGTCACCTAATAGGATACCTTTTATTTAAAATAATCTTGACATTTGGATTTTCTTTGGAAATTACAAACAGTACAGTAAATGCAACTATAATATGCTCTAACCCAAAAAATCCAACCTAAATAATTAAGTTGGATTTCTTTAAAAGTGGTCCCACATGGGCTCGAACCATGGACCCCCTGATTATGAGTCAGGTGCTCTAACTAATTATTTAGTTGATTTATAAGCAGTTATACAGTCAAACGAAGTTTAACTGTCTAACTACTGCCAAATGAAATTAAATTATCCAAGGGTAAACACCAACCCAAATCAAAAAGTATTCGTCTCATTCTTTATTCAAAACAAACGCTACAGACTCTATAATGGAAGTCGAATTGGCTCTAATACAAATCCCAATTCATTCCCGTTAGAACAACGAAAATCTATTGCCAACCTGTTAGCTGCTGAGGTTTATAATTACCTCATCAATGGAGGGGTGCTAGAATCTTATAGAAATAATGAAATTATAAATGGAAAATTATCTGATAAGGATTACCTAATAAGAGCATTGAAGACTAAACTCAAAGGGCCATATTCAAAAAAATACAAGAAGATGCTCCAAGGTGTTTATAATGCAATTACAACCGTTATGAACGGTAATGTTTTAAATCCTAATCACGTCAATTTATATCTTGATAAATATTCGTCAGGAGTATCGTATAATACCATTAGAAGACATTTAAATGTTCTTATAAATGAAGCCATCCGACAGGGGATGGAACAAAATCCACTATTAAACATAAAGAGTAAAAAGGCAAAAGCTATCCTCAACAAACCCTTTAAAGAAATAGCTAAAACACTTGATGATATTAAGGCCTACAGCTCAAATTTATACCTATGTTGTTTAATGACCTATGGTTGCCTTTTAAGACCACATCGTGAGATAAGAGAACTTACTTGGTCAGACTTTTCTGATGACCTTAAATACATTCATTTATCAGGATGTAGAAACAAATCAGGTAGAAATAGAATTGTACCTGTACCGTCTTATATTAGAGATATTCTTGTAAAAGGAGAACCTCATCATAATATCTTTTCAAACAAACCTCAACCATTAAATCAAGACTATTTTAAGACCCTTTGGAGTCGTTTTAAGAGACAATCTAATATACTTGAACAAGGACAAACATTATACTCTTTCAGGCACTCAGGAGCAATAGAAATCTTTAAGAGAACAGGCTCTATAACCAAGCTACAGAAGGCTATGGGACATTCATCTATAAATGTGTCTCTGACTTATTTAAGAGGCTTAGAAATAGCTGAACTAAAGGAAGAAGATATGCCTTTAATATAATACCATTATGTAAATGACTATCCACTAAAGTAAGGCGTAAAGAAAACCACCCTAAATTAAAGGATGGCTTGTAATCTTAAATGGTTAAGGAGTACAGTTAGTGAAGTTGGGTGTGTTTTCTTCTGTTAGAGGTGAATCAAGACTAAAATTACCACAACCTGTAACATTATCAACAATCCAAGAACTTAAGTCTTGGTTGAAAGTAGTAGCATCCTGAAACATATACTCCATATCTGTCACATTGCTCACATCCCAAGAACCAATAGGTTGATTAAAAGCAGCATTTGAACCAAACATACCACCCATAGTAGTCACACTACTCACATCCCAATTTCCAATAGGTTGATTAAAAGCAGACCTAAACATACTACTCATATCAGTCACACTACTAACATCCCAATTACTTATATCTTGGTCAAAAGCAGTAGCACCATCAAACATACTATTCATATTCGTTACATTACTAACATCCCAAGAACTGATGTCTTGGTTAAAAGTTTGAAGATAATAAAACATACCATTCATATCAGTCACATTACTCACATCCCAATCACCAATAGGTTGATTGAAAGAGTTAGCACCGTCAAACATATAACTCAAATCAGTAACACTACTCACATCCCAAGAACTTATATCTTGGTTAAAAGCAGTAGCACTTTCAAACATACTAGACATATCAGTTACACTACTAACGTCCCAAGAACTTATATTTTGGTTAAAAGCAGAAGCTTCTTTAAACAATCCATTCATATTAGTCACTAAAGTAGTACAAACATTATCTAATTCTTCCCCATTATTAATGGCAAATTGAAGACCATTATTGTCTACTATAGCAAAAGTAAAACCATCTATAGTACCCGTATCTCCCGCAACTGCACCCGCACTTGCTTTAACGGTAACTCCATTAGATGCTAAATACACATTATTACTACTCCCATTACCATCTACAAACAAACTCACCTCTTCAAAACTTTGATTGGCTGTAATGGTGGTATTTTCAATCGTATAAATAACATTGTTACCATCAAAATAGGCATCGGTAATCACTACTTCAACTTCAGAAACTCCATCTGCATCTACCCAAGTTAAAACAGCATTAGGAGGGTCTAACTTAAAACTATTTTCATCATCATAATCATTCCAATAGGAAGCAAATTCATCACCGCTGATGTATTTATGTTCTCTATTAGGTCTATCGGTAAAAGCAAATATATCCTCTGTAAAAGGCATTACTATGGTAGTACTTGAGGTTGCTGTTGCTTCTAAAGCAGTATGGGTATACAACCACTCTTTTTCAAGGGTATTGCTGTTATCTACGTTATTGTTGTCATCCGTTGTACAAGCAAAGATTAATAAGCCTAAAAATAAATAGATAAGTTTTCTCATAGTGTTTAGTTTTAAATTTTTCACAAACATAACAAAAAAGGCTATCAAATCAATGATAACCTTACTTATAATTGGGAGTTATTAATATTATTCTATTAGGAAAAACCCTAAATTAATAGATTTAAGTTTCTTATTTTTATCAATATAAAAAATTGTCTTTTAATGAATAATTTAACCAACTCTCAGGAAAGTATCTTAAATAAACTTCTACCAAAACCTATAAAAACAGAACCATACGAAGAGCTATTGCGTGTAAGTTCATTGTTTAGAGAGATTAAAGAGATTGAAAAAGATGGAGCTTTATTTGACCAATTCAAAACTATCATTAACAACCAACTATATTTCTATCTCAAATCAAAAGAAGCATTTTATGATTTAGACAGATTTAAAGATATTTACGAAACACTTGTTAAAGAATTTACTGAAGATAATTTTGATGCAGATGAGAACGATTTTATAGAAGGATATATTAACTCCCAACAAGAAATAATAAATGAATTATTTACATACACTATTAAATTAGATGGTTATGAGTCATTGGAGTTAATACAATTTGTTCATCAAGATTTTTTTGAAGAGTTTATTCGAAGTTCTAAAAATAAAATTGAGTTTTTAGAAAACAGGTTATATGCGCTTAATGCTTCTACAATTCAGGTAGACGAAGATAATCCTTATCCACATATTTTTATTTCTACAGATATTTATTTGAAATTCATTGAATATACATCCACGCACATTATAGATTACTATTTAGACTATTCATATCTAAAAAAGCGTTTAGAACACGAGAAATTAATTTATAGAGTTAAGGACAATGAATTTATGAAGATTCTATTTGAGAAAATGAAACTAATAAAACAAAAGGATTATGATAAATACTATTTAAAAAATAAACTCAGTTCTCTTAATAAATCCTCTTCTGCAAACAGAGAAAATAACTTTAATAACATATTTGATTAACGACTATCCCCCAAATGGGCAATTTTAGACCAAAATGGGCAATTTTTTATTCAAACATTTACACTCTCAATCCAACAGCTCATCTTTAGCAGAAATAGCAAGTTTGGCGATTGGTAAATGTTTAATAATTAAATCAAATTTTATGTTACAAATTAATTTTATGGACTCAGTTTTTGGGTCAAAAAAAAGAATCGTTGAGATTCAAAAAGTTCTAAAGGAAATCAAGACAGAACGTTGGAAAAAACAAATAGATGAAATCCGATACCATATTAATAATGGAGATACTGAGCAGGCAAGTAGTATAAAACGAAATTTACCTGCCATTACAATCTCAGCTACTTTTAAAGAAAAGGGGCGTAAGAAAGAGGATATTGATACTTACACAGGTTTATTGCATTTAGATTACGATAAGCTTGATAATGTTCAAGAGTTAAAAACAAAGGTTGTTAATATACCTTATACGTATGCAGCTTTTATAAGTCCTTCCGGGAAGGGTTTAAAAGTACTTGTGAAGTCTGACAACATTTTAAGCACGCATACTTTCAGCTTCAATGCATTAAAAGAATATTATGATGGAATCGTTGGTGTTGATTCTGATAGTGGTGTAAAAGATTTTACAAGACTCTGCTTTGTGTCTTATGACTCTAATTTATATCTAAATGAAGATGCTGAGGTTTTTAAGTATCAAGTATATCCAAATAATGAAACTAAATCTCAAAAGGATATAGGATGGGTTTGGGAATTCACAAGTAATAAAAAACAATTTTCTGAAGGCAGGAACAATTTTGTTCACTTATTTGCACACAACGCTAATCGCTTTGGATTTGGTATCAACGAAACTTTAGACTATGCATATACCTATAATGATAGTAACTTCAATAAAGGAGAGATAGAACGGACAGTTAAAAATGTTTATAAAAATAATGTAAATGAAAAAGGAAGCGCTGCCAAACCTGCCAAACCTGCCAATATGGTTTCCCGTATCCCAAAGGAAATCACAAGTCCTTATATACCTGAGTATATCTACGATATTTTACCACCAACATTAAAAGAAGCTTGTAATGTGTTTAAAGGAAGAGAGCGTGATGTTTTCTTTACCTCCGCACTCTCTATTATTAGCGGAGGGCTTCATAATGTGTCAGGATTGTATGCTAATAATAAAGTATTTCCTAACCTATTTAATATTATTATAGCTCCGGCTGCAAGTGGTAAAGGTGTAATGAAGTATAGTAAACAATTAGGTGATTGTTATCACGACTTTTTACTTAACCAAAGTAGAGAGGAGTTAAAAGAATATAAAAAAGAAAAAAGAGTATTTGATTTAAAAGTGAAAAAAGCTAAAACAGACCAAGCTATTGAGGCGCTAAAAGAACCTGAAGAACCTAAGGTAAAAATGTTTTTTATTCCCGGTGACACCTCATCATCTATGATAATAAAACACCTAGAAGACAATGAAGGTATGGGCTGTATATGTGAGACTGAAGCAGATGCACTAACCAATGCTTTAAAACAAGAATGGGGTGGATTTTCTAACATAATAAGAAAAGGTTTTCAAGCAGAGGTGATATCTCAAAGTAGAAAAACTAACCTCCAATACTCAGAAATCAAACAACCAAAATTTAGTCTTGCTCTAACAGGAACTCCCAATCAATTGGACCTATTAATGACATCTGTTCAGGATGGACTTTTTAGTCGGTGTCTATTTTACTCTTTTAACGTGGAGCCAAAATGGAAAACAACATATACATCAGGGTTAATTAAAAGTAACGAAGAAATATTTGAGGATTATAGTGCAGATTTATGTGATAAATTTAAAAGTAATACTAATCAAAAGTTTAGTATGACTAAAGAACAAGGAGTTAAATTGGACAATACCTTTGAGGAATTATTAAGACATAATACAGCTCTCTATGATGAAAATATAACAGGAATAGTTTACAGGTTAGGTCTAATGTGCTTCAAAATAGCAATGACACTATCGGCAATGAGGTTTAATAATACACAGATTACTTGTTCTGATGATGATTTTGACACAGCGATGTGTTTAGTTAAAGATGTTTACTTAATTCACGGTACAAATATGCTTAATAGATTAACTAAAAACTCTAAGAGGTTAAACACTACTCAAACAACTCTGTATAATTGGATAGAAACAAAAGATACTTTCAAACGAGCTGAAATTTCAGAACAAGCCATTCTCTTGGGTGTTAAAGACAGAACACTAAGTGATATTTTAAAGCGATTTATAGAGCTTAAACTTATTAAAAAAGTAAGTCACGGAGTTTACACTAAGAGGTAAAGGGTAGCACCCTACACGAAGTTTTATAGTCCTAAACAAAACAGGGGGTTGACAAAAACGTTATCCCCTTGTTTATTAGGTATTTGAACGTTGCCTAAAGCATAACGAAGCAATACAAGCAAGTTTTAAAATATTTAGATATATAGAACCTATGGGTAATATACCATTTCAGGAAGTCTACCCCTCAAAAGAAAACCGAAATATTTAAGAGATGAAGCTCAGAAATGAAATAAATTAATGTGATTTTTTTGGCTTTTTACTGTCATATAAGTGGCAGTAAAGTGGCAGTTAACCCCTTTTTTAGTATATTTGGATGGTATAACTGCTAAAAGCAAAAACCTCGGTAAGCTAGT
>Ga0222717_10000611_pt1 | contig 30501 bp, 48 predicted proteins | sample C33_18DmetaG_FD_165053 | JGI IMG/M metagenome (GOLD analysis project Ga0222717, IMG submission 165053) | Estuarine water microbial communities from San Francisco Bay, California, United States - C33_18D | ecosystem: Environmental > Aquatic > Marine > Unclassified | place: USA: California... | reverse complement strand
TAATTAGTCCTGTTTCTGTATAAACAGCAGTAAAAGATTCATTAAAAAACCGATTATAACGATATATCTTTTCGGCATACCAAGAAGCAGCATATGCTTCCATAAGATGCTGCCATTCTATTGACTGTATTTCTACTTTAGGATAAAAAGATTTTACTAAACTTGCAAAGTAAGCGGCTCTGGCGGGAGGAGATAGTCCTAGTATATAATCTATTGTTTCATCTTCTAGTTCTGATAGATTAAGAGATTCCATTTAAATACCAATAGGGGGACAATAGCGCACTATTGTCCCCCAGTTAGTTAAGAAGGTCTGAGATTACTCAGCCACTGACTTTGGTGTGTAGTCAGCACAAGAAAGACCACGACGAGTTAGAACGGTCTTAACACCGCGAACTGTCTTGTCAAAGTGCTCTGCAAGCTCTTCAACAGTTTGGTCTAGTAGATCCTCAATCCCCTCATAAGGATCTGTCTTTGCGGACTTCTTGTTCTTCTGTTGAACGTCTTGTAGACGGCCCATAGAAAGAAGCTTACCGCGAACTGAGTTAACTGGCTTACCAACCTTCTCAGCAATATCCTCCAGGAAAGCACCTTCGTCGACAAGTGACTCAATCTGAGCCTCTTCTTCAGCGGTGTAGGTACGTGGAGTAACCTTCTTCTCGGCAGGCTTTACATGTGAAGTCATTTCCATGGAAAGAGCCTTACCGTTGATCTGACGAGCTGTAAACTTACCGTCGGCAAAGTCAGCAGCAATCTCTTCAGCAGTCATCGTGCCAGAATTGGCTTGTAGATAGTCTGCAAGAGCGTCAGTCTCTTCCTGTGAGAAGACTGGGGCAGCGCCAGGCTTCTTAGGAACATCAAAGCCAAGCTTACGTAGCTTAGCAGTAACCGAGCGCCGTGGAAAATCGAACTCGCTCATTAGCTCTTCGACAATTTCTTCCGTGACGCCTGAAGCACATACATCATGCATACGAGCTTCCATATCTTCTGTGTATTCAAACTTACTCATTTATATTCCCTCATTACAAAGTTAAGATTTAAAGTTGATATTCAAGAAGTTGTTGTCTTCTTGACTATGTTTAGATTATAAGAGATTTTTTAATTAGAAGCAAGATTAAAATGAATGTATTTACGTTTTTGCTTCTATAAAAAATCTATTAAAAATCGCCATTTAGTACAGCACTTTTATTTTGCCAGTAGTTGACAATTTTTATTCCCAGCTGTTGTGCTTTTTTATACTTTGACGATTGGTTATCATCCGATACAATTAGAGCATAGCAATCTTTTGTAACTGATGAAGTAAACTTAAATCCATATTGATAAAGATGATCGGCTAACTCATTACGAGTCATATCCATCTTACCAGTAATACAGATTTTTTTGTTGTCTTGTAACACTTCGGTTACTGACATTTCTTCTTTTAGTTGGAGTGGGAGTTGCATCACCCATTCTTCGTTATCATCTAGCCAGGTTAAAACTGATTCAATTGTTTTAGGTCCGATTCCCTTAATCGGTAATACGTCAATATCTCTTAAAGAACGAAACTCGGGAATATGCTGCACTACTAGTTTAGCAGCGGTTCTTCCGAGTCCTGGAATACCTAGAGCGCCTAGTACTGTAGAATACGGTTGTAGCTTAGCTCGTTCAAGCTCTTCTTCAATCTTTTCTCCGTTTACTCCAAGTTTATGCCACGGTTGTTCTTCAAATAGATCTATTGGATGGGTTAGTCCTAGCTTTTTGATAGATGCTGGACCTAACCCTTTAATTTTTAGAGTTGCGATAAAATGTTCAAGCAATTTTAGTGATGAGCCTTGCCCTGACTTTACCCTGAGTCGGGGACCATGACGTACTACTGCTTCTTTAATAGCCAATTCTGCGTGTCGTTGATTAATTTTTAGATTGTGTGCAGAGTGCTCAATCACGCGAAGAAATTTAGGAATAACTCCACCCGCCCGCTCAATCTCAATACTGTCTCCTAGCCCAAGATTGTGCATTTCAATCTGTTCAATATTGTGTAGTGTGACGCGAGAAATAGTAGCGTCGTCAAGAATAACAGGAGAGACTACTCCTGTTGGATTAACTGTTCCGGTTCTTCCAACTGTCCAAATAACTTCTTGTAGCGTGGTAATCGCTGTTTGAATTTCCCGAGTTTTAAGCGCTACTGCAAAACGAGGATATTTAGAAGTATATCCTAAATCATTACAACGATGCCAATCGTTACAACGATAGACAACGCCATCACAAGGATATTCCCACGCTTCGTCATCTAATACTGTAAAAAAGTTCATATTCTTAAGAATTTCTATCTTGTTGAGATAGCTCATATTCCAAGATAGAATATCGTGAGCAATAAACTGAATAGATCTTTCACGAAATTCTTTAGGAGATTTTAGCCCTAGCGCGCCGCTAACATAATTGCGAAAGTTTTCAACCTTATTATTTGTAACACATTCGCCATTGATAACTACGCGCAAATGGTCGGTAGAGATTCGCTTTGGAATGTTGCTGATTTCTTGTGCGAGCGCGGTAACATCATCGCCTCGATCTCCATTCCCGCGAGTGAGCGCCAAATGGAGTTTTCCACGCTTGTAAATAAGAGTAAGATTAGTTCCATCAATTTTTGGCGTGCGAACATCCATCCACTCCTCAATTTCGCTTTTGTCATATACTTTTCTTAGTGAATAAAGGGCATACGGGTGACGTATCTTACCAGAAGCTCCGCCTACTTTTAAAGTAGGGGAATCCGAGTCTTTCCATCCTTGCGCTTGTTCCATTGCTTCAAGCTTGTCATAAGCCTTATCCCACTCAGCATCGGAGATGCTTGGCGCTGATAAATCATAATATTTGTGGGAATGTTCAAGAACGAAGTTCTTCAGCTCGGTGTAGTTCATCATCAACCCTCTTTAATGAAGTTTAATAATAGCAGATTTGAAGGGCATTAGCAAGAATTTTTTAAAAAATGTAAAACCTGTTCAGCTAGTTTTTTATTTTCATTAATGTTTAAGTGATTATGAATAGGAGAATCAATTGTTTTGTCAGTGCTTTCAAAGTCTCTTTTAAGAATTAAAGGGGTATTTATACCGTTTTTAAAAATATAGGTATTTTCATAACAAAAAAGATGTAAAAATGTTTTATTAACTTTTTCTAAAACGCAGTGATCAAACCAGAATAAATCTCTAATCTGTCTTTCTATAGCAAGTTTTTGACCGTGTAAATATTGATAATACGCATTAGCTGCTAAAAACGCTCTGTTAGACTTTGCTTTATTTTCTAATAAATGATGTTGGACGCTTTCAAAGTTAAAACTATATTTTTTATGGTATATTCTATTATACTCAGTCCAGCAAAATATAGTTATATCTGCTTTTTCATTAAAAGTTTTTATTGCGTGTTCGTGAGCAGTGCCTCCTTCACCAGTACCTATTATTTTTGCATTTAAAGATGAGGCAACTAAATTACACCAAGAAGGTTCCTGAATATCTTTACAAAAAGAATCTCCACAAAAGTTAATAAGAAGTTTGTTTTTCAATGATTTTCTCTTTTGTAGCTCTTATATCTTGAGCACATAAACACTCTAATAAGGATTTTGCTTTTCCAACTCTTTAATTAAATCTTCTAAATACCAACGAGCTTTTTGTAAATCTTGTATTTGAAGATTTACATCATGCTTATTTTTTAAATTGTAACGAGAAACATACTTAATTACATTAGCTTGATTCCAATTCATATCCCAAGATTTTATGTATTTTGTAGTTTCAATACCTTTATTATAGTGTGGGGGGTGATTTACAGCATCTGCCGTGCTTGAGTGTTCTCTCTGTGTGATAGATTTTTCGCTTAATGCGGCTGCTCCAATAGGACCTTGCACTTTTGATTTTGCTATGGGTTTACCCCAAAGATCAGCCGGTACGTCTTCCCTGACAGGATAAACTTCATTAGTGGTTTTCATACTTTTTCTTTCAGATTCTTTTCTTACTAGAAAAGAATCCCAATCTTCTTTTTCTCTATCATAATCAAACGCTTCTTTTCCATACATATAATTATGCTTAGGCATTATTAATTTTTACCTTTACTGCGTTAAGTAATGCGTTTAAATTTTCTTTTTTATTAAGGTTTGTACCTTGAATTTGAATTTCTAAAAGTTCTTCAAGATCTCTTAACATAACTTTTACTGTTTGACCTTTATTCTCTTCTTCTAATTCTGGTTTTTCGTAAATTTTTAATTGAACTAATTTACTTATAACACTACGATACCCTTTTCCAAAGTGGTTGGCAAGATTATGTACATCTTTTTTACCCTCAATAGTATATAATAAAATTAATTCATCTTCCTGTTCATTGCTCCAGGCTTTAATACTCATACTCTTCTCCAAAGTTAAATTCTAACTGATAGGAGTGTTTATAACGATTATTAATAATCTCTTCTGCTTTTTCAAGTAAAGAGATTAGTGATGATATTTCGTCAGCTGGAAAAGCATATCCTGTTTTAGTAGGAAACCAGTGTCCAGTATCTCCATCCATAGAATATTCTCTTATATGTAGATATAAAATATCTCTAAATTCATTTAAAGTTACTTTTGTTGCATTTCCATTTGGTTTATGAAAAGCTGTTCCAAAATCTATATTCATATCACAATATAATTTCTTGTTTATTATTTATAAATGATTTTAACCAATCATTTGGTTTTACTATCTGTACTAAAGAATATCTAATTTCTGTTTCTGATAGATTTTTTGTTCCGTGCTCTACTTCATCTGGGTCAAAAACAAGACTCTCTCCCTGTTTTAAACTATGTATGCAATAATCTTTTCCAGATTTAAATTCATATATGAAATCTTTAGAAGAAGTTAAAGCAGTAAAGATTCTAAGCCTAACGTCTTCTTTAGTTTTAACTTTAGTATTTTGCTCGTCTACATGTAATTTTGTTTGATAAGTAGGAAGTTGTCGATGTATTCTGATTCTAGTTTTTTCTAATTCAAAAGAATCTATAAGTTTTTTAACCTTAAATTGATGATACAATTTTGTATATTTAAAATTTATTGGGTTTTCTAAAAGACTATCCCTATAAAAATCATAGACACTTCCTGTAGCACTTTTTACAGAAATAGCATCGACAACACCTTTTAAATCATAATCTGTATGATCGCGATATATTAAAGAATTAACAAAAGAAAAATCTCCTTTAATTCTCGTTTTTGCTTTCCACAGTTTCATCTTCACTTGTACTGATCATAGTTGTTTTAACAGTTTTTGTACTAAAATCTTTAGGAGAGGGGTTTTTCCACTCATTAACCCACTTATCTAAGGCTTTTCCACTCATTCCATTTACTTTTAAATAGTGTCTTAAATCCTCTTCTGACTTAAATGTTTTCAAAAGGTCTTTGTTCATCTATATACTCCTTTAAAGTCCCTCCCTCAACAGGACGATTTAAATAATCTTTTCCCATAATATAAATATTTGGGTTTTTATTATTTACTTGTGTTAACCATTCATTATAGCAATTTTTTACCCCTTGTAAACCCCTAACATAATGAGCATTTACTGTATGAAATACATTACTCCACCATATTAATTCTGTATCTTTTCCCGTAATTTGAGAAGTTATTTTTTCAGGTGTTTTACAAATGTCGGTATGTATAAATGTATGTTTTAATTTTTTATATGCTTGCCAGTGTTCTTTAATATTTTGTTCTGACTTCCACCATTTTATTTCGTTTTGCCATAAATCTTGATAAGTTTCATTTTCAGTTGATTGACCTGCTGTTTCATTAATAGCCCACTTATTTTTAGCCCAATTTAGAAACTCTGGGTAGTTTTCTCCATCCCAGTGTTGAAGTAATAATTTTTTAAAGGCAAGAGCTTGTTTACTATAATCATAATAGATAACTTCAGTATTTTCATGAAATCCAAAAACATTAAGTAAAAAATTAGGTTTAAAAGCAGCAGCTACGGAGTATAGCTTATCTATTGGTTTTTGTAGTTTTACGTATTTTACATCCGAATACCCCTCTGTATTCCAGAAAAACACACAAGTAGGGGCATAATCTACTATTTCTCTAATCCAAGAAAGCTGTTTATTTAGTTCTTCCGCACTTTTATTAGGATATACATATTGTTTTGTTTCTCTAATTTTTGGTAAAAAGTTGTAAACAAGCAAACCATTTTCTAAACTTTTATTAATAAAATTCCAGCCATCTACTAAAGGTGTACATACAACAGTTTCTTCTGTTGGTTTTAGAGCTAGTGGAGTATAGTCATCATGTATATCTCTTACATGCCTAATAGCTTTTGTAACAATTGTTTCTTCAGAATCTTCTTTTTTCCCATAAACAGGGCGATCAAATTTTTTATAATAATTTAGATTAACTAACAAACATTGCTTATGTAACCCATAATACCCATTTCCTTTTGGATGAGCCGAGTTTTTACTTTGTTTATCCATTATATGTCCTGTAATAAAAAAATTATATTTATTCATCCAAGACTCTAGAAGCCTAAAAAACTCATACTCTTTTATAATATGACCAACACATTGAACAATACAATAATCAACTTCGTAAGTTAATGCTTTATCTAGTACTTCATTAACAGTTTTCCCGTAAACTATAGGACCAAAATACTTAAATCTGGTAAAAAATTCTGTTAATTCTTTTGATCTTTGTGCTGCGTTAGGATTTGGTATACTATCACTATCATCGTATAATCCAACAATATAGTTTTTATTTAATCCCATTTTTCTTGTAGCTGTTTTCAACTAATTTTTTCCATTGTTTGTTAGATTTATAATTTCCATGTATTATTATATGATATCTATCTTCATTACTTTTATTATAATACGCATGAATATTACCTACGTCAAGAAGATATGCTTCACCTTCATTAAACGGAACTGTTCCGTAGTGTGCCATTTTCATTATACACCCTTTTGGGTGATTTAAAGCTATGTTTACAGGAGATAATCTATGCTTATTCATGTCGTTGTGCGGAGCTATAAAACCGCCAGGCTCTAATAACATAAAACGTACACGATAATACGTATCACAAGGATATACTTCTGTTAACCATTTAGTAGTCTCGCAACATTTAGATGATATATCAGTCCATCTGTAGGGAGTTTCATCATTGGATTTGTATCCATAAGACTCAAAATGATTAGTATGACTAGGGGAGATACCATGAATACATAAACTAGACCAGCCTTTGTGTCCGTATCCAGATATTTGATCTTCTGCACGGTGTTTAACAAAATTAGGTTTAAGTGCTTTAGCTTCTTCCAACATTTTTTCATACGGAAACTCAATGTCTAGTTTTAACCAAGGAAGTTTACTTTCATTTATAATCCAATTATAATTAGTCATTTAACAAGTCAAAATCAAAATTAAAACTACTTCCACAACCGCAAGAGCTTTTTGCTCCGGGATTTTCTATAACTAAATTTTTTCCGAATCCTTGTTCTTCTAATTCAATTATAGAACCGTATAAATATTTTAAACTTTCTCTATCTACAACAGCTTTAGGTAAATCACAAAAAACAATATCATCTTCTGATTGTTCTGTATCTTCATCTAGTAGATAATTAAACCCAGAGCATCCTCCACCAGCAATTCCAAATCGAAAAAAAGAACCAGGAGTTAAATTAGATTCAATAAATATTTTTGCTTTATTTGTAATTGTAGGTAGCGTTCCTTGTACTTCATTGTTAATTTGTGGAGCGTTAAAATGAAAATCTCTTAAAATTTTATTGTCTAGCTCGCTGAGTTCCTTGTCTGTTTGCGACATTTTCAAGTACCTCCCAATATTTATTTACTACATGATTCCAATTATTTTCTGGAACAGCTGCATTAATTTTATTATACCATTCTTTTTTATTATGATGGAAATAAATATATTTTAATGCATTTTGGAGTGTTTGTCCAATAGGTTCTCTATAGAAAGAATGAGTGCTCATTAAGGTAGTAGCATCTCCTGGCTTTGTAGCAAATATAGACGGATCACAAATATTAAACATCTTTTGTTCAGTTGGAATCTTTAGGTAATGATCTTCTGGGATAAAATCTTGATGAGGGCCAAAATCTGGAAGAATTGGAAGACAACCACAAGCATAGGCTTCTTGGATATGCATACCAAACCCTTCTGCTCTATAAGGATGCACCAGTACTTTTGAATTTTTATAAATAGCAGCCATTTCTTCATCAGTTAGTTGCTCATCAATATACACAATAGGAGCACAGCCTGTTTTATACTGCATCTTAATAACTTCATTTAATAAGTTATTATGTCCATAAATAGCAGAGTTATCTTTAATGATTAGTCTGCAATTATCAGAAGCAGTAAAAGCATCTTTCCACTGATTTAGTAAAATATCAACACCTTTTCGCCATTGTCCATTACCGATAAATACAAAGTTAAACTTACTAGAATCAATATTTTTATAAGGTTTTACAGGTTTTTTGTTGTATACATTATCATCGTATCCATTAGGTACAGTAAATATTTTATCAGGATTAATACCTCCTTTTAAAAATATATCTCTCTCAAAGTTACTTGGAACGCATAAAGCATCTGCAAAAGTTTCAAACTTGTATTGCCACTCAAAAGGAACTTTTGTGTATTCCCAAGGTTGAATAAATACCACTTTTGTATCTGAGTTAGTAGGCCAATTCCAAATTGGAGGGTATGTATGCCTAATTTGAATATCAGGAATCGCATTTTTATTTGATAGGTCTTTTAGCGTTTTTACTGTATCTATATCTACTCCAAATTCGGTAGTTACAGAATCTAAAGGTGTAACTAATAAATCACACTTATCTTTTAAATATTTTACTAAGTTTCTATTAATAATACTCAAAGAGTGATTATCAAAAAACTTTCCAACTAATTCTACTTTCATTAGTATACCTTATCAAAATAGCTAGAGTAATAAGCTTCAAGTTCTGCGGTTGGTACTGCGCGTAGTTTAGGCCACTGAACTCCTCCAAGCCCTGATGTTTTAAAATTTCTTAGTTCGTGATAATTATCCATAGTTACCTGTGACCAAATTTCGTAAAATGGATCTTCATTTACAATATCAGAATGCCCGATGTTATTAATTTTAGTATGTAATGCTTCCTTTTCTCTACATAAAGAATAATGAAGCATAATAGCAGGACTTAAAAGTCTATTTAGTCCGCCCGCACTTTTATTAGTCCAGCGAGCATAAGTAAAAGTTGCGTTTTTATTTGTAATAAAACTTTGATTTTCTGCAAGCAAAGGAGAATCATCATCTTCAGCAATAACAAGAGTCATATCTTCAATTTGTTTGTAAGGAGTAGCCCAATTCATACAAATATCATATTTTTCTATGTAAGAATAGGTTAAAGGAAGAAAATTGTAAAAAAAGTCTTTAGCTTGTAGTAATTGTTCGTCAGCATCAATACTAATAATTATATTATTAGAGCATTGTTCTTTTAAAAAATTTCTTTCATAATTATCATTTTCAATAGCTACTTCGCTTTTATGAAAGTCTTCTTCGATAATAGAAATTTTAGAATCTCCATCTAATGCGTCAAGTTCTTTCCAAAGTTTATTTTCATTAAAAGAAAAAGAGTTATTACTCCAAGAAATTCTATCTTTGTCTAGCCCTAAAATAATTTCATCAACATATTCATAGTATTTTTCAATACTTTTAGGTAAATAATCTGCATCATAAGAAATTAAACTTATAATACTATTTTTACTACGATTCGTCATTTTTTGCAAATGCTTTCTTTCTAAAACCATACACAGCGATTCCGCTATGATAACCAAATGCATCTGCTGTTCCGCTAGATACTCTTTGGAACTTAAATTCTGTTACCAATCTATCACTATATTGTTCAATTTTTGATTCTAACATAGTAGCTTTATCATCTTTTGAGTATTGAGAAAAAATAACAATACACTGTCTAGAAAAAGCTTGAAATACTTTTTTAAAAAATTCATCATAAATTTCTTCTGTTACAGGTTCAATATCAAAGTAAATTACATCAAATTTTGCTTGTGAGCCCCAAGATATTTCCTGAAAATCACTTTCAATAATTTTTATCTTAGACATATCAACACTATCGTCAAAAGAGTATTTAGTTAGTGTATCGTATAAATTAGACTTCATATTGGGCCAACCCTCGTCTGCCCATTTTTTAGGTTCTGTTTTGTCGTACTTAAAGTTTTCTACACCAAGAGCCGTTAAAGTTTTATTACCATAAGCAGCGCTCATAAGAGTTGATCCTCTATATACTCCAAGCTCTAAATATCTTGTATTGTCTTTAGAACAAACATTATTTAAAAAAGTTTTTAACTTAATAGATGCTTGACCATAAAGTTGTCTTTCTACATCTGTAAGTTTTCCTTTTTCTCCGTCTGCTAACTCTAAACTAGCTTTTACAAAAGCTTCACTAATTTTTTGCATTTAATAGTCTCCTAATAACATATTCATCTAAAACATAAAAAGGTATATAACAAATAGCAAGAAAGCTAATTAATAATATAATAGCAAATACAGGAATAAAACATATTAATAATATTAAAAAAATATATAAATAAGTAAAAGGTCCTGTAAAATTTCTTTTTCTATCCATAAACATTTCCTTTAATTGTTCTTTTGTTATGTACATTTTACTCATTAGAAACTACCTCGTCAAGTGTTTTGTAAAACTTACTATTACTCCATAAATTTTTAAGTGTTTCTAGATTACGCATTTCTGCTTTTAGTAAATTATTATTATTGTTTTTAATTATTTTATTATCCCGACTTTCGTGATGAAATAATCGAACGGGAATTTGATAAATTTTAAATCCTGCTTCTCTTGTTCTTAAACAATAATCTACGTCTCTATTATAGGTCCATTCATATCTAGGATCAAAATTGCCAATCTTATTAAGAACTTCTCTTCTAATATATAATCCTCCGAAAGTTGTCCAAGCAACACTACGAACTTTGTTATATTGACCAATGTCTGTTTCTAACGTTTCTTTAAAAGTTCCGCCTGTTTCTAGATATAGTCCGCTTCCAAAATGATCTGGGATGTCATTAGTAAATCGTCCACCTGCACATTGTACGAAAAAATTTCCATTTTTGTCTTTTGCTGGATATAATAGTAAACAACCAAACATACCTGCTTCAGGATACTTTTCTACATATTCAAGTAGTTTATCAAACCATTTATTATATTCATCTGTTTCTTCTGGAAACATGTCTGCATGTAAGATAAAAATATCATCTTCTGGAAATTGATTCCACAGTTTTTGATACATCATATCTGAACCAATCATTGCAGTATCTTTTTCATAATAAACAGATAAGTTCCAAAAACGATTTTTGTGGTTTATAATTTCAATATCGTTTACATAAGGGCATATAATTTTTACTGACATTAAATAATCTTTTCTGTCCAGGTTTTAGGTGTGTATTCTCTAGTAAATTCAAGATCTAGATGATACTCAAAAGGTTGGACTCTTGGTCGAATCCAATTAACCATTTCTTTAATAGTGTCTTCTACAGATATAGCAGCATTGTAATTAAAATCTTTTCTTATTTTATCACTAGAACAAAAAGCGTTTTTTACTTCTGCTGGTCTATCAGGAAAATGTAATAATTTTGGATACACATTGCAAAAATTACCAATTTTATAAGCTAATTGTTTGATACTAATTTCATTTTCATCAGGACCAATATTATATACTTGCGTTGCTAAATCTCTCTTAGAAATCATAATTTTATAAACTGCGTCAATACAGTCTCTTACATTAGAAAAAGAACGTTTTTGTTCTCCATCTCCGTAAATTATAATTTCTTTTCCTTGTAGTACTCGATTAATCATAATGCCTACTACATTTCTAAACGGGTCAAAGTATCTCTGTCCTTGACCAATAACATTATGTGGCACTACTGTGACAAAATTTAATCCGTGTAGTTTATGCAAAAGTTCTAAGTGTTCTTCTGCTTGTGCTTTAGCTAAACCGTATGGATCTTCTGGTGCACGAGGCATATCTTCTGTAAAAGGAGGTGTTTGTGCTCCATATCGTGCCATAGAAGAACAATTAATTAATAATCTAATATTATTAGCTAAACAAGCAGAGGCAACAGAAACAGTTCCAGACACAATTGATTCTACTGTAATTTTAGGAGAAAATACTGAAAGCCCCTCATATGGAAGAGCTGCTGTGTGAAAAATACAATCACTTTCCTTTGTAGCTTCTTTAAGTTTATCAAATTCTAAAATATCAAATTCGTGTAAAGTTACTGAAGAAGGTACATTGTCAGGAATTCCACCAATAAAAGTATCACAGCCATGAATATCATAGCCTCCAGCAGTAATTAATTTTCTTGCAAGAGTGCTACCTAAAAGACCCCCTATTCCTGTAATAAATACTTTTGTCATTACCAAATAAACCTATTTCTATAAAAATCTACAACACTTGCAATAGAGGTATCAAAATGTTTTTTAGGTTCCCACCCAAGTTCGTTTAAAGGCATACAATTTATTGCATATCTCACATCTTGCCCAGGTCTTTCATAAGAAAAATCTAAATGAGTTTGAAAATCTGGAACATTAACATTTGGTTTTCCCATATAAAAACAATTAATAACTTTCTTAGCTGTTTCTAAATTTGGTTGCTCGAATCCAGAAGAAATATTATAAATACGATTTCTTTCTCCTTTTTCGTACAGTAAAAGAACGGCATCAATAGTATCTTTTACGTGAGTCCACGTTCTAACTGGTTTTCCTCTATTGTGCAAATGAATTTTTTTATTTGCCTGAAGTTTTTTTACAGCAAGTGGAATTAATTTTTCGTGATATTGAAAATCTCCAAAATTATTAGATGGACGAACAATAATGTAATTAAGTCCATATGTTCTAGCCCAAGAACTTAGTAATAAATCTGCTCCTGCTTTTGCTGCTGAGTAAGGATTACTTGGGTTTAAAGGAGAGCTTTCGTTAAAACTACCTACTTCTAAATCTCCATAAACTTCATCTGTTGAAAAATGAAAAAATAAAGGAGGATCTACACTAATTGCTACTCTTTTTTCAATTAACTGTAACAAATGTCTAACTGTTTCAATGTTATTACGAACAAAAGAAGAAGAATCAATTATACTTTTATCTACATGACTGTCTGCTGCAAGATTAAAAATAACATCAGCAGTAGGAAGCCAAGTTTGTTTTAGCACATCTTCTGCAATAAAAGTAAATTGATTTTTATAATTATTATAATAAGATACATATTCATCAGTACTTGACACAGTATCTATTTTATCAATACCATAAACATACCAACCATCTGATAATAGTTTTAATAGTAAATTATTACCAATAAATCCAGCGCAACCAGTTACAATTGCTGTTTTATTCATAATCTTTTATGTCCTTGTGAACAGGGTAACATTGTATACGATTGTATACTTCTTGGCTAATAGGAAGACCTCTTAAAGGCTTATAGTATTTTCTAAACTCTACATTACTAAAAGGATTATAGGTAGGATCTTCTGCAATCCAAGGAAAACAAAAAGGAAAAAACTCATCTGCTATATTAGGAAACGATTGTCCTTTAATTTCTCTTCTAAATTTGTATTGAAGTTTATAGTAATTTTCTAAATAAGCATCTTTTAAAGAGTCAATATCAAAATTAAGTTCTTTCCACCACTGTAAAATACCTGCTGCAGAAAGGTCGCTCATTTTGAAATTACCACTAAATTCGCTGTGAGAATCTTTAGCTGTTAACTTACCAAAATTTGTAGCTCGTCTACACATTTCTTCATATTTTTTATCAATAATAACTAAACCCCCTTCACCAAACCCTAAAGGTTTTGTATGGTGTAAAGATATATAAGAAGCAACTCCATAATTACAACTATTTTGACCATTAATAAAGGAATATGGGGTTGCTGCGTTATCAAAAATAACAAACTTATTTAATTTATTACACGCATCTACAATTTGTTCTATTGGTTGTAAATGACCAAAACAATTAGTGACAATTAAAATATCACCGTAATGAACTAAATAGTCATCTCTATAATTTATATTTAAGTCATTATCAAAATCTACTACTATAGGTCCTTCTGCTGCTCCTATTCCATTAGAAGGAAAAGTAAAATCTTGGGTTGTAATTCTTAAATTACGCTCTTCAAATCGACGCATTCCATGTATAATACAATCAATTGCAGAAGTACCAGAATTAACAGCGATTACTGCTTTTTCCTCTGATATCTTTAATAAGTTACGTGCTTCTTTTTCTAGCTCTTGTACTGCCCAACCATAGTTACTCCACTGATTAGTTTTTACAGCAGAGTCTATATAGTGAGAAAGGATTGCGTAATTAAAAGATTTTTTCTGGATGAAGGGAATCAAAATACTGTTTCCAGTTAATAATGGGTGTTATACATCTGTCTTGTAGATGTGTAGTATGTCCAGGAATAGGAGCTAGACATTTAACTTGGTTAAAAGCTTTCCAAGTCCATGAGTCTTGTGCGAAAACACCTCCTTGTAAAATTTCATACTTATACTGTAAGAAAGTTTTACCTTTGGCAGCCATTGTTAAAGTAGAGCTTTGAATAGTTCTTAGATGCCCATAAGCACCAATAAATACTTCACATTGTCTACTGGAATCTAAAGAATATCTATCAGGATAATCATATGGTACATAAAACCCCTGATGATCTGTTGCATTAAATAACCATTTCATTGCAAGAATTGCATGTGGAAGATGTAAATAATCATCTTCGCAAGCATATATAATTTCATCAGGATTCTTTTCTGCAATATCAATTAGCTGTGTAGCAAACTCTGAAGCATCATTAACTACTACAGGATGATATTTTGGGTATGGATGTGTTTTTTGTTTTTCAACCATAGGCACAATCTCTCTAATTTCTGTTTGTGCTATAGTTGTTTCTGATAATTTAGCAAGAGATTCTGGTGAAGTTCTATCAGAAATAAAATAAATTTTATCTGTTTCTTCAATACCTTGTTGCATTGAGTGCCAACAAGCATTAAAAATTTCGTTCTTATATTTACCTTCCCAACGAGGAACTATTTGTGTTTCACTTCCCATACTTCCTGCTGAAGTAGCCGCCTCACAACATCTAAATAAAATTATCATCTTTTTGGTTTTTCTAAAATTTGTCCTTGTTTAACTAATTTGCGGTTTCCTAGATTACCTTCTAGAATAAACTCGTGAGCACTTAAATGGTTTTCACTTCCCATTTCTGTATAAGAACCCATAAGAGCGTAGGGACCAAACCAGTTTCTATCTTTGAGTTTACCAAAACCCATAATTCCCGCATAAGGAGATAAGATATTATCATTACCCATTTTACAATCGTGAGAAATTGAAGCTGACCAGTTAAACTCGTTAAAATCTCCAATTTCTGCATTACCAGCAATCATTACCCAAGGCTGAATAACATTACCAATACCTATTGTGCTTAGTTTTGATATGTGTGCTTTTGCAGAAATAGCGTTTGGAAAATGATAATTATTAAAAACATATCTTTCTTGTAAATGTTCTTTGATTATATCACGCCATTTCCTACTCGTCAAACCAAAAATGAAGGCAGCATTTCTTGGATAATCAAAATCAAAACCAGTAGAAGAATATAAAAGTTTATTTTTATCTTGCGTATAGCTTAAAAAATCAATAAAATTATAGTGTGAGACAGAGCTTTCTTGAAGTATTTGACAATCGTATACTTCAGATGAAAAACCCCCGTCTCCTAGAATATATAAATTTTGCATTAAATCCTCTATAATTGGTGGGCCCGTTCTGTTGCTAGGTGGAACCCTTACCCCGAGTAATTAAGCTGCTAGAGCATAATCCTCATTTGCTACGAAGTTATCGTTGGCAATTATAGTGTTTCTTGCGGTCAAGGTCGCTTGCGCACCTGCTTCTCGGTTTAGTTTTTACTACACCTGTCGATCCTATTTCGACCCCATCATAAGCACACTGGTTGGACCTGATCCCAACTTCAGTCTTTCGACTTACCGAGTGTGTTTCAACTCTGCCTTTCCCTTTTCAGGCAGTGTGCTTATGGTGGAGTCGCCGGGTACCGCCCCCGGGTCCAGTATGTTTATTCTACTTCTCCTCAAACGAAGCACTAAATATTAAATAAATCTTCATCAATATCAAATTGTGAAGGCATACTTTCTACAGCTTTCCAATTAAATATTCTAAAGTTATCTGCTTCTAAATCCCAAACAAGCTCCATACCCTCAGGATATCGTTGTTCAGATCCCGCCCCTGAAATTTTAGAAGCAACAAAAGAAGAAGGTAAATCACTAATTCTAGAAAAAACCATTGTTCTTGACTCACCGTTTTTCTTTTTAAAAATTCCCTTATAAGCTTTCATTGTAATCTCCATTTTTCCGTTAAATAAATAGTAGCAGAAAAAATAGCAACAAGCAAGATTACATTAAGATTTTTTACTGATATGCTTTTTACGGTTTTTAAATTGATAACGCTCGTTTCGTTCAAACTGTTCGTCTAATTGTATTTTTTTCTTTTTCCAACGAGCCACTCCAGCTTTTTTGGCTAAACGACGTTTTTCTCCCTTACTAATGTAATAAGCTTGATCTCTTACTTTTTTAAAAGTTCCATCTTCGTGTAACTTCTTTTTAAGTATAGACCACGCTTTAGTTACATTATTATTTCTTACATAAATTTTCATATTTATTATAATAATCCTGTATTGTTTCTAAGTAGTTATTATACTGAAGTTTTACATTAAAAGTTTCAAATAATTTTGAACTATTTAAAGAACCTCTCGGTTTTCCAGTAGGCCCTAACTTTTCTTTTATTTTAAAATGTTTTGGATACACTTTTTGTAAATCTTTTCCGTTTCTAATGTAATTAGAACTTATATTATATATACCTGGTTTCCAAGAGTCAAGAATATTTTTGACGATTTGGACAAAGTCATCAATATAAATACAATCTGCTGCCTCTACATTTACAGGTTGATTTTTATTTATTTGTCTTTCAATATTCATCCAGATTGGAAATTTAGCGTCTCCAATACCATATACGTGAATAGGACGTAATACAATATCATTTTCATCTATAAATCCTTCTGCTTTTGCTTTACATATTCCATAGTAATCAACTGGGTTTAATGTATTTAGTTCTGTAATTTTTCCTTTCCAAGAACCATAAACCATTGAAGAACTTATATGAATAGTAGGACAAGAATATGTAGCTTTAATATTTTTATAACCTTCTACAATAGAATTATAACAAAACTCTCCAAAAAACTTAGATAAAACAGCTTCAGATAAACCACCACAATTTATTATTAAATCAAAAGAATCTGTAGGTAAATACTCAAAAGACCATTTTCTAATAATATTAATATTTTTAATTAATGATATTCTATATTGTACATTTAATTTTCGGTGTTTTTCTTCTATTTCTGATATAGGAACAATACCTTCTACCTGTCCTCTATATATTTTTGCAAATCCTATATAATTAAGATCATATTTATCTAGTATAGTAATATCATGATTACTTAGTGCGTTTGCTAAATGAGCGCCTATAAAACCTAATCCACCTGTAATTAATATTTTCATTTATTTTCCTAAGCAATATTCTGTTGATTTAATTCCTAATTTATTCCATTTTTTAAACATAAATGTATAATCTTTAGATATGTTTTTAAATGCGTGATATACATCAGGTGCTACTTTATATGCTTCTTGAAGTGCAAGCTTTGCTTTAGGAGTTAAATTTCTTAAAGTACCTTCTTTAGCAAATGTATATGTATTATCAATAGGAACTCTTATAGCATACTCAATATCATTTCTATATTGATTATTTTCAGCAAAAATTTGATTGCCTATTTGCGGATATTTATATTTAATGTAATTTTTTACTATATGACACTGTTTTAAATGAAGTTCGGGAAAATTTGGACTAGTATAAAACATCTCTAAATTTGGAGTTAACGAAAATGTGCTAACCACAGAATCCCATTCATAAGTAAAAAATTTATTATCTCGTTTTTCTATTTTAGGTTTTATATGTCCTATAACATTAGCAACTTTACTAAATTTATTATGAGGTGCTTCTAATAATTTTGAGTGTGTATAGTAACAAGAAGATAAATAACTCATACTTCTTAATGTAATATCTGAAGCAATTTTATCATAATCTTGACTTTCTAATATATTTAAGTATTGTTGTGCAGATGTTTGAAATATATTTATAAAGGTATTAGGAAATTTATCTTGTAATAGTTTTAGCCTTGGAATAGCTCTTTTATTAAGTTCTCTATCTGATTCTGTAAATGGGTTTTTAGCAACTGCAATTTCATCAATATAAATATTATGTTTTAAAAAAGTTTGTAATATAGTTTCAGAATCTGATCCACTAGTATACCAAAGTCTTAAATAGTCATAAGAGTCTCTTAATTGTTTAGCTCTTTGTTCTAAAAGATAATCATATGATAAAGACGGCTCAACTTCCCAGTTTAGTTTGTCAAAAGCATCTTCAAAAAAATAAAATGTTACATTCTTAGTTGAATAATTATTTTCAGTTATACAAGACCATTTATTACTATAATATTTATTATTTAAATACCAACCTATTCTAGACATTTTTTAATCACATTTAAGTCTTCTTGTTCTAGGTAATGATGAGAGGGTAAATGAATTAAATTCTCAGTAAAATATTTTACTCCTTGAAGTTCTTCTTGAGCTTCAAAAAAAGGAAAAGAAGACATTGGTTCTTTGAACATAGTTCTTGCTAAACAATTGACTGAGTGAAGCCTTTCTAATACAGAAGCAACTTGCTCTGAAGGAACAAACATTGAGAATCTTTCCCAAATATAATTTTCTCCGGGTATAGATTTGAAGGGAAGATTGTCATTATACCAAGTAGCAATCTGATTTCGACGCTCTCGATACTCGAATTGCTCATACAGCTGAATTTCTTTTAAAAGAACGGCACAAGAGGTATTATCTAAAAAACTCTTAGTGCCATAACCTACTATTTGTTTTTGTTTTGAAGTTCCGTGCGCTTGAATTTCATAAATACGCTCATGAATATCAGCATGACGAGTTGCAATTCCTCCACCAGAACCTAACGTGCCCGGTCCTTTTGTAAAATCGAAAGAGTAACATACTAAATCAGATAATTGTCCAGGTTTATAAGATATAGGTGCTCCCATATAAAATGCAGGAGCTGCATCTTCAATTATTTTTATTGCAGGAAGATATTTTTTAACTACTTTACATAGTTCTGGTACATTTGCCATTGTGCCAAAATTATGTATAATTATAAGCGCATTTGCATAGTTATTTTTTATTTTCGCCCAGTTTTCTAATGCTTCAACAGAAATATTACCAGTTTCATCTATATCAATAAACTTTAAACGTCTATTCATAAACCTAACAGCGTTTGCTACTCCTCTCCAGCCATATGCAGGAACTAAAATAGTATCGCCCTCTTTTGTTAAAGCGTGAACAGCTATTTGTAAAGAGTCGGTGCCGCAATTTGTAAAATTCCAAAAAGGAAGATCAGATAGCTCAGCGCATTTATCTGCTAGTTCTCTTTGTATAGGCGCTAAATCACGACCATCTTCTGCTTGGTACGGATAGTCCATAGCATCTGAGATAGCACGAAGATAATCAAGCTTATGTTTTTTTATACGTTGTCGATGGGGAATAAACGCTATAGATTTCAACTAAATACCTAGAGAGTTATACCATTGTTGAACCTGCTCATAAGAATGTTTTCCGAGAAGGTAATTGCCATAAATATTATTTTTATAATAAATTAAAACAGGAAGACGATTACGATGATCAGTAGGTAGACGAGACAGTCGAGAATCATTTTCAGTAGCCCACTCTGTATCTACGTCAGGATGTTCTTTTTTTATTGCTTCTAACTGATTTTTGATGTATGATAAGTTTGTTGAATCGGAAAACGCGAACCCAACTATTTTATGAGTGGTCATCTATGATTTCTCTCAGTTCTTTTATGTTTGACTCAAGTATTTCGATTCTCGCACGCATTTCTTGTAATTCGGATGCAAGATATCGTAAATCTCCACCTAAATCGGTGGCAACCTCTCTAACTTGAGCATGAAGCTCTTTTGCTTCTTGTCTGACATATTTTTCTGTGGCATACATGATATTAGTATGTCAAAAAATATAAGGGTTGTCAATAAAAAACTAACTATAACAAAAAGAGGATATCCATTTTATGTCACGACCACGACTACCCTATGTTATTACATATTTTCAATCTTTAGCTAACCAGGGAGTGGAAGAAGCAAAAGAACTAATTCAAGAATATACAAATATGCAAGAAGACTCAGGTGAGTTTATTGCTGCACGTTTTATTATGGAAGTTTACGAAGAAGTACAACAGGAGCTAAATAGTTATGACAAAGAAACACACTTACAGTAGTCTTAACAACTATAGTGATTGGTCAGTTAAAAAGTTAGTTGATGAGTCAAAAAATGTCGCAAGATGGAATCCTTGGATAGCTCACGAGTGGATGCGCGAAGCTTCTTATCAAATTATAGGTATTGATCAGTATCGGTTAATAGAGTATCATGATGCCGCTGTTGAAGAAATTAATGCTTGGTGGCGTATGCTTACTCGTATGCGTTTTTATAAAGAAAAAGAGTTTTGGCAAGGTATGCGTCCTAAAATGCTAACTAAAATGGTTTCTGACGACGATGATGTCGTATCTTTATAAAATTATACTTGCTAAGTTACAATTTTTCTGCTATTATGAAAGTTCAAGAAAATGTTTCTAAAAATGAATAGAAAAAATCCTTTTCGCAATTTAGTACGCAACGCAAGAAGAATACTTATTTCTGATTATTCTAATGAAGATAAGGCTCTTCTGTTTAAAGAACTATATACTGAGTTGCGTGAGTCTCTAAAAGAAAATGAATATTATTTAAATGCTCAACCAGCTTATTCCAAGCGTTGTATTCATTGGAATCAAAGTGATTTTGAATCTATTAGACCTGTTAAGAATTTGTCTAACCCTTGGCTTCGCTTCAAACGAGAGTTTGAACACGCGCTAACCAACGACAATTTTTGCGAAATTGTCAGAAGTGTGTCTGTAGCTTTAGGGTGGTTTTATTCTAACGATTATCTAGATGATTGGGTAGTTGATTTGAGAAAGGAATAAACATGGCTGTTTCATATCAAAGCGCTTATAAGTTGATAAGAAAAGTAGTTACCTCTATGCCAATTGATGTATGGGATGAGGATACAGGAGAAGTTTGGGAAGCTTGTACCTGGGAACTCTTTGACCCTCGCCCGGAGGGCGACTGCGCTGGGTCACGAGAAATTGGTGCTGCTAATTTAATTTCAGCCTTTAACTTATTACATCAAAAGATGTTAATTTCAGAATTATCAAAAGAAGACTTTGATGAAACAATTGAGTATCGTTCTTTAGAGTTATTTAAAGAAATAATGGAACAACTAGAAAAAGAACGAATAATTCGTAAAACCCCAACCTCACTTAGAGAAAATTTTAAGGTGATTAGTAATGAAACTGACAGACGAAGAACAGAAGGAATTGAGAGCTGAAATCCAAAGAATTGTAGATTTAATGGTTCAAGTTAAATCTGGACAAGAATCTATTTCTTCAATTTTAAAAGATATAAAAGACCAATATGAAATTCCATCTACAGTAGCTCGCCGTGTAGCTAATACTTTATATAAAAATAATATGATGGAAGAAGAAGAAAAATGGGAAGATTTTAAATCTTTAGTAGACGTTTGTGGATAGCCTCCGCAACTTGTAAATGAGATAAAGGCCCTGCATGAGATCTATCCTCAGCGGGGTCTTTATGTTTCATCAAATCTAAATGTAAATCTATATGATTATCTGTTAGTTCACATAGTTTTGGGTATAGATGAGGAAAACAACACATATGAACATGTTTTATACCAGCTCGTTCACAAAGTAGTATTTGTTTAGCTACAGCGCTCGCCCATAAATTTTGCACTACGCTTTCGTTTTCAAAATATAACATTCCTGCTGCGTGCCAAGCAGCTTGGTGTCGTTTATCTTCTTGTCTACGATTTCCTAAAAGTTGTTCAGATAAAATCCAATTACGATAGTATTTTTCATTTTCTAGTATATGATTAGCTACTAAAAAACCTTGATAATGATTTCGTCTAACATCCCATACTTGCCAACGATATTCACTAGTATGTCCAATAAGAATTAAATCAGGTTTTAACTTGACAGCCTCTTCAACTTGATTTAAAATAAGATATTCAGAAGCACCGCTTTGAGCTAGGTTTTTAATTTCAGATTTAAAAGCTCTAGCAATAAGATGTGCATAAATTTGATCTTGTGATGCAAGACCTTCTCCAGCAGTATATGAATCTCCGCAAGCAATTATGAGCATTTCTAATATTTTTGTTATAGGTAATTCTTGGTCTATACCAAGTCTTGAAGCACCTAAACCGTGTTTTGATTTACTTAACTTAAAAAATCGCTGGGAAGAGCCAGGAATTACTTTAGATGCCCAATCTGAGTATATCATAAAAAATAATCTTGTCAATCATTTTAAAGTTATTTGGTTAGTAGGACATCATCATCGAGTAGATCCTTACGGAGATGGTCACTATCTTATCCCATACGATTGGGGACAAGAAAATATTTGGAGTAAAATAACTCGTGATTTATGGTTTAAAAAACTAACTAAAATGCCGTGGTATTGGAGAATCAACGCTTTATTTGTACAAGCAGTTGCAGCAAAAGCTACTCCAGAAAATTTAATGTTAATTCCTATTTATCGACCCAACATATTAGAACATGATATATTAGAAAATAATCCTTGTATCTGGTGGGAATATATGCGAGACTTAGCAAAAGATCATCCTGATGGAAGGGGACACACTAATCAAAAAGGACATTTGATTTTTGCTATGAAACTTCGAGAGGAGATTGAAAATCGTTGGAAGATTTCATTGACGATAGATGGGTAGATTCTATACACATAGGTTTTAGTGGGGAGATAGCTAAAAAAGCCTATAAAATAGTTGAGCACTGTGAAAAAAATTATTACTGGTACGGACATCAATGGGTATGTAATTTTGCAGGACAAACAGCTATTTTATTAAAACCAGGAGAATGCTATGAATGGCATTTTGATAACATGGACTATACTAATGGTATTCTTTCTTGTCCTAGACCTTCTAGATTTTGGAGTCATTTAATTTATTTAACTGATGGGCAACCTTTTGAGATAGGCAACTGGAATCCAAAAGGAGTAAGAGTAGAACAAACAGAGTTTAGTGCTCCAGAACCTACAGAGATTATAGCTAGAATTTATCCTATTCCAGGTAAGACAGTTATATTTCCTTGTTTTATGGTTCATAGAATACAGCCACTAGTTAAAAAAAATAGATGGGCTTTTGTAAGCTTTATTGATAAACCTAATTATACTACAGTAAATAAAAAACAACTAACAAGTATTTATAAAAGGTATTTTAATGACAATATTCGGAATTAGCGCATATCATCATGATTCTGCCGCTGCGTTATTGCAAAATGGCTTTGTAAGGCGTGCTTCCCATGAAGAACGTTTTACTCGTAAAAAATTTGATAATTCTTTTCCTTCTAATTCTATTCGTTGGATGCGGCATCATATTGAAAAAGTTGATGGAGTTGCATACTATGAAAGACCTGGGTTATTAGAAAGACAAAATATTAAAAGAGAAATAAAAAAAGCAATACCAGGAAAATATCCTATTGAATTTATGGATCATCATAAATGTCATGCTATGAGTTCTATTTTAACAACTGATTGGGATAGATGTGCAGTATTGGTAGTAGATTCTGTTGGAGGTAACTACTCTACTAGTTTAGGTATGTACGAAAATAATGAAATTACTTGGATAAAAAGATTTGAATATCCAGAAAGTTTAGGTTTGTTTTATTCTACTATAACAAATTTATTAGGGTTTGTCCCTCTATCTGATGAATGTAAAATAATGTCCGCAGCAGCTTATGGAGAGCCAAAGTGGAAAAATTATATGAAAGAAAAGTTTTTAGAAACAGAATTTGGAAATTATACCTTAAAACAAGATCTACGTAGGGGTGTTGGTAAAGGTGTACTTGATTGGGATATAGCTGCAAGCGCTCAAGAACTATTACAAGATTGTTTAATTAATTTAGCTAATTGGTTATTTAAAGAGACAGCCTGTAACAAGCTTGCTTATGCCGGCGGAGTAGCTTTAAATTGTGTAGCAAATACTAATTTAATTAGGTATTCTAATTTTGATCATATTGCAATTCAACCAGCTGCTGGAGATGCGGGATGCGCTTTAGGAGCCGCGGGGCTTTTAGATAGACCTATTTGGGAAAATGCATATTTAGGATATGAAGATTCTTTAAATCAAAACCCAGAAGATATAGCACAAAGACTACTTAGAGGAGAAATAGTGCCTGTTATTAATGGTCCAGCTGAGTTTGGTCCTCGTGCTTTAGGAAATAGAAGTTTACTAGCATTACCTACTCCTCTTTGTGTTAGTAAATTAGATAATTTAAAAGGAAGAGTAAATGACTCTTGGAGACCGTATGCTCCTGTGTGTTTAGAAGAAGTAGCAGAAGAGTACTTTGATATTTACTATCCTTCTTACGAAATGTTATATGTCGCCTATAACGAACCAAATAGCCCTTTTAAAACACACGATGAAACTGCAAGACTTCAGTTAGTTAATAAAACTAAAAATGCTTTTCTTGCTAAAATTTTAGATTTTACTACTAAGCTTGGGCATCCTATATTAATTAATACTAGTTTAAATGCAAAAGGAAAACCTATTGTTAATACGGTAGAGCACTTTAAAAATGAAATCAAACTTTAACATATTAAATCTGCATAATAAAAAATATGAATATACTTATGATATGCGTGTAGATACTCTACCTACTGGTAGAACCTATTTTACTCCTGATGGAGACTATCCAAGTATTACTACTGTTTTAGGAAAAACAGCTAATAATGCTTGGTTACAAGCTTGGAAAGATAGAGTAGGAGAAGAAGAAGCTGCTCGTATTTCTAAAGAAGCTACAGATAGGGGAACTTTAGTACACGAATACGCAGAACGATATTTTAATGGAGAAGATATTTTATCTGATTTAAAAAAGGAATCTTCTGATGTAATTCAGATGTCAAGAGATCTAATTAAGATTACTGAGTCGGGAGTTACTGAGATCTGGGGGCAAGAACAAGTTTTATGGAGCAATAAATATCAATATGCTGGGCGTTGTGATATGGTAGGTTTATGGAATGGCACTCCCTCTATTATTGATTTTAAAACCTCTAAAAAAATAAAATATGTAAAACAAATTAAAGATTACTTTATTCAGTGTTGCGCTTATGCTGTAGCTCATAATGAACTTTATGGAACAGGTATTAAAAATATAGTTGTATTAATTACTGTTGATGGTAAAGAACCTCAATGTTTTGAAACTACTGCTGTACCTTTTTTATCAGATTTAAAACTACGGTTACAACAATATGCAGCAGTGTAAACAACTACCGCTTCCAGTATTATCAGTAAATCCAGAAAAAATAGATTTTATTTATTCTAATTCTGAAAATTTTTTTAATACTCGATATCAATTATCTCCTAAATGGAAAAGTTTTGATATTTATGTCGAAGGAAAAGCTTCTCCAATAATGACTCAGTTTCCAGAGGTTGCATCTTGGTTTGATACTATCCATAAACACACTGGAATTAAAAATATTCAGCACTGTTATATTTCTATCTTAGAAGCAAAGTGTTCTATTCCTTGGCATGTAGATGATAATCATGATACATTTAATAAATCGTTTATAACGTCTATAAGAACACAAGAAAGTTTTATAGAGTTTAAAGATCGGCGTAAGTATATTTATAAAAATGGTTATAGTTATGCTCTTAATACAAGTCAAGAACATAGAGTATTAAATTTATCTAATTTACATAGAGTTACTTTATGTGTAACCCCAGAGGAAAATATATATGTTTAAAGAGTTTATTTTTAATATTAAATTTTGGTTTAAAATGAGAAAACTTAAAAAACTTGATCCTTTTATTTACCAAATGCCTACGAACGATGACAAGAAGAATTAAATTAGAATTACAACGATTTTTTCAGGAAAAAGAATTGACGGATAAAGAACGAGAGTTTATACTTGGATGTATAAAAGCACAGCAATCTTATCCACAGTTAACACAAAAACAGTGGAAAATTGTACAAGAAATAAAATCTCGTTATAAGGAGCCGAGTGATGGCAAAAACTAAATATCCCGGAGTAGAAAGAACTCCTAGTGGAAAAATCAGGTATAGAGGTACTACCTTTGATGGCTTTAATAAACCTCGCAGAAGCAATCGTCCCAAGAAAAAAGGCATGGTTTTAGCAAAAGAAGGTGATAATATAAAGTTAATTCATTTTGGTGATTCTTCTATGGGTCATAATTATTCTCCCGAAGCACGCAAGTCTTTTAAAGCTCGTCATGCAAAAAACATTGCAAAAGGAAAAATGAGCGCTGCTTACTGGGCTGATAAAGTTTATTGGGCAGGACCAAAAGGTTCAAAAAAATCTCCTCCCAAATCTCAATCTTATGTTAGAGGTATTAAGCGTAGATGACTAGATGCCAAAACTGCGGACACGAGTCTCATTGCGGTAATTCTTTAAAAAAAGAAGTAAATAATGCCTGGGATAAACGACTAGGAGAAATTGTAGTGTGTAAGCATTGTTTATGCGAATTATGTACTAAATAATTGTAGAAGGAATATTGTTATGAGAGGTGAAGAAAGATATTGTGCGACTTGTGGGCATAAATGTCACTGTTATGGCTCTTTTTGTACTAAAGAAGTTGGAGTTGGTATGACAGATAAAACTCAACCCTGTTTGTGTAAAAAATGCGAGTGTGAAAAGGAATGGACAAATCAATAAAATTTCATTTGGTAAAAGAATTACCTAATGATTATATTTTACCTCCTATTCCAAGCTCTAAACTTATGCCTTCCTGGTTTAAGAATCTTCCTGGTTATGGAGAGGATAATGTACAGACAATAAAAAAGTGCATTCCTTTTGTTGATGCAATGACAGCAGGATACACTTTTTTATTACATATAGATTTAATTATTAAAAGAGATTCTGATAATAAGATAACTTTAAGATATCTAAATGATTCTCATAAAAGTCTTTTAGATAAAATAAAGCCTATTGAAATCCACCCAAAAACCCAAGTTCCAGGAGTTCCTTTTGAAGATTTACCAATCATAAAATTTATGAATCCTTGGAGAATTGAAACACCTCCTAATTATTCTACTCTATTTTTGCCTTGTGCTAATAGATTTGATACAATGATTATGCCTTTAGTTGGTTTAGTTGATACGGATAGGTATAAAAATGTAGTAAATTTTCCTTTTGTTATCCCTTCTTTACTTCCAAACTCTGAAATACTTTTAGAAAAAGGTACTCCAATAGTTCAAGTTATACCTATTAAAAGAGATAATTGGAAAGAGAAAACTACTTTATACGACTCACGGGTTTTATCAGATACTAAAAAGCAAAGAGAAGAAATGTTTGAAGATAGAGAAGATTATTATAGAAGAAAACTTTGGAAAAAAAAGGTATATAATTAATATGAATATTGATAATTTAAGAAAACAATTAGAAATTGATGAAGGAGTGGTTTATGAGATTTATCTTGACCACCTTGGTTATCCTACTTTTGGTATCGGTCATCTGGTTACGGAATCAGACCCAGAACACGGACTTGCAGTGGGGACCCCCGTTGATGCTGACAGATGCGCTGAAGCCTTCGAATCGGATATCGAAACAGTCTTGCGAGACTGCAACATCCTTTACTCAGACTTTGACACTCTGCCAGAAGAAGCTCAGCAAATAATTGCTAATATGATGTTCAATCTTGGTCGACCAAGGCTCTCCAAGTTTGTAGGAATGAAACGGGGAGTGGATTCCAGAAACTGGAATGAAGCTGCCGATGAAATGGTGGATAGTCAATGGTATCGCCAAGTTGGTGCAAGAGCTGAAAGACTTGTGGAGAGGATGAGAAATATCTCATAATGGAACACACAAAAAAATTAATTAAAAAGGTTAAAAAAATGGAATTAGGTAACCCAGTAATCACAGCTCTTGTGGGTTTGGTAGTTTTTTACATTGGACTAAAAATGTTTTCGGGTGGTATGAAATCAATGGGTAATTTAGAACATCTAAATTATTTTATTCATAACCCCTATTGGATGTTCCTCGGCGGTATCATAATGACTTTGCTATGGCAATCATCTTCTTTAAGTACAACAGCTATTATTGCGCTTGTAGCTTCAGGAGCAGTACCATTACCTGCTGCTATTGCAGCTGTATTAGGTGCAAATATTGGCACAACAGGAACGATATGGTTAGCCGGTCTGTTTGTATCAGACGGAATGCCTAAGGGCGATACGCTAAGAATAGCAATAGCACATACCGGTATGAACTTACTTATGGCGGTATCCTTACTTCCTTTTGTACACCCTATTGCAAGGTTTCTTGGAAGATTTTAATAAAAAATTTGACGGCGAAGTTTAAATCCTATAGAATTACTCTATGGGATTTAAATTAGCAATTATGTCTTTTGTTGTTATGGCAGTAATGGCAGGGGGCTTTATTTTATATTACAAAGATTCTCAGGCTAAGATTGCTGCTTTGTATGAAAACAACGCAAAGCTTGAGACAGCTGTTTCTTCACAAAAAGAAGCAATTAAATCTATGGAAGAAAACTTCCAAAAACAAGCACAATTAGTAGGTAATCTACAAAATAAATTAAGTGAAGCAGAGGATGGATATAAAAAACTTTCTTCAAAACTTCGTAGACATGACTTAGAAGAATTAAGTAGAGCAAAACCCGCCTTGATGGAGAAAAAAATAAATCAAGGAACTACTAATTTGATTAATGAACTTGAGGAGATTTCTGGTGCTAAAAAACCTACTCCTAGTAAGTAGTGTAGTATTATTACTGACTGCTTGTGATACTGTAAAAAAATTAGATGTTTTTTCTAAACCCGTAGAGAATAAGATTATCGCCCCCTCCGATCCTAAACCTCTATTATTAGATAAACTTCATTTTGACGTTGTAAATAAGGATAATTTACAAAAGTTTTTGACACAAATACAGAAAGAACAAAATAATGAGGAATTTGTTTTTTATGCTATAACGCCAAAAACTTACGAAATGCTTGCATTAAATATGCAAGAAATTAAAAGATTTATATTACAACAAAAAGAGATTATAATTTTTTATAAAAAGGCAACTGAATCTACACAGGAGGGGAATCAAAATAGCAAGGAGAAGTAGATGCTTCGACTGTTTACGATTCTTTTTCTTACTTTAATTATTAGCACTTCTGCTTTAGCACAAACTAACACAGTATCTACCGTATCTAGCGGCACTGTTACTGTAGATAAAACTCCACCGACCGCATCAGCACCATCTATTGTAATAAACAATTCAGATGTATGTAAAACAGCCTATAGCGCGGGAGTTCAAACTCAAATCCTTGGAATTGCTTCTGGTATCACTGTTACGGATGAGAACTGTGAAAGGTTAAAACTCGCTCGCTCTTTATATGGTATGGGAATGAAGGTCGCTGCAGTATCAACTATGTGTCAAGATGCAAGAGTGTTTGACGCTATGATTATGGCTGGTACACCATGTCCATATAAAGGGGCAATTGGAGACAAGGCACTTGCAGAATGGAAAAAGAACCCACAAGATATTCCGTCTGGGGCAAAGCTAATGGTCTCAAGCAGGAAAGGCTCGGAGGTGCCAAATAACGATGACCCTTTTCCACAAGAGAGCAACCAGTAGATGATTACGTTGACTCTGATGAGCACGAATACGAAGACTACAGAACACCACTTACCATCTTGGGCGTTGGTTTGCTCGGTGCTGGTTGCTTCTTTGGTGTTCCTACTTGTTTTGGTATACCCTTCTTATTCTAATGCACAGGAGGTTGGGCCAAACGGCGGAACGATTGTATCAGAAGAAACGACGGTCGAGAGTCTGGGTGGTGGACTAGAAGTTCATACCACAACGACTATAGAAGAGGTCACATCTGAATCAACATCTACCGTAACTTCAAAAAATTATCTATCTAATCCTGGGTTTGAAGGAAGCACGAATACAACCACTGCACCAAACTGGAGCACGAGTGGAAGCACATTTATAGGTGATACGTGTGGACCTGGTGGCGGTAATTGTTTAGAGACGGGCAATCAATCTACAGGCGGCGGTACTGCAAAACAGACTGTTGATTTATTCAATCAAATGACACAGAGTGAAATCAATCAGGGGTTTGATATTACATATGGTGCTCATGTGCATGCAGATAGTTCAAATCTTCAAGTCCCTCTATGCAGTTCAACATCATATCAATCAGATTGTAAAGATATGTTTAGCATTACCTTAGACATTAAAGATTCTGCTGGTAATCTTCTGCATAAAT
>Ga0222717_10000610_pt1 | contig 30547 bp, 20 predicted proteins | sample C33_18DmetaG_FD_165053 | JGI IMG/M metagenome (GOLD analysis project Ga0222717, IMG submission 165053) | Estuarine water microbial communities from San Francisco Bay, California, United States - C33_18D | ecosystem: Environmental > Aquatic > Marine > Unclassified | place: USA: California... | reverse complement strand
CCGGAGGTGCTGGTTGAGCCGGAGGTACTGGTTGAACCGTCTGATTTGCAGGTGTGGTAGTTTCCTCGCCGTTTGCGTCCGGAAAAATGAATTTAGGTTTCGTGTTTTGAGGCTCTGACGAGTCTGGTTGGTCCGGCGTAGTTGAAGTCATGGTAACGGAGTGGGTTGAGTGTTGGTTGAGTGTGAAGAGTTGTTAAGCTTATTTGTATATATCACCGATTGCTTCACCATGATTCTCATGGTAGCCGACGGCTATTTTGGGCTTAATTGCTAGTCCTTGATAAAGCTGAGTGTTGAATACTTGATGAGAATCAGCAATGTCAGCTTGACCGATCTTACATCTCGTTTTGTAGCGTTCTTGACTCATGTTTCCAAAAAAATGTCGCACCGCAGTTTCAGCAAAATACCTCGCTGTGCAATGACCAATTTCATTCATTTATCTCTACGAATCTTTGATATTAAAAATATAACTTCCTTTCAGTTGCGTAGAAAACGTAGCTGGTGAATAATCATTATGATGAGCGACAAAACTGACAAAGACGTGCCAGATGCCGATGATCTGCAGAAAATGATCAAGGATATGTTCGATAAGATGGGCTCTGGTGTGACTATGCCTTTTCCTGGGTTTTCTGATGATGGTGGGGAGGATTCGTCTGCGTCGACCAACAATGAGGACACAAAGATAAAGAACGCAGATGCTGTGTTCGATTTTAATTATAAACCACGCGATATTAAATCGCATCTTGACCGTTTTGTCATTAGGCAAGACGAGGCGAAAAAGGCTCTATCTATTGCCGTCTGTGATCACTACAACCACGCCAAATACATGCGCGGGTTGGAACAGGAGCACGGCAAGATCCCTGAAAATATCGAGTATCAGAAACAAAACGTCATCGTGGTGGGGCCCACAGGCGTCGGTAAGACCTATCTCATTAAGCATATTGCAGAAATGATCGGGGTTCCATTTGTGAAAGCGGATGCTACAAAATTCTCTGAAACAGGATACGTCGGTGGTGATGTTGATGATCTTGTTAGAGAGTTGGTGCAAAAAGCGGATGGCGATATGGAACTCGCCGAGTACGGTATCATATACATCGATGAAGTTGATAAACTCGCCAGTAGCTCTAATGGTATGGGGCGTGATGTCAGTGGTCGTGGGGTGCAGACGACCTTGCTGAAACTCATGGAGGAAACTGAGGTGGCTGCTAGAAATCCTAATGACATGAAAAGTCAGATGATGGCGATGATGGACATGCAAAGCGGTAAGGGCGAAGCCAAAGACACCATTAATACCCGCCACATTCTCTTTATTGTGAGTGGCGCGTTTTCAGGTCTCGAGAAGGTGATCAAGAAACGCCTGCGTAGCGGCGAGATCGGATTCGGGGCAGAAGTCGCGGAGAACCCGATAGATGAGGAGCTTTTCAGTCAGATCAATACGCAGGATTTTATTGATTTCGGCTTCGAGGCAGAATTTATTGGTCGTCTTCCTGTTAGGGTCGTGTGCGAGAAGCTTGAATCAAAAGACTTCGTGAATATTATGAAGAATTCCGAGGGTAGTCTACTACGTCAGTATGAGCGTGAGTTTGCTGCCTATGGAATCCAAGCGAAGTTTGAGAACTCTGCTATCGAACGCATCGCTGCGCGTGCAGAATCAGAAAACACAGGTGCGCGTGCGTTGATGACCGTTTGCGAAGGTCTGTTACGAGACTTCAAGTTTGAACTTCCAGGCACCGCGGTGAGCGAGTTGAGCATCGACGCCGATCTTATCGAAAAACGCGATGAGGTATTAGCGAAATACCGTGAGCTAGGGAAACGTGTCGATGTTGCCAAGGCTCGGGAGGAGGCTGATCTTTACGCCCGAGAGTTTCATGAAAGGCATAACATTAATATTCGTTTTTCTGACGATGCCGTCACCTTGTTAGGTGAAGAGGCAGCCGAACAGGCGCGTAGTGTGCTCCAGCTTTGCCAGCAGCGGTTCAAAGATTACCAGTTTGGACTCAAACTGATCGAGAAAAATACCGGAGTGGGGGAGTTTGATCTGGAAAAAGAAGCGGTCCTTGATGCCGACAAGTTCTTGAGTGAACACGTAGTTCAGTCCTATAATACTGCTACAGAAACTGCACAAGCAAACTCAAGCTCGGAAGACGAGTGTAAGTAAACCTACTGTGGGGTAGTTCTGCACACGCCTCATGACATCTCAAAACCAGCGACAAATTCTATCTATGCCAGTAGGGAGATTGAACACGCCCGCCTTACTATATGGTAGTGTTGGGTTGTTGCTGTCTTATGCCCTACATTGGATCGGTATGTTCAAACATGCTGATGCGTTGCTGCTCGAGTCGCTGTCTAAACCCTTGTTTCATGAAGGCGTGGCCGATCAGCCAACAATGCTCTCTGTAATCGTTGTAGCAGCAGTTTTTTGTTACGGTATAGCGTTTGCGGTTCTAGATTCTCCCAGTGTGTGGCGCAGGGTGTTGCTGGGTTTTACCGCCATGATATTAACCGTTGCCATGGTGCCGACATTTGCGGTCTGGAATATTTATTTTTCGCCCTTTGTCCAACTGGTAGGTGTTTTCTGGAGCTGGTTCTGTGTGGTCATCTACACCCAGCATCATCGCATGCCGTGCGATTCTATTTACTCAAAAATCGATATGTCGCAACCTGAAGCAGAGCTGATTCCACCGCTTGACCAAGCGCCCGCCGAGCCGAATACTCTCACTAAAACAGACAGGGTATTAGACAAAACAGTAAAATTAGAGAAGGGGCTATCACTGAAGGACAAGCAAAAGCCTAAGTCCCAGCTGTGATTTTGAGTAAAATCCACCAATCACCATATTAAAATGCCAAGAGCTGATTATCCAGAGCCAGTTGTGAATTTGATAGCCGAGTTGAGGCACATGCCCGGCATCGGTCCGCGCAGTGCAGAGCGTATTGCCGTCTGGCTGTTGCAAAATGTAAAGGCTCAGCCTGCCGCGCTCGCCGAATCCTTGCTGGAAGCAGAAAAGACCGTCACCGCCTGCCCGATATGTGGATTTTTTGCAACTGAGGCAGGCTGCACCGTCTGTGATGACACATCACGCGACGCCACTCAGCTCTGCGTCGTTGAGCAAGCCACCGATGTCCTGCCGCTCGAGCGCTCAGGCTCCTTCAAAGGCTATTACCATTGCCTCGGTGGTAAATTGTCGCCACTGGATAATGTGACACCTGAAGATCTTCGCATTTCCCAGCTGCTGCGAAGATTAGAAAATGTTGAGCGAGAAATTGAAATCATTCTCGCGCTTGGGGCCGACGTCGAAGGCGAGGCGACCGCTAACTACATCGCCGAGGTTCTCGCGCCAAAAAATTTCCGCATCACACGCATTGCCCAAGGTCTCCCCGCCGGTGGTGGACTCGATCATGCTGATGAGCTGACTATTACCCGTGCTTTACAGGGGCGTCGCTAAATATTTCTGATCAATAAAAACTTCTTTGTGATCATACTTGAGTATCTAATTCAGATCTTCTGATTTACTCATTAGCCATCGTCGCAAGTAGCTGACTTTTCTAGTCTTTACTTGCCTTCGGGTCTAAAGCATCGCGCAGACCATCTCCGAGAAAGTTCAAAGCGAATAGGGTGAGGGAAAAAACAATACTAGGCACGATGAGTAGCCTCGCGTTGGTTTCCATGTATCGGGAGCCTTCTTGCAGGAGGATTCCCCATGAGCTGTTAGGCGATTGCACGCCGACCCCCAGATAGGAAAGGGTGGCTTCGGTAAGAATGAAACTTGGAACTGTTAATGTGGTGTAGACAATCATCGGGCCGATCATGTTTGGCAAGATGTGACGTGTCAGAATGGTTGATTTTTTTAGCCCCAGTGACACAGCGGCTTCTACGAAATCCTGTTTTTTTATGTTCATTACCTGAGCCCGAGCCACGCGTGCCATCGTCAGCCATCCGAGCGCGCCGATGGCAATGAAGAGTGGAATTAGGTTAGCATATTTGTTGACGAAAACGCTCTCCCATTTCCAGTCATTAATGAGGAATTCGGACAGCTCTTTCATGTGTTCTGATATGAGCAGTGAAAAAAGAATGACGAGGACAAGGAACGGTAGACCGTAGAGGATATCGACAATCCGCATCATCAGAGAGTCTGTTCGTTCGCTTGAGTATCCGGCAATAGCGCCGTAAGCGACGCCGACTATGACGGAGATTGTCGTGGCGACGAGCCCCACAAGCAGGGAAATCTGACCGCCGTATAGCAGGCGTGAAAACAGATCTCTTCCCGATTGATCAGTGCCAAGCCAGTGATGGCCACTGGGTGGCGCAAATGTATTATTCAGGTTCTGGTAATTGGGGTTTTTAAACCAGTGCTCGGCTGCTCGTATGGCTGGGTCTTCTGGCGCGTTGAAATTACCAATGGCTGGCAAGATGAAGCAAAGCAGAAAAATAAGTGCTAGCACAGCCATGCTGATCACAGCCATATGGTTTTTTTTCAGGCGCAGCCAAGCGTCTGACCATAGTGATTGGCCTTTGATGACATCTTTTGCGGCATTTTTTTCAGTGGGCATGATTTTAAAAATTTGAATGGTAGATGATTAGGCCTCACGCAAACGAGGGTTGAGTAAGACGAGGGCGATGTCCGCAGCGAGATTTGCTAACACGATCAAAGTACCGAAGAGCAGCACGACTCCTTGGAGCAGAAAGTAATCACGGTCTTTTGTAGCGGTGACGAAATGCTGCCCCATGCCCGGGATCTGAAAGATAGTTTCAACGACGAAAGATCCCGTCAGTAGCATGGCGAAGGCTGGGCCGACGTAGGCGACGGCAGGTATGATACCGCCACGTATAGCATGCTTAAAAATGAGATTGAACTGGCTTACTCCTTTGGCTTTGGCGGTTCGGATGTAGTCTTGATTAATTACCTCAAGCATACCGCCACGTGTAATTCGTGCGATATAGGCGCCGGTCATCGCTCCAAGGGTAATAGACGGTAAAATCCAATCAAAGGGATCGCCCCAACCAGCTACTTTGAGGAGGGGGACATTCATTGCTACATAGCTCGCAAGCAGCGGTCCGATTACAAACGATGGAATACTAATACCAATCATCGCAATGACCATGGTGCCATAGTCGATCAAAGAGTTTTTCTTTAGTGCTGCAATCACACCTGCCGGAATGCCAATGCAGATAGCTACGATCATACTGCAAATGCCGAGTATCAGAGAGGCTGGGAATGAGTGTTTGATAATTGTGCTTACTTTCTGCTCGCGGGTTGGGGAGTCCCCCATGTCACCTTGGGTAAGCTTGGTTAGATAGACACCAAACTGGATGGGTATGGGCTTATCCAAGCTGAAGTTCTCGCGGTTCTTCTCGATGATATGAGCAGCATGTGACTTTTCTCCCGTGAAAGGATCACCTGGCATCAAGCGAATGAGGACAAAGGTGATCGCTAGCAGACAAAATATGACGAGTATGCCTTGGGTGAGGCGGCTGATGATAATACGTAGCATGGTAAAGTAGAATGATATGTGAAGTGTGGCCTACTTCTTCAAATCGATAAATTTATAGGGCTGATTTCTGAGCGGCAGCGGGTGCCAGTTTTTCACAGAGTCATGAAGTAAGTAGACGCTGGTGTGCCAGTAGATTGGGACAATGGGGTGCTCGTTTAAAAAGAGTGTCTCGGCTTGGCGCAGCAGTCGTATTCGTTCTGCAGGGTCAGTAGCCAGCTCAGCTTTACCCAGCAGCTTTTCATACTCTTCGCTATGCCATCCGGTGCGATTGTTTCCGTCACCTTTTTTCCACATGTCGAGGAAGGTCGTGGGATCTGGGTAATCGCCAATCCATCCTCCTGTCGTCATTTCGTATCCTAGTTTTGACATCATGTCTTGGTAGCTTTTCCACTCGCGTTGCTCGATGCTGACTTCCACAGGCAGGATTTTCTGCCACATGTCTTGAAATGCTTCGGCGTAGGTTTTGGCGCCGTCTCGATCAGTCGTCAACAGAGTGAACTTGAGTTTATTACTATCTGAGTAGCCTGCTTCTGCTATCAGTTGGCTTGCCTGCTCAGCATTGTGTTTGGCGATACCTGCTGTCTTATACTCACCCATGGGCGAGACAATCCCCTGAGCGGGCTCCTCACCGCCTTTGGTTACTTTATCGATAATTAATTGTCGGTCGATGGCGAGGGAGAGAGCTTTTCTAACACGGACATCTTTGAATTTTTCCAGAGTCATGTTGAAGCGTATGAAATCACAACCGAGATACACCTCCTGCCGGAATTCTTCGGGATAGCGCTCTCTGCAGTAACCAATCATTTCAGGAGCTAGACGCTCGGTGACGTGCATCTGGTCGTTAAAAAACATGCGAGCCTCAGTGTATTTGTTGCCAATGGGTAGGTAGCGGATGGCGTTGAGTTTTACTGTATCCGCATCCCAGTAATGAGGGTTTCTAATCACTTCGATACGATCATTGAACTTCCAGGTCTCGAGTTTGAACGGGCCGTTGGAGACCATGCTTTCTGGTGCTGTCCAATAGGTGTTTCGTTCTGTCATTGTCCCATGAGCTAGTACCGTATGCTTTGGGACAGGATACCAAGTGTAGTGTTTGGTGAGATGTGGAAGAAATGGGATAGGGGCACGCAGAAAAATCTTGAGCGTGTGGTCATCAATCGCTTTCACACCTACTTCGGAAAAGTCCTTGAGTTCGCCTTTGTTGAATTTTTCCCCGTTCTTGATGTAGTAAAGCATGGAGGAATATTTAGCAGCGAAGTCCGGGCTGAGGATGCGTTCGTAGGCAAATAAAAAGTCAGCTGTGGTTACGGGCATGCCGTCCGACCACTTACCATTTTTCTGCAAATGAAATGTCCACTCGGTAAAATCTTCGTTGGCATCCCAACGGGCTGCGGCGCCGGGCATTGAGCCGCCACTGTCTGATGGATGCTGGACACATAGCCCCTCAAAAAGAGAGGTGATAATGTTGCTCTCAATTACCCCGGTGACGATTTGTGGATCGAGGCCGGCGGGTTCGTTGGAGTTCCCTACAATCAGGATTTTTTTCTCAGTGTATTTGTCAATCGGTGATTCCTTGTCGCACGATGACAAAAAAGGCATTAACAACGCTGGAGACAGAATGAAGGCTAGACGCATGGCACACCGAAACTGGCTAATTCACAGAGAATGTGGAGCATTTTTTTTGCTTATATGGGTGAAAATATGAAAACCCAAACACGGGCTTGCGTCGCCGCGATCCGTGACCTACATAGTCCATGGCCCTCACAATGCACGAGGGTTGTTTCTTTTTTCCATGAAGGCATATTTCATCAGACGATTTCTGCTTGTCCCGATCACTTTGCTCGGGGTCACGCTGATCGTTTTCACGCTGACCCGATTCATGCCTGGTAGTCCGATCGAGCGTGCGATGCAGCGTGCCACCCAGAGTGATGAGAATAGTAACTCATCAGCCGGCAACCAAGGTGGTGGCGGACTTAGTGACGAAGATCTCGAAGAACTTGAGGAGGAATACGGTTACGATAAACCGATTCCAGTGGCTTACCTTCAGTGGCTGGGTTTCTGGCCGCGTGAGCGCCGCATTAGTAAGGAGGAGATCCGTGTGCGGCAGGAGGATGTCATAGGTGACAAACTCATCACAGATCCTGAAAATGAGACCTTGGTTGTGCTCAAGGGTAGTGGGCGCAGGGTGTTGGTGAACAAAGAGAGTCCAGAGGATGCCCGTTTTGTGGATGACGGGGACAAGGTCTCAGATGCCGGTTGGAGTGTCCGTGTTGAGTCGCCTGATGATCGTGCGGATCGCTGGGCACGGCGCAACGAGCGTCCCAAGGAGGAGGCTACACCTAAACCATACCGGGCTGTCGTTTATAAAGAAAGATTCTCAGGTTTAATCCATGGAGATCTTGGGCAATCCTCAACCTACGGAGACAAGGTCTCAGATATGATTTTCGCACGAGTGCCCATTGCTGTCTATTTTGGGCTATTGTCTACGATCATTATATATTCGATTTGTATTCCGTTAGGAATTCTTAAAGCGATCAAACACCGCACATTCATTGATAATGCCAGCTCGGTGCTGGTGTTTGTGGGATACTCTATCCCCGGGTTCGCATTGGGTGCGCTTCTCATTGTCTACTTTGGTGCACGCCTTGGCTGGTTCCCTTTATTTGGGCTGACAAGTCCGGGTGCTGAAGAGCTGGCAACTTGGGAACAAATCAAAGATCTTGGGCATCACACCGTGCTGCCACTGCTTTGCTATGTCGTTGGGGGGTTCGCCTACACCACGATGATGATGAAAAACAACCTGATGGATAACCTTGCTGCCGACTACGTACGCACCGCCGTATCGAAGGGCGTGAGTTTTCGCTCTGCTGTATTTAATCATGCATTTAGGAATTCGTTCATCCCAATCGCAACCAGTCTGGGTGGGCTGATTACCATTTTTGTTGGTGGCAGTATGCTGATCGAGACGGTGTTTGATATTCAGGGTTTCGGGCTCCTTCAGTTTCAAGCGATCATGGATCGCGACAACTACGTCATCATGGGCACACTGACAATCGCTGCTTTCCTCATGCTTATAGGAAATATTATCTCGGATATCATCGTGGCGATGATCGATCCACGTATCAAATTTAACTAGGGTTCAATCGCAGAATTATGTTTCGCAAAATCGGCTGGCTACTCACACTGGGAGGGATCATTTCCATCCTCGGTGAGCTGTTGCTGTTGAAATTGCCGACTCTGCGTTGGCCATTCGACGTAAGCCGTGAGCTTAACTGGCTGCACTCGGGTGATTCTGAAAGGCCGTTTCTTTGGTTCGGCTGGCTTGCGGCATTGCTCATGGTCGTGTGTGGCGTGCTGCTGCTTCGCAAGTTCACACGTGATTTCCAGTTCACGCCGATCACGCAGCGTCGTATCGACAGGTTTTGTTCCATCAAGCGTGGTTATCGTGCGTTTCTCATTGTCATTGTGTTGGCATTGGTTGCATCGCTTGATCATCTCATCGTAGGTAACGAGCCGTTGTTGATGAAGTATGACGGGAGCTACTACTCACCTGCGTTGCAGCGATATTATGATACGGATGCCGCAGGGAAGAGTGTCATCTTTAAGGGGAAACATTTTGGTCTGAGTGGCGATGCTGCGGAGTCCAAACCCGACTATAGGCAATTGAACAAAAACTTCGAAAGCAATAGTTCTGATAACTGGGCTTTTATGCCGATAATTCCTTATGCTCCGACGCAGGATACGGTGACGGTGCCCATTCTAGAACTGAAAATACGTGACGATGGCTTGCTTTACCACCCGAATTCGATGGAGCCGTTCTCTGGTTTAGCGACGAAGGTTTATGACCTTGAGGATCCAGGGAAAATGCATCTGCGCTATCGGTATCGTCAGGGTTTGCGTGAGGGTGTTGTGGACGGATGGGATGAGAGTCGCCTCAGAGTTTACAGTGCCGAGTATAAAAAAGGGGCGCTGGTTTCAGATAAATACACAGGCGAGGGAAGTAAGCAGGATTTTCTCTCAAAGAACAGTTCGCCTCTGAGTAAGATCTATTACGCGCCATCGCCTCCAAGTGTGAGGATGGGACACGTGTTGGGAACCACGCCACAGGGCTACGATGTTCTCGCGTATCTGTTCGGTGGTCTACAGGTGAACTTCAAGGCATCGATTTTTTATATTCCTGCAATTTATGCGCTCGGGATTTCAATTGGGTTGTTGATGGGTTTCTTTGGTGGAGTATTTGATCTCGTTGTTCAGCGATTGATAGAGATTTTTTCTAACATTCCATTTCTGTTTGTGGTGATTATTGTGAGCTCCTCGGTGCCTATATCGATCAAGGAAAAATCTGGACTTGGAGTCATTATACTCATTTTAATTGTCTTTGGTTGGATGGGAATGACCTACCTGATGCGAACTGCCGCCCTTAAGGAAAAGGCCCGCGACTATGTCGCTGCAAGCCGTGTGATCGGATGCTCGACACCGCGCATTATTTTCAAACATATCTTACCCAATGCGGTGGCTATTCTTGTAACCCTTGTGCCTTTTTCTATCTCTGGGCTTATCCTCGGGTTGACATCGCTCGACTATCTCGGTTTTGGCCTGCCTCCGAAGTACGCTACCTGGGGAACCCTCCTTAAGGACGGTCTGCAGAACATCTCCGCACCTTGGTTGGTCAGCTCGGCTTTCGTCTGTCTCGTTTGTCTGCTGATCTTGGTTACCTTTATTGGTGAAGCGGTCAGGGAAGCATTTGACCCCAAAAAATTCACCTACTACAAGTAATGATACCGAACATAAAACTAATCATATTCGGTTTGTTGGTGACGTTGTTCGCCTTCGGGCTTTCCTCGTGTGGGGACAAGAAAGAAGAGATTGAACGTAGTTTCCGATTGGACGAATTCATTCCAAAATACAATAAGTATATTAGTGGTTGGCTCGCTGAACAAAAAATGGTGCACGAGAAGGCTGTCAAGGAAGCGCAGACAAAACTTACTGAGGCTGAGGAGAAAGAAAAAGCCGGTCTTCAAGACACGATTGAGGAAAATCGAAAGGCGTTAGAGCGTATTGAATTCAGGCAGAGTCTCGGCGACTACTTCATGAAAAAAGAGGAATCTGACATGCCGGATGATCTCGACTGGCAAACAGGTGATGAAGAGCCTGAGATGGGTGACTTCAGAGCTAAAAAGGGTGGCATATTTAATTTTTACATACTCAATTTCCCCGCAACAGTTCGTCCTTTTGGTAAAGAGGCCAACAACAGCTTCAGAAGTCGTCTTTATGACGAGCTTGATGTCGCCCTAGTAGGGTTGCATCCGCTTACTAACAAAATAATCCCTGGCGTGGCCCGTAAGTGGGCGGTGGCCAAAAATGGACGCACGGTTTATTATGAAATCGATCCTGATGCGAAGTTCAACGATGGTGTACCAATTCGCGCCCGTGATATCCAAACGTTTATCTATATTCGGGTTTCTGATAACGTCTCTGAACCCTACTGGAAACAATATTTCAGAGAGCAAATCGGACAGGTAGCAACTTATGGAGACAGGTATGTGGCGATTACTTTGCCGGACCCCAAGCCGCTCATCCCGTATTTTGCCGCGCTTATTCCGGCGGCCTCGCACTTTTACAAAGAATACGGGCCGGACTACGTTGACCGCTACCAGTGGAGGGTTCCGCCAACCACAGGAGCTTATTACGTCAAAGATGAGGACATTAGGAAAGGCGTGTCTATTACGCTGACGCGGGCAAAAGATTGGTGGGCCAAGGATAAGAGATATTACCGGTATCGTTTTAATCCCGACAAAATAACTTACACAACTATAAGGGATGACGCTAAGGCTTTTGAGCTATTCCGTGCTGGCCAACTAGATGCTTATTTTCTGACTCGCCCTAATCTCTGGTATGAAAAAACCGAAACCCAGCCTGTATACGATGGCTATATCGAGAGATACAAATTTTATACGCAATACCCACGTGTGCCACGCGGTGCCTATCTGAATGTCATCCGTCCCATGCTCAAGGATGTGGATACCCGCAGGGGCATTGCCCACGCTCTGAATTGGCAAAAGGTTATCGATGTAATATTCCGTGGTGATTATTCCCGCCTTCAGCTTATGGGGCAGGGTTTCGGTGAATTCACCAACCCCAACGTCAAGGCGCGTGAATTTTCTCCTGCGAAAGCACGCGAGCTTTTTGCCAAGGCAGGATACACCGAGGAGGGATCGGATGGTATTTTACGTAAACCTTCAGGTGCACGTCTTGCTGTTGATATGTCATATGCCCGCGTCGCATACTATCCCAAGGTAGTAGCGATTCTCAAGGAAGAGGCTAAGAAAGCTGGCATGGAACTACGTGGCGATGGCTTAGAAGCCACCGTGTTTTATAAGAAGGTCATGAAAAAAGAACATGATATGGCCCTGTGGGGGTGGGGGACAACACCACCATTTCCTCGATATTATCAGAATTTTTATTCGAAAAATGCCCTCAACCAAGATGGTGAGCCAAAGCCGCAAACGAACAACATCAATAGCTACGCAGACCCCAAAATGGATAAGCTCGTCGTAGCCTTGCGCAAGGCGCGCACAACGGCTGAAGTGAAGAAACTTAGTTGGGAAATCCAACAGATTGTGCGTGATGAGGCATTGTTTTCCCCTGCATGGATGACTGATTACGTGCGTATCGGCTCATGGCGCTGGGTTCGTTGGCCCGACACCAAAAACACTCCGTTCAACATTCCCGTAATCTACGAGCCGCTTGAAAGTTATGTCCTCTGGATCGACGAAGACATGAGAAAGGAAACTCTTCAGGCCATGCGTTCCGGCAAGACATTTCCCGAGGTGCAAAAAGTTATTGATGTGTTTAAAGATGGTATTCAACTACCGGATGCAGAGCCAAAGAATACAAGATTAGAAATTCCAGAGTCAGAAGAATCTGAGTTAAAAAACACACCGATGCATGATATCGAAGAATCTTCGCTTACAATTCCCAAGTCGTATCCTGAAAACAACAATGTGTCATCATTGGGAGCCGCGGTGCCCGAAGAAGAGAAAGGAGTAACTAGTGAGTGAAAATGTGTTAGAGGTTAAAGACCTAATCACCGCTTTCCGAATGGAAGACGGGGAGTGGCTGCGTGCCGTGGATGGAGTCTCGTTCCGAGTTCCAAAAGGAAAAACCGTGGGCATTGTTGGTGAGTCAGGCTGCGGGAAAAGTGTCACTGCCATGTCTATTGTAGGTTTGTTACCCAAGCCAATGGGACACGTGCTTGAAGGGCAAGTTATGTTCAAGGGTGAGGATCTTAGCAAAGCGGATCATGACCGTATGCACGAGGTGCGCGGTGGTGAGATTGGCGTTGTTTTCCAGGAACCGATGACGGCACTGAATCCTTTGCACCGAATTGGTAAGCAGATCAGCGAGGGGCTTATTCTACACCGTGGCTTAAGTAAGCGTGAGGCACTTATAGAAGCAATAGATCTGTTAGAAAAAGTAGGTATTCCTGCTCCTGAACGCCGTGTGTTGGAGTATCCGCACCAGCTATCTGGCGGCATGCGCCAGAGGGTGGTCATCGCTATCGCTCTGGCATGTAAGCCCGATCTCTTAATTGCGGATGAACCCACCACGGCGCTAGACGTCACCGTGCAGTCGCAGATACTTGACCTGATGAAGGACCTGCAAAACGAAATGGGCATGTCCACGATCCTCATTACACACGACTTAGGTGTGATTGCTGGCCATTGCGATGAAGTGGTTGTGATGTATGCAGGCAGGGTGGTTGAGCGAGCACCTGTTAGGGAGATTTATGCATCGCCTCAACATGCTTATACACGTGGATTGCTTAACGCGATTCCAACGCTAAACACACCGCGAAAGTCCAAGCTCAACACCATTGAAGGACAAGTGGCATCGATTAAAGAGTTTGTGACAGGTTGTCGGTTTTGTCAGAGAATGGAGCGTACAGGTGATACACTGAATACTCGTGCTCCATTTGTAGAAATTTCGAAGGATCACTGGGTGGAAGCTTGCCCAAAATGTGTTGATAAAAGTATCCTGCAGAACGTGCACTGAACCGATGAACGATCCTATTTTAGCAATTCGTGACCTGAAAATGCATTTCCCAGTGAAAGGGGGCGTTTTTTCACAGCAAGTGGCCGTAGTGAAGGCTGTCGATGGAGTTTCTCTCGACGTTGGGCGTGGTGAAACGCTTGGTCTGGTCGGCGAATCCGGGTGTGGCAAATCTACCCTCGGCAAAAGTATCGTGCGCCTGCTCAATCCTACAGCTGGAAATATCGAGTTTGAGGGCGCTGACATCACCCACCTATCTCAATCTGCGTTACGGCCCATCCGCCGCAATATGCAGATGGTCTTCCAAGACCCTGCGGAATCTCTGAACTCACGGTTATCCGTCGGGCAAATCATTGCTGAGCCACTCGAGGTGCAGGGGATTGGCACCCGCGCAACGCGTCGTGAGATGGTGGAGCAGCTGCTCGACCGCGTAGGCATGCCCAAGAGTGCAGCCCAGCGGTTTTCATTTGAGTTTTCAGGTGGTCAACGACAACGTATCGGTATCGCACGTGCCTTGGCGCTTAATCCGGATTTGATTGTTTTGGATGAACCGGTTTCCGCACTTGATGTTTCCGTTCAGAGTCAGGTCCTTAACCTTTTGTTAGATCTGCAGGAGGATATGAACCTTGCCTACCTATTTATCGCCCATGATCTCGCCGTCGTGAAACACATCTCAGACCGTGTCGCTGTTATGTATCTCGGTAAAATCGTCGAGCTTGCGGATGCCGATACCATTTACAAAAATCCCAAACACGCCTACACCAAGGCGCTCATTTCGGCAATTCCAACACCTGACCCAACAGTCCCTAAGGATCTCGTTCGCCTTGAGGGAGAGATTCCTTCACCCATCAATCCGCCGAAGGGGAGTGCTTTTGGTCACCGCATCAGTCACCCGCGTTATGAGGAAACGATCGGAATGGATCTATCAATGATCGAGATTGGGCCGGACCACTGGGTGGCCGCTGATCCCTGCTGCCTTAGCGATGAGGACTACGCCAAGGTGCGATAGTGGAATCTGGTAGTTGTATGATTTGGCTGCTGCCCAAATTATAACGAGGTGTGAAAAAATCCTCCGTCAACGTTACACCCTACATCCGTATACTCATGGTCGTAGCTGGGAGGCCTGTGAATCGTTGCAACAGGTAACAAACCCGCTGGGTGGTTGCGTTTGCATTATCCGTACCCATTTGCGGGCTGCTTAATGGAAAGGCATTCATTTTTTTAATGGGCAATACAATCTTTCTACAATAGGTTATTCACTAATCTCTCTCCCCCAGAGTATGTATATTCCTGCTAAAAATCAAACCTGTGCATACAGGGGTTTCGCCCTGATAGCCACAATCTCGGTGATGGTCTTACTTGTAATGATCGCTCTGAGTATGCTCAGTTTATCCACGATCACCCTGCGGCAAGGTTCAAGTAAATCGGCTGAGGCCAAGGCACAGGCGAATGCCAGGCTCGCCCTGATGATTGCGATTGGTGAGCTCCAGAAGGAAATGGGGCCAGACATGCGGGTTAGTGCCAAGGCGGCAATTTTTGACCAGAACTCCAACACCCAGGCCATTGATGGCGTCAACCAGCCCAATTGGCTTGCGAGCTATGATTCATGGGGCAGCTGGCTCAACGCCTCATACGTACATCCCACAAGTGGCGAGACACTGAAAATTGCAGACACCTACACACCAAAGCGGGAAAAAATGTTTCGCAGGTGGTTATTATCACTGCCGGAAGGGATGGGAGGAGATGTCGACGCCCCGATCAGTGTGACCGGCTGGGACGACAGCAATTCCGTGGTTCTCGTCGGTGACGGCAGCCTGGACGATTTTGCTCAATCCAATCCAGAACAAATCACCCGAGCCTATCTGACTGAAATCAACGAAACCGGTCGCAGCGCGTGGTGGGTCGGGCCGGAAAACCAAAAGGCCAAGATTAACATGGCCAAGCAATCACGTTCACTCAGCACTGATAGTTGGGAAACTGCCCAAGGGAATACCGCCGAAGTCGGCGTGGGAGCACTGACTGGACTCGAAATTCTGGATTCCGACGACAGCCTAAGCGACAAACTCACTAGCCGTCAATCACTCCGCCCAGCTGGGGTCGATGCCGATGTCGTGGGAAAACATTTTTTTGATCTAACCGCATCGAGTCAAGGCGTGCTGACGAGCGTGCGAACAGGACACCTGAAAAAAGACCTGAGTTTGTTATTCGAAAAAGGTAAAGCAGATTTGCCAAACCTTTACCGCTATACTCCCGGTGACATTCGGGAACCATCGATCCGACCGATGAGTTCTGAGATCAAGGATCTGGCAGTGTTGAAAGAGAGGCACTTTGCACCATGGACACGCATGAGGCATTTTTACCGGATGTATCGGCAGGATAGCGATGCGCTGGCTCCGAACGAGGTGCAGCCTGACCGGTCAAATGAAGGGGGCACCGGCGGCAGCCCCGGGCTTGTTTGGGATGGTTCCAAGCCCTACACGAACTGTAACATAGGCACATACAGCTCCGCCTGGGAGGGGCAGGATTCTTATACGCGATTCCCTGTTATGAGTCACCTGACCTATATCTTGAGTCTGAAGACTGTACCCGGCAGCAACCAGGGTAAGTATCGCTTGCGTTACGTTATGTCACCCGTTTTGGTTTACTGGAACCCCTACAATATCGAAATGCGCGTGCCCAGCGCGACACTATCCTCACGGTTTTATCTCGAACAGTGTCAGCCGATGGAAGGTCGCTTTTACAAAGGAAACAATCTGGTCACGGATGATATCATGATGAGGTTTAACGATGAGATGGCGAAAGTAATTTCTGCTGATGGAGGCGACATCATCTTCAAGCCCGGTGAATTCAGGATATTCTCTGCCAAAGGAGAAACAATCGGAGGCGATTATTTATTTCCCATGCCGTCCGGTTTTGATCCCCAATCCTTTGGCGGCTTACCTTATGCGTCAGGTATTCCCAACCAAGATTTCGCCCAGTCGGACAACCCCAGATTTACCATTACCTTCGGTCACAAGATTTATCACATGTTCAATTACCAGCATGGTAATACACCCGCTTCATTTGTCACCTACCGCTTCTGGTCTCCAACTGGCGAACCTCATCCTAGATCGTCCTTCCGATTCAATCAGCATGTCGATTGGTTAAATACCACGCAGTACTACGCTCCCATCACCCCCTACAACAATCCATCTCCTTGGTTGTTTGACGGTGATCTCGTGCCCATCGGATATATGCAATTGGTGCTAAAAGGAATCCACGATCATGACTATGATACCATTGGCTGGGAGCGAGACTGGCGCTGCCGTAACTGGATTCAGTCACCTCCGTTCTATGTTGGTAAAGGTCTCTACATGTCTGACGATGATAAGATCGGACACACACAGAGAATTGATTCTCCATATGAATTCAGGTTTGGTTCTCTTCTCGGATCAGGAAAAGACGTCGATGACATCATTCAACACATCGGACGTAGCGCAATCATGAGTTCTGAGGAGCGTGTCACTGCCGTCCCAGGTCTAGAACTGCCTTCTGCTCCGATCGGTAGTCTTGCGGGTTTTTCAGGAATGAGAGTAGATCCTGGCTGGGTTGAGCTTGGATTACTTAACCCAGAGTGGAGCAAGGGTTTTTATCCAAGAGGGCCGGCTACGAATTTATCTGGTCGCTCTCTTCACCTTGCTCAAGCGAAAGCCATGGCCTACCAAAGTGGTGTCACTGGTCCTGGGATTGGTAATTCTTACCTTCATCCGATGATTCCCCGCACTGAGGTATACCAGTTCTTCAACAATTCCGTCAGCATGGAAATGAATGACAAAAATAACGTCAACGGGGGGCATACCGCGACCGACACCAAAGCCTACTGCGATTACTGGGATCACGTCTTACTACTCAACGACGCACTTTGGGATGATTACTTTGTCTCCTCACTCGCCGACCAGACCCGACCCGGTGCATCAGCAAGTGTAAGTCTAAATGAAAACATCCAAAAGCTCGCCGATAGTGAGCAACTGGCAAACTCGCGTTACGTTCCGTACCTTGCTGGTCGTTCATCAAATGAAGTGAAGGATGAACTGGACGATACCGAAGGCTATCTAAAAGCCGCTGGTTATCTGATGGTGGACGGTATGTTCAACGTCAACAGCACCTCGGTGGATGCGTGGCACGCGCTCTTTGCCGGCATCCGCGAACGCAAGGTTGTCTATCGAGATCAAAACGGCAGCTTGAAGCCGGTCGATATCCCATCAGGCAAGCGAATTGCCCTTTCCCGTTTCAATACCGCTACTACCGATCAGGAAGGGGACGACCCTGAATTTGGTATCACTCGTGACGACGGCATGCAGGCATGGTCCGGTGTGCGCTTTCTGGATGACGATCAACTGCGTAAACTTGCCGTGGAATGTGTCAAACAAGTCAAAAAGCGCGGCCCTTTCCTCAATTTTTCTGAGTTTATCAATCGCCGCTTATCCGACAATGCCCTGGGTACCATGGGTGCTTTGCAGTCAGCGATCGATTACGATGACGCCAGTCCTGAGTCTGGTTCCATTAACTATTCATTCAAGAGCCATGCCGACTACATACTCAAAGATAGTGATCTTGGAACCCATGCATTTGAAACCCCAGAATCTGCGGTTGGTTCGCGCTTTGCGGGTATTCCTGGATATGTCATCCAGTCCGACCTGCTCAAACCCATCGCCAATACACTTTCGGTGCGTGACGATACCTTCCGCATCCGTGCCTACGGTGACGCACTTGATGCTAATGGGGAAATCATTGCCAGAGCATGGTGCGAGGCAATTGTGCAACGTGTTCCAGAGTATTCAGACGGCAGTAATGATCCTGACACACCTGCGCGCGGCATTGACTCTGAAGGCAAGTTTACTACGCTCGATGACAGCGAGCTCACCCCTACGAACCGTCAATATGGCAGAGCATTTAAAATTGTGAGTTTTCGTTGGATGCATCGCTCCGAGATTTAATATTTGATCTTGCCCTCATGATAATAAAAGCGTTTTGCTACTCTTGTTTTTTCCTTATCGGAATTTTGCCGCTGACCGCACAGGTCGATTCAGGCGGTATCAAACCAAGAAAACCCGGTCGCGCAGCTTGGTTTGCCTGCACATCTCTACCGAAGGGGTTTGAAAACCCCTGCAAGGTAATGACTGGCAAGAGTGTGGCCGAACTGGAGATCCCCAGATACATGGCGAGTGATCCAGTGAAAATCCCCGAGGGGGGGATCATTCGCATCGTCCGTGAAGTGCCCGATCCCGATGAACCGGAGAAGATTAAGTATCTTGTTTTAGCTGAAGCAAAAATTCCTGGAAATGTGAGGCAGGCACTGATCGTTCTGATGCCTTTGCCAAAGCCGAAGGGAGATCTGCTATTTACAGCTATGGTCCAAGACCTGGCTGGCTTCAAAGGCGGCGATCGGATGTTTATTAACCTGAGTAATACACACATTCGCGTTAAATTCGGCCCCAAACAGGTTGCCGTTGCTCCGAAAAAGGTGAATATCTACAAGGCTCCCAAGCTAAAAAAGTCAACCAACGTGCCAATCATGTATGAGTTTTATCATCCTGAGCATAAAAAGTGGAGGCTCCTCACTGCCTCAACCGTCGTATTGCGTCCAACGCGTCGGGAAATTAATATTTTCAACGATGGGACTCGCATTGGGAATATCAGAAAACACAAGGTCTTGTTTCCTTTGCCAATCAAAAAACCGTGATGGAAACCTTATCGTAACGTCGCGGTCAGTTTTACAGTATTTCCTCGATTGGGATCTTACCGTTGGTTGCAACGATCGACCACACATCAGTTTTTCCTTTAACCGGAGTAAGCTCGGTTTTTCCTCCAGCGGATTCTAACAATAACTGTCCGGCAGCGATGTCCCAAAGAGAAATAGTCGACTCGACATAAGCATCTAACCGACCGCATGCGATGTAGGCCATGCCGAGTGCGGCACTACCCATCATACGCATTTTGCGTGCACGTAAGGATGCGCGTTTGAAGCGTTCCAGTCCGGTAGTGAGCGTTGACTCGTCTTTACCGCAGCCTACAAATAGGGCGCACTCCTCAAGTTTTGTTCGCGGACTAACGAAAATGGGTTTTCCATTGAGAAGAGCAGGGGATCCTTTTTCGACCTCCCAAAGGTCGTCCATGCTGGGGTCGTAAATCACTCCAACAATGAGGGTTTCTTTGTGTCGCAGGGCAATAGAAACGCAGTAGTGTGGAATACCATAGAAAAAATTCACGGTGCCGTCGATGGGATCAACAATCCACTGGTAATCGCTCTCCTGGTTTCCCGCTAACCCCTCTTCGCCGTAAATCGCATGATCGGGAAACTCGCCGAGCAGCACCCGGGTAATCAGATCCTGGCTCTCGCGGTCGAGCGCGAGCTTGATGTCGTGGTGTTTTTCCTCATCCACATCTAGAGGCTGGCCAAAATGTTCCCTCAGAAATGATCCGGCTTGGCACGCCGCTTGTTTCGCTGTTTCCAGATAATTCATCTGGGAACAAACTGGCATGTTCTGTTCGTAATTACCAACTGTAATCTTTCAATCGTACGTTTAATAATCTCGTGCAAAAAGTATTCACTTTGTGTTTGCGGCACAGCACCCATGGATTTAAGTTACAACCGAATACATAGTATTAGTATCATCTAATGCGCTCACTATCGGTAAGTGTGAGAAAAAATGACAACCATCAAAAAATATTCGTTATCAAATGTGCGATTTGCGCAGTCCCATAGAAATGGGTTTGCCTTAATTGCTTCCATTACGGTGATGATTCTTTTGGTCATGATTGCGTTGGCGATGCTGTCCCTCAGCACAATCGAGCTGAGAAGTTCTACAAGCAATAAGCATCAGGCCATCGCGCAAGCGAATGCTAGGCTGGCATTGATGCAGGCGATGAGTGAACTGCAGAAACACGCAGGGCCAGATCAGCGGGTCACCGCTCGAGCAGCTATATTAGAAAACGATACAGAACAACTTGCTAATCGAAACTGGTTGGGTGTGTGGACTACAACTCGTGAGTCAGGTGGCCAGGATTGGCCGGTGATAGGTAAATCGCCGGCCGGTGGTTCCGGTGGCACGCCCTATGCCCGCCCGGGAGCTTATGAGGATCTGCGCCACACCTCTAGTGACCTTGCCAATGGTGCTTGGAAAGATGAAATGAGACTCGCATGGCTGGTTAGTAATCAGTCGAATACGGCCCCAGATGCCGCACTCAGCCTCGAAAATAAACAGGTTGTGGAATTAGTTGGTAAGGGGACTTTGGGGGGGCATATCGATGACACCGCTTATGCATCGAATCGCGTGCGTGTAGAGAAAGTCGATGTTAATGGTAATGGTGCCTATGCTTGGTATGTCTCCGATAACAACCAGAAAGCCTCGGTAGATCCACTAGATGATGTGAAATTTGCGGCTGCCGCTTTTGAAGCTGCACCGAGATCGAATCCGGCCTTGATTGATTCCAGTGGTAGTGATGCATTTGCTGGATTTTTGGACGATGCACGGAAGCATCCTGGGAAGTTGGTCAGCTACCTTAATGCGTCACTAACGCAGGGGGACTCGGAGGCAATGGCGAAGCTGTTAGGCGAGAATGTGCATCATCTCACGACCTACTCTCCGGGGCTGTTCACCGATACCTCACTCGGTGGTTTGCGCCGTGACCTGACTCCGCTTCTGCTAGCAAACAAGAGTGACAAGACCATCGATTTTTCGTTTGGCTCAGGAAGTGGTGCACAAACATTTTCATCGGGTTGGCCGATCATTCCCGGACCCGAGCATGGTGTTCTGGGGCCATCCTTTGGAGCTTTGAGAAACTGGGCACAGCACACCCACAGTAACCTACAGGATGCGGAAATAAATTTCCCTGCATCGGCCACACGCATGAGGCCTACTGCCCATTGGCCGCACAATATTTCCGACGGTGCTTGTGCTGACGCATCCGAGTGGGCGGAATCCGCACCGAAGATTCACCCGGTGATGACCGACAGCCGCTGGCACTATTATTTTTCCCATCACAACAAGCGTATCCGAACCCATATTATTCCACGGGTGTGCCTGTGGAACCCGTATAATAGAGAGCTGAAAATACCTGCAATGTCAGTGCTTATGCCGAATCCGTTTTATGGGTTGAGTCACGGGATGCATTTTTTCCCAGAGGAAAATCACGTCAACGAGTTGAAGGACAAGTTTAAGAGTGATCCATCGCATGTATTCTCTCGTTGGGTTAAAAAAAGCGGTTATGTAGGTGGTAGTGTCTATAAGATGCGTACTAATCCATTTCCTACCGAGAGATACTTGGGCTTCGTGCTTGAAGGTACAACGCTTGAGCCTGGTCAGTGCCATGTATTTTCTCCCAAGGTAACATCAGCTGACTTATCGGCAAATGGTGTCAACCTGCAACGTTATCAATCTACTTCTGTCTCTGCAAATGTGCTTAGTTCATCATCACCGCAGGGAATGAGTCACTACTATTACGATCACGCATCCTCGGTTAGGTATCAGATACAAGCAACAAGTTGGCGTAATCTGTCCAACACACATCTTAGTGAAATTGATTTTGATCGTATCTTCGACTACCAACCAGAGGTATCAATGCAAAGCGATGGTAAGGTGGAGAGCTTTCCGTTTGTTCTGAAAGCTGGTTCTGCATCATCACTTTCGGCTTTATACAGCAGTAATGCCCACCCCACAATCCAGTTAGTCAACAGCGGTGCTGGAGGAGCAAAGCCGACGACATTTTTTGGATATATCGGTCAGACATGGGGGTCAGCAAACCAGCAGGATAACAGTTTTGGATACCTGCAAACCTTCGCGGATGCGCCGCTCAAAGACGCTCCTGATACTCACCAAGTCGGTGCTAAGTTGTTGTGGTTTGATGAGAGTGGGACTGAGGCAAATAACCCGCCGCTTCGGGTAGGTCGCTGGACAGAAGATCATATGGTTTATAACGTTGCACCTATCGCAAACTGGAATGTTCGTGCACAACTCACCACTAGATCACCAGCAGCACAGTGTGCCAAAAAATGGTATATGACGAGTATGGGTCCGTGGCTCTTGCAGTTTGTGCCTCACTCGCCTCAGGATGTGAACGATCAACCGAGTCTGGCAAGTAGTGGGGCTCTCGTGAAAAACCCCTTTGGATCCACAGTTACATTTCCATTCACACAGGACGTGGTATTGTTTGATCTGCCGTCGGAAGACTATGGTGTTCTATCTGTGGCAAAGTTGCGCCACGCAATGCTCAGCCCTTATTCGTGGATGCCATCGTATGTTGTGGGTCACTCGTTACGGAATTTGCACGCGCCGTCTGATCATAGCGCGCACAATGATGCGATCTCGGACTACACGCGAGCCACTCCTGCTACCCGATGGGATTACCTGATCGGAGGATCTAAGGACAGTGGGCTCAGCCACGGACCTTATGCTAAGGTGATTGATTCCCAAGGATTGCTCCAGATTGGGAATCAAGCAGTGACGCGAAGCGTGGATGGCACATCTCTGTCGTCGCGTGACGAAGTGCTTGCCTATGACGTTGCTTACGAAGTGAACCAGAACTTGTGGGACCGATTTTTCATTTCCGGTATGCCGCTGACAAGCGGCACGCAGTCGTTCGATTGGGATCCTGACAATGGTAAAGATTTTTGGAACACACGTTACCAATACAACTATGCCAGCGGGATCAGTAGGCCGGATGCTAAAGATTTGGTATCCGGATCAAGCGGCGTGAACAACGCTTTTTGGCGAAATGCTGAGTGGGTCAAAAACAAGGCGGCATTCAATATCAATTCAACCTCCGTGGGGGCGTGGACAGCTTTTCTGTCTGGCACGCTTGGCGAAGCACGTCCTCTGAAATCAGGAGAACTTGGAGGTGATGTTATTTCCTTCGCTCGGCATAGCAACCCCCGAGAAGCCGTGGACACTGCTGGCGCCGATCCAGATAAGGCTGGCGCGTGGGTGGGTGCCCGCAAGTTGACCGATGACGAAGTGCGGGGTCTAGCTGAAACGATTGTAGCTGAGGTCAAAAAACGTGGTCCGTTCGTCTCGCTCGCTGATTTTATCAATCGACGACTCGGTGATTCAAATGATCAGGCTTCACACATGGGTGCCTTGGATGCGGCTATCAATAAGTCTGGATTGAATGCCAACTTCGAGAAAAACAAAATCTACCAAACCACTGCAGTTAATGTTGGTACGCGCACTGACGCACCAGATAATAACCTAGACAGCTTTAAAAATAGCTACCGATACCGTGATGGCGGGGGCCAATACACGACCATGCAGCCAGTGAGTCAGGCGTGGGGACTTCCGGGTTTTCTCACTCAAGGTGATTTATTAGAACCCCTAGCTCCAGCGATGACAGTGCGCGGCGACACCTTTACAGTGCGCGCATATGGGGAATCGAGTGACAATGGTGAGGTTAAAGCTCGTTCTTGGCTTGAAGTGACGGTCGAACGAGCTCCGCAGTACGTAGATGCTAGTGGGAACTCACCAGGTGATATACCCTTGATTATACAGCACGCTACGGGGCAGTATCTCGGCGGTAGCCTCACCGAGGCTAATAAACGCTTCGGTAGGCAATTCGTCATTACGTCAATGCGATGGCTGAGCCCCGATGAAATCTAGAACCATTCTGATGCGTCACTATCTAATAACAGTCGGGATCTTTGTTCTATCAGGCACACAATTAATGGCGCAGGATGTTACCAAGGCTGAACCCAAAAAACCTGAGGCGAAAGTATCCGTGGTTGCACTCGGCCCTAAGCCAACGAGGAAATACAGACATGTCGAGGGTGGGGAAGCTCCGGTGATGCTCTTAGCAAAACCTGGTGAGACACCACCCCCGAGGCTGTATTACAAGGGGAAGCCTGATGGCGATCAAAAGACGCGATGGCTGACTTTTAACGTGCCGTTTAACAACCCCTCAGTCTTGCGCCCGATCCCGCCCGATAAACCGTTGGTATTGTTTCGCAAAATTGGTGCTGGCGATGATGCCAAGTATCAACGCTATGTGACGATTCCCGCGGGCGCAGTGAACAGCCGGAGAATTTTTTTCCTCACTCCTTCCGTCACTGGGCCCACTCCATGGGATAAACCACCAAAGGTGCGAACAATCTCGCTCGATCAAAAAAGTCTCATAGGAAAGCAATTCGTGTTAAAGAACCTTTCTCGTTTTACTGTACTCCATGCGTTTGGAGACAACGTTGTATCTGTCGCACCTACAAAAATCATTTCCTATAAAAGCGTCAAAACTGGTGAGCTATATCGGCTCGCCGCCCAATATGGAACCAGGAAAAAAATCATCTACAACACTGCTGTAAGGCTGGATGGGGACGGCCATGTCCAGCTTTATGTGCTTTATGATACCAATCCAAAGACTAATTCCAGTCGCTCAGTGGGCGTATTCCGCACCATGATCCCGGTGCGGGGAAAAATACAGCCACCACCAGTAGCCAACCCCTGATAAGTTGAGATACTCAAGCTATGTAGCTGTTTGTGAATAAGTTGGCCTGTTTACTGCTGGTAATATGGCAGTTTTTTGGTAACAGCTTAAGAAGCTAATTTTCACACACTGAACCAATACCAGCTGAATCAATTATTGGCTGAGATGAATACACAATTTATCACAGACTATTTGCAGTAAAAGAAATAAGCTAATCCCACCCCAAATACACATAATGAAAAAAATAATTATTACATTCACGATACATGGATTTATGACCATGACGTCTCAAGCGGCATTAGTCTTCGATGAAGAATTTGGAAGCCTACCTGATGGAACGACTCTTACTACCTCCAATACAGACTTTACATATATTAGAAAAGGCTCGGGGGCCTCTGATCCTGCCGTTATCAGGCCTGCGCAGGTGGGCTCAGGGTCATCAATTTTTGTTAAAGGTGTTAGCGGTTCTCTTACCGGTGTGGGGGTAAAAGAAACGCTGACTTTATCATCTATTTATACCATGTCAGTTAACTTTAGATTCACAGATGTTTCCTCAGGTAACGTCGTGATTGGAGTTGGAAATGGTAGCTCGTTGAGCGGAAACAGTGCGTTTAATACATCGCATGGTTTATTTTGGTTGCAATCAGACAATGGTAACTTTGAGCAGCGGATATCGGGTAAATGGAGCAATGTGAACGAAGCAACTACGTTTGAAGACGATACGAATTATTCTTTACAGGTAATCGCTAATGGTGGCTCTAACTCTCTAAGTTATAGCGGAGGTGATGTTGCTGCAGGCAAAATGGATATTTATCTCAATGGTAATCTTCTTGAAGATGATGTAGCCGTCACCAATTCACTGACAGCAAACGGATTTAGGATTTACTCTGTGAATGGTGTAGGGGTTGAAATCGATGATATTAAGCTCTGGAACGAGGCCATTGCCGTCCCCGAATCATCATCCGCAGCTCTTCTCGGCCTCGCTGGTCTTGTTCTACTCACTCGCCGCAGGAAGTAACCTGGCACTGAAAGTAGTTAATTCTCAAAACGGCGGCCTTCGGGTCGTCGTTTTTTTGTAGTTAGCGCGTCCCTTGTAGCCCATTAGACTCGCGCTTACACTGCCTTTTGGCGAAAGCCCATTCTGTGTTTATTTAAGGGTTGTCTTTGTTTGAATATAGAAGTGTGTCTAACCGCTAGGTTTGAACTGAAAATTCATTTTGAACATACCAGTGAGGTATCTTGATACAATTTATAAATAGTCAAGTATTCTAATAGGGATGATGCGAGTTAATTAATATCATTTTATGCTGGAGGTATTATGAAATGTATGAATAATCTACGCATCCATCTATTTTAAATCTTTTTTACGACTAAAAATCATTTCTACATTTTTTCCACCAAATCTTAATCAATCTTAGATTATCAATCTAACACTCTTCCTCTCACTCAGTCATACCCAAGTCCTAATATCAACAAATTTAATACAAATAATATGAAAATAGCAATAGTAACGCTGGCGATGCTAGCCCCAGCCTCAGTGAGTTCAGCAGTTCTATACAACATGGACTTCTCGATAGTTGGGCAGGGATCAACGCACAATAGCGGCGGTGATGCAATTGAGCCTTCTCCAATTTCAGGTAGCAATTGGACACTTACACACAATAATCCGTCTACAGATGGTTCTACTAATGAATTTATTACTGTTGCAGGTGATAAAATGCGAGTTCAAGACTGGGGTGGTGATGGCACTGTGACCAGCGATCCTATCAATATCACTTCAAATGGAATAGTGAATATAAATGGCGTTGCAACCACGATCGGAACAGACGTATTTAATACCGTAAACGAGGGGGTAACTTGGTTTTATCAGATCAACTCTGCTGGAATTGTAAGCACTACCATTGATGAAACTACGCTTGGGGCGGGGGCTGTCCCTGCGGGAGTTGATGTTGGGCACTCGTTTGACAATGTTGCCGTATCGGCTGGTGATGCCCTCTTGATTGGATTTACTGTTGACGTCAATGGTGGGGATGATGGTGTTGAAATTTCGTCTTTGAGTGCTGATTTTACAGCCATCCCTGAGCCATCATCTTGCGTTATGCTGGGTCTTGGTGCAATGGCATTTCTTTTGTATCGGAGAAAATAGATATATTCCTAAATCTTATTGCTAGCTAACAAAACGGTGATCTCTTGGTTGCCGTTTTTTATGCATAACTGGTTATTCGTGGCGGCATTATAATAAATTGGCTGGTATGATGATCTATCCTGAGGTTAGGGATTTTTTTGATGCTCTTTCATTATGAAGCGCAAGCACGATACAAGTTCTACTTGGTAGATAGAGAAACAATTGATGATCTTCATCAGTCTGAAATGTCAGTGATGTGTTGATTCGCTGGTGCCCACCATTCTCTTCAGAATCACTATCCAACACGATCTGATACTCGCCAAGGTTCGTGGTCGGGATCGGGTAATCGGGGAAAGATTTATCGGGGTGGAAGTTGAAGGCGAAAATCAGCCCTGCGCGTTTGATTACTATGATTTTATCATCATTGTGCACCCAGAGTAGATCGGTATTATTTGATGCTAACAATTTGTAATCGTGTGTGAGATGGATCATTTGCTGATCGAAATGATTCAGGCTTTCATATCTCAGTGCGGGGTTATCAACGAGCGACCACTGTCGGCGGCAGTGATGGTATGACCAATCGTTGCCCTCACGCGGGAAATCGAGCCACTCGGGGTGGCCAAACTCGTTGCCCATGAAGTTCAGCCAGCCTTCGCCGCCAGCTATGAGGGTGAAAAGCCGAATCATTTTGTGGAGCGCGATACCACGATCGATCGTGCCATGCTCACTATCTTTGCTCATGTGCCAGTACATTTCCTGGTCCATCAAGCGAAATGCTATTGTTTTGTCACCCACTAGAGCTTGGTCGTGGCTTTCTGCATAAGCAATGTTTGCTTCACCGTGACGGCGGTTAGTCATCACACGCCACATTTCTTCGGGGTTCCAGTCCTCATCTCTGCTGTGTTTAAGAAGCTTAATCCAGTAATCGGGTATACCCATTGCGAGACGGTGTGTAAATCCACTACCGCCTTCGGATGTTGGGCGACATAGCCCAGTCATACCTGACATGTCTTCGGCGATGATTAGGGCGTCGGGACGCAGTTCATTAGTAAGTGTGGTCGCCATTCCAAGGTAGAGAATAGCATCCTCATCGGGGCCATCCTTGAAATACTTGTCCATATGATCGAAACTGGTCTCACCATGGTGATGGTATAGCATCGAGGTAACGCCATCGAACCGGAAGCCATCGAACTTAAATTCTTCCAGCCAGTAGCGCAGGTTGGATAGTAGGAACCGGCGAACTTCTTCCTTGCCGTAGTCAAAGCACTTGGAGTCCCATTGCGGGTGATCGCCTCTTTCTCCAGCATGGAAATACTGGTGGTCTGTGCCATCAAACTCATTGAGCCCCTCGGCAATGTTTTTGACTGCGTGTGAGTGCACGATGTCGATTAGCATGGCAATACCCATACCGTGAGCGGTATCGATGAGATATTTAAGATCTTCTGGGGTGCCAAAACGTGAGCAGGAGGCAAAAAATGACGACACGTGGTAGCCAAATGACCCGTAATACGGATGCTCCTGAATCGCCATGAGCTGCACGGTGTTGTACCCGAGCTTGGCGATGCGTGGGAGTACCTCGTCTGCAAACTCGCGGTAGGTGTGGAGCCGGGGCTCCTCGCCGGACATGCCGACGTGTCCTTCGTAAATCAGAGGAGAATCGATACAGGAGGGATCGAATTCGTTTTTCCAAGCGTAGTATTCGTCAGACTGCCAGATCTGTCCTGAGTAGTCGTGTGTTTGCTCGTTCTGCACCGCTCGGTGAATGGTTGCCGGTATGCGGTCGCGAACCGAGTCGTCAGCCCCCACGATGTGCAGCTTGACCAGATCACCATGCTTGAGGGCACCGCCCGGTAGCGTGGTTCGCCATGTGCCGTCGTCTTCGCGGTTAAGCGGGTATTGACCACGATCCCAGTTATTAAACTCACCTGCCAGTGCTACATACTTGGCACCCGGTGCCCATTCGCGGATTTTCCAGATACCGTTTGATGGGTCGTAGTGAATCCCGTGGTCGAGATGCGTGGACGCGTAGTCCTTGAGCGATCCTGCAGCAGCAGCAGCCTCACGCAAATGATCCTGCAACCTGAGCATACGTCTCGAAATGTGGTCGGAGTATGGCTCAAGCCATGGGTCGTCCTTAACCAGCTTCGGGATATCATTGCTCATGCGCGCAGATTAACCGACGAAGGGCGTGGAAGACACGGAAAATCGGGTGTGATGACTGGTATTGGACGAGGCTTTCTTAACTGCTTAATCTTTCTCCTTCACAGGTTTTTCCAAATTGCTTGTGATGAGCTCACGTATGTAATCTGCGGTGAGGATTTCTGGAGTAATGATTGGTTCATCCTTACCAGGGACGTAAAGCACGTTCACGGGGATGGCGGTCCGACCGAGCTCCTGGAGTTTTTTTTCAATCTCTGGATTGGGATTAGTTTTGTCTCCTTTGAGTGCTACGACACCATACTCTTTGAAAAGCTCAACAATTTCTGGCGGGTAGGCATTCTTTTTATTCACCTGGCATGTGGCGCACCATGTTGCTGTAAAATCGACGTAGACAGGCGTACCTGCATCATTGAGTTCCTCGACTTTGACGGCACTCCATTTTTCCCACTGAAGCTGTTTGGATTTGTCGGGAGGAATAAGCATTAAAATACCACCCAGAAGTCCGGCGACTGTGAGAACCTTTGCGATTGTTTTTGCCTTTTTGGACCGGTGCGGAAGGTTCCAGCGTCCGTAAATCCAGAGTGCGGTGGCGATCAAACTTAGACCGATGATGCTGTCGAGCATGAAGTCGAGCCCGGTCTGTGCGACGTAAACCCATAATAGATATCCGGCTGTAGCGAATAGAAGGAATGACATCGCCTGTTTGAAGCTTTCCATCCATGGGCCGGGGCGGGGGAGTTTTTCGACTAGATGAGGAAAGACAGAGAGAACGAGATAGGGCAGGGCGAGTCCGAGCGCCATGGCAGTGAATGCCAGCATGAACTGCACATTGGGAAGGATAAAAGCCGCACCAATGGCTGCTCCTAGAAACGGAGCGGAGCATGGTGTGGCAACGACAGTGGCCAGAACTCCACTAAAGAAAGACCCCTGAAGTCCCTGTTTGCTTTGGAGTTTGCCTCCGACACCTGTAGCGCTGGTGCCGATTTCAAAGACACCAAACATGTTGAGTGCGAGGATAAACATCAGCAGAAGAATCGTCAGCACGACGTAAGGATTCTGAAGTTGGTAACCCCATCCGACCTCATCGCCAGCACCCTCGAGGGCTTTGTTTCGTAGTGAAAGTAGGAATCCAGCAAGAACCCAAAATGATGTCAGTACGCCGACTGCGAAAGCAACGCCATGAAGCATGACTTTCTTTTTATCCTCACCGGCCTGTTGGGCAAATCCCATGATCTTGAGCCCGATGACTGGAAAAACGCATGGCATCAAGTT
>Ga0222717_10000608_pt1 | contig 30581 bp, 34 predicted proteins | sample C33_18DmetaG_FD_165053 | JGI IMG/M metagenome (GOLD analysis project Ga0222717, IMG submission 165053) | Estuarine water microbial communities from San Francisco Bay, California, United States - C33_18D | ecosystem: Environmental > Aquatic > Marine > Unclassified | place: USA: California... | reverse complement strand
CTTGTTTAGGGAAGTAAGACCATACAACTTTTTGGTTGTTGTTTAAGTCTAAAGCATATACGTTATTTGGAAATGCTGTATGTACATATAGCATGTTACCAATAACTAGAGGAGAACCTTCATGACCTCTATTTACACCTGTACTTAATGTCCAAGCCGCTTTAAGATTTTTAACATTACCTTTGTTGATTTGTGTCAGCTTTGAGAACGCCTGGTTGTCATGTTGACCTCTAGGGTGTGCCCAGTTAGCTGGATTTGCCATTGCTTTCTCTTGATCACCTGCCGCCATAACACCTGTTGAACCTAGTGTCATTACGCCTGCCAATGCAAGAGCGATATTCAATTTCTTGAATTTCATATGTATATCTCCTTGTGTAATATTATCTTGAAAATAATATTATTTTTGATAAAAAATACGTGCCGGTTGTTACTTTTTGGGTAACCGCGGACCACAAGGTTTAATAGAAACTACAACATAATCAAGTTATATTATAGCAAAACTATTTAGCAAAGATATAACAACAGTGTTACAAAGTTGTTACTTCTTTGTTACATAATATTTTAACACTTTTTAAATTAAAAGCAAGAGAGTTTGATTACTCTTTACGTATTTTTTTGTTGTATTTGATAGCTTCTTGTATCAAATTTTGACTACAGCCGTGATGTAATGCCGAATATACTAGTGCTTCAGTGTCTTTTGGGAAACAATGTCCACCAAACCCACGTTCATCAGTGATCATAGTATGGCTTTCACCAATACGCTCGTCATCTGTGACAACTTGTCTAACTTGCTCGTAGTCTAAATCTAAACATTGGCATAAATCATTGATTTGATTAAAGAATGAAACTTTAGTTGCTAAAAAACTGTTACGGAATTGTTTAGCTACTATAAGTTCTTCTGCGTTAACTACGACACTGGGTTTGTTCATGGTCTGTTCAAATAACTGTTGCCAATACTCTGTATTGCCGCCACCTAGGTATACCTGTTTCTGATTTAAAAAGTCTTCAGTAGCTGTTTTAGCTCTTAGAAACTCTGGTGAAAATGTCAATGAATGCTCAGGGAATTGATGTTTGATTTCTCTCCAGCCCTCTATTGAAATAGTTGATTTGATAAGCACTGGTGCCTGTGTTGGGGTATCTTTAAGAACATCTTTGATGTTTGTTACGTCACAACTGCCATCTGATGCTCCGGGGGTTGCTACAGCTATAATTACCGATTCACAATTAAAATCGTATATGCGACTGTTATTAATTATAGGATCTACAATACCTACATCCAGCTGTGTCTTAAGAGCCGATTCGATTGCTTTACCTACGTATCCGTAGCCTGCTATAACTATTAGTTTTTCCATATATACATTATATATGGTAGAGTGTACTATGTCAAGATTTTTTTGAAGGTTTAGTTAGCGATTCTAACCATGCCATGTCTTCTTCTGTCATTGGTAACCAAGTTAATGGATGCACTGTTTTTCCTTTTGAGAAATTAGTAAAATAAAACTTTTGATCTTATGCTCAATGGTATTTAGTTTATTTTACTTACAGAAGAGATTTTGTATAGAAATAACAAGTAGTACTGCAAGAACTACTAAGAACTTTTCTAGGAAATTTAGTACTTGTTTATCGTTATTTTTCATACTAATATTTAAAAACATGCGTAGATGACTTATGTGCTACGTTAATATTAATTAACTAGGTAAACAACAAAGATATAGTATGTTAAGAAATGTAATAATTGATCAACTACTGTTACCCACCAAAACGCCTTGTCCTTTCGTCCAAGATTCCAATAGAGTTGCACCCGATGTTTTGTATAATCAATATGCCAATGTGCTATGTAGTCAATGACAGCTATTTTTAATGCCAATAAAGGATTGAAAAATAACAGCATGACTAGGAGTGTACCAAGAGCGTGATGTAAGTAATGACTATGACAGCCAAAATAATATTGCTTGTTAATGGTCTTGCCCCATAGCAGTTGACTTTGTAATCCTAAATCACAGATACAGTGTTTGACCATTAACAAGAATAAGATGTCTACCATATTATTTTTTTCTTTTCTTAAGTTCTGCTAACACTAGTTCACAGTCATCTCTGGTTAAATGCGTTCCGTGAAGGGCATCATTGAAACTATAACCGTCTAACATTAGCTCAAGGAAGTTAGTTACTTCTTTAACTTCAAGATCTAACAGTGTTGCAATTTCTAATATGGTGGATGTATATTCTTCAGTATACATAGCTATCTCCTTTTTAAAAGAAGCGTTCCTTCAGCGTATGCCTACTTCCGTCCCTGATGGGATGAACGAGTACATTAATATTTAGTACTCAATGACTAGCATTATACAATATTATTAAAATTCAAACTTGAAACCAACGCCAATAGCATTATATTCGCTGTCACCACGTTTCATTCTATAGCGAGTACTTACTGTAACGTCTGGTGTAATTTTATATCCTAGTTTAACAGCGTAAGTCCTATCACTTTGATTGTGACTAGTATCGTAACTGTTACGGAATCTAACACTAGTGCCTAGACTCCAGTCTTGATTAATTTTATATTTGACTCCTGGTGTTACTACCCAATAGCCATAGTCATCATCTTTGACAAACTTTTGTCCTGTTGCTAGGAACAAACTAGTTGACCAAGTGTCATTAATTTTATATTTAAATTTAGGACCTGCTTCAAGTCGATAGCTATTACCTTTACTTCTACCTTCTTTGTCTGTGTAGTTAGTTGAAACTTTTACGTCTAACCAATCGTACACATGTTTGCCAAACTCCATACCGTAAGTGTTAGCATCAGTACCACCTATACTATTTTTATGATCGAACTTAACTCCGTAGAAGTATCCTTTTTTATCTGCTAGTGCTAGGGTTGACACTGTCATTAACAGCACGATCATTACGAGCTTTTTCACGTTTTCTTTTCCTCTCCAGTTTTCTCTCTGCTCTTTTTAATTCGTATTCTCTAAGACGTTGATCAATAATTTCTTCTTGACTTAAAGTAATTACATTAGTTTCTACTTCTGGATCACAGAATGAATTACATATTATTTTAGAAATTATTTGATACCATAATACGAAAAAGAATAGAATACAAAGTGCGATTATGGTTTTATTGAAATATAGTTTGAATGTTCCCATCACTTTTATTTACGTGTTTAAAATTATATTTTACTGGAATTTTAAGAAAAAGCAACCACTAATTACTGATTTGTAATCTAACTGTAATCTAGTGTTGTTTTTGTGCGAATGTTTTTTGGGCGTCACTAAACGCCTCATACTGTTTCTGCCACTCACTGTCTTCAATTGCTAGACTAATTTCTACTGCTGTGACTTTAAACTCTGGACAGTTAGTAGCCCAGTCTGAGTTATCAGTTGTGATAACATTTGCTCCACTCCACGGATGATGGAATGTTGTATATACTACTCCTGGCTGTACACGTTCTGTGACATGACAGCTCAATGCAGTCTGTCCAGCACGGCTTTTAATATTAACCTTGTCGCCGTCTGTGAGTCCACGAGCTTCAGCATCTTGTGGATGTATTTCTAATAAGTCTTCTTCGTGCCAACTAGTATTTTTAGTTCTTCTTGTCTGAGCACCTACATTGTAATGACTTAGTATACGTCCTGTTGTCAGTATTAATGGGAAACGTTGATTGACTCGCTCATCAGTTGGAACATATTCTGTAAGCCAGAACTTACCTTTGCCTCTCACAAATTCATTAACGTGCATAATAGGAGTGCCTGTAGGATGTTCGTCATTACAGGGCCATTGAATACTGCCTAGTTCTCTTAACTTCGCCCAACTTACTCCTTTAAAGGTTGGAGTCAGTTCTGCTATTTCATCAAGTATTTCTGATGCACTTGCATAGTTCATTTTGTAACCAAGTGCGTTAGCTAGTAACTGTGTTACTTCCCAATCTTCATATCCATTCTTAGGACTCATAACTCTCCTTACTGGATTTATTCTTCTTTCTGCGTTAGTAAATGTTCCTGACTTTTCTAAGAAACTTGCTCCTGGTAAGAATACGTGTGCGTACATAGCTGTTTCGTTTAAGAATAAGTCTTGTACTATCACACACTCCATTTCCTCTAAGGCATGTGTTACGTGTTTAGTATTTGGATCACTTTGTGCTATGTCTTCACCTTCAATATAGATTGCTTTGAAGTCACCACTGATAGCGTAGTCTAACATATTTGGAATACGTAGTCCTGGTTCGTCATCTAGCTCAACTCCCCAATGGTTGCCAAACAGATCTCTAGTTGATTGTTCGCTAACGTGTCTATACCCTGGGAACTCGTGTGGGAAACTGCCCATATCACAAGCACCTTGGACATTGTTTTGTCCACGTAATGGATTTACTCCTGCTCCATTCTTGCCTAGGTTACCTGTTGCCATAGCTAGGTTAGCTATGCCCATAACTGCTGTTGTGCCTTGGCTATGTTCTGTTACTCCTAGTCCATAGTATATCGCTGAGTTACCCTGTTGAGCATACAGTCTTGCGGCTTCACGTATTAGTTCTGCGTCAACTCCTGTTTCTAGTCCTAATACTTCTGGTGAGTTTTCTTTTCTACTAACAAATTCTTTCCACATTTCGTAGCTGTCTAGTTCACAACGATCCGTTATGTATTGTTCTTCGCATAGTCCTTCTGTTACTATGACGTGTGCTAGACTTGTCATCATTGCTACATTAGTACCTGGTTTAAGTTGTAGATGTATTCCACCATTGCCGTGTACTGTGTGTAGGATATCAATCTCACGTGGGTCAATCACTATCAGTTTCATTCCATCACGTAGTCTACGTTTCATATGACTAGCAAACACTGGATGTCCGTCTGTAGGATTAGCACCTATTATAACTGCTACATCTGTAGCTCTGATACTGTCAAAGTCTTGTGTGCCTGAGCTTTCACCTAGGGTACTTTTTAATCCATAACCTGTTGGTGAATGACAAACTCTAGCACAGGTATCTACATTGTTGTTTCCAAATGCGGCACGTACTAATTTTTGTACAACATATGTTTCTTCATTGGTACAACGACTTGATGTTATACCACCTACTGAAGTGCGTCCGTATGTTTTTTGTATTCTTTTTATTTCTGTAGCGGCATAGTCGACGGCTTGTTCCATAGTCACTTCTTGCCACGGGTCGTTTATAGACTTACGTATCATCGGAGTTGTTATTCTATCTTTGTGTGTAGCATATCCCCAGGCAAAACGTCCTTTGACACAACTGTGTCCGTGATTAGCACCACCATCTTTGTTTGGCACCATACGTATAACTTCTTCACCTTTCATTTCAGCGTTGAAACTACAGCCAACACCACAATAGGCACAGGTTGTTGTTTCACTACGATCCGGAACTCCGTGTTCTTCTACTGTTTTTTCTATCAGTGTTGCTGTTGGACAAGCTTGTACACAGGCTCCGCATGAAACACATTCTGATTCCATAAAGTCTTTGTTACCTGCTGATACTTTTGAATCAAATCCTCTACCTTCTATAGTTAAAGCAAATGTTCCTTGTACTTCTTCACATGCTCTTACACATCGTGAACACACAATACACTTGCTAGGGTCAAATGTAAAGTATGGATTTGTTTTATCTTTCTCTTGTTCTAAATGATTTTCGCCTGCATAGCCGTAACGAACATCTCTTAGTCCTACTGCTCCTGCCATATCTTGTAGTTCACAGTCACCGTTGGTAGCACAGGTTAAACAGTCTAATGGATGATCGGATATGTATAGTTCCATCACACCCTTTCTTAGTTCAGCTAACTTAGGTGTTTGTGTTTTAACTTTGAGACCTTGTTCAGCTGGAGTGGTACAAGAAGCTGGATAGCCTCGTTTACCTTCTATTTCAACTAGGCACAGTCTACATGAACCAAATGGTTCTAAGCTGTCTGTGGCACATAGTTTTGGAATGCTGGTGTCGTTCATTTTGGCCGCGGCCATAATACTTGTACCTTTAGGTACAGTGAGTTCAACGCCATCAATTTCAAGTGTGACTAGATCGTTGTTAGTCTTTAGTGGTGTTCCGTAGTCTATAGATTTTTTTAAGCTCATGACTATATTTATATGGCTATCTTTAATATCTGTATGTATCTACCTTAAACGGACCTTGTTGTGGCACTGCGATATACTCAGCCTGTTCAGGTGTTAATGCTGTTAGTTCAGCACCCACTTTAGCTAGATGTAACTCAGCTACTTTCTCATCTAGGTGTTTAGGTAGTAGATAAAGCTGACCTGTTTCGTAGTTATCAGGGTTATTAAACAGTTCTATCTGTGCTAGTACTTGGTTAGTAAATGAGTTTGACATAACATAACTTGGATGCCCTGTTGCACAACCTAGGTTAATCAATCTACCTTTTGCTAAGATAATAATTTTATTGCCGTTAGGTAAAGTAACGTGATCTACCTGTGGTTTAATTTCATCCCACTCTAAATCTTGTATGCCTGCGATATCTATTTCACTATCAAAGTGCCCGATGTTACAAACGATACTGTTGTCTTTCATAGCCAGCATATGTTCTTTAGTGATAACATCAATGTTACCTGTAGCTGTTACAAATATATCTGCTTTGTCTTTGGCATAGTCCATAGTGACTACTTTAAATCCTTCCATTGCGGCTTGTAAGGCACATATTGGATCCACTTCTGTTACCCATACCTGGGCTGATAACGCGGCTAATGCCTGTGCTGATCCTTTACCAACATCACCGTAACCACATACCACAGCAGTTTTACCTGCTATCATAACATCAGTGGCTCGTTTAATACCATCAACCAATGATTCACGACAGCCATACAAGTTATCAAATTTTGATTTGGTTACAGAATCATTTACATTGATAGCTGGCATCGTCATAGTGCCTTCTTTGATTCTTTCTAGTATTTTGTGTATACCTGTGGTTGTTTCTTCTGTAACACCAACGATGTCGTCTAATAAGTCAGGACGTTTGTCAATGATATATCCAGTTAAGTCGTGTCCGTCATCTAATAAGATGTTTGGCTTCCACCCATCTGGTCCTTCTAGTGTTTGTTCTATACACCACCAGTATTCTTCTTCTGTTTCACCTTTCCAAGCAAACACAGGAATACCTTTTTCAGCCAGTGCGGCCGCGGCTTGATCTTGTGTGGAGTATATATTACAAGAGCTCCAACGTACACTAGCACCTAAGGCGACTAAAGTTTCAACTAGTACAGCAGTCTGGACTGTCATGTGTAAGCTACCTGTTATTCTAGCACCTTTGAGTGGCTGTTTGCCTTTAAATTCGTCTCTAACGGCTATCAAACCAGGCATTTCAGTCTCTGCAATAGCTATTTCTTTATGTCCCCAGTCTGCTAGTTGTATGTCTTTAATCTTGTAATCCATTGACTATGATTCCTTTGGTGTATTGTTATTATTGTTATTGTTTCTATTGCCGCCTCTCGGTGAACTTGCTGGATCGATAAATCTTCCGTTCGTTCTGTTGTTGTTTGCTTGAGCACCCTGAATAAATGCTTTCTTCATCGCTGATCTCAGCTGTGGGGGTGATGAAGCTATCATTCTTTTGTATTCTTTGTGCAGTTTAAAACTTGATCCTGTAGCCATTGTAGTTCCTATATAAAGTTATTATTAAAAAATTCTTTTGGGTGACACTCATAGTTAAACTCGTGTCCGTGACACTTCATTGGAATCCGAGTCATTGCTAACATTGCTTGATTACGTGCTTGTTTTAATTGATGTATGTTTTGATCAAGATTAACATCTAAGTCTGATATATGATCGTTCCAAAACATTGGCATATCTTCTATACACCAACGATGCTCAGGACCATTGGGGTCGATACTGTACAATCTTTCAGCGGCTGAATAGAAATTAGTTGCTCCATCCTCACGCTCTGGGTAACCAATCCTTACTTTCATATCTTTTTCAAAAAATCCTGGCGGTACAAACAATGGAGGTGCTATGGTTCCTAACTGTTCTCCAACGTGGCTGTAACCATCATAGTGTCTAATTATTTCTCTAGTAGGGGTATATACTGTGCCTGGTATCTTATATCCATATTGCCAACCTAGTGTATCACTACGGTATGTATTATCATCTCCGCAGTCTGTTTCAAACCAGTACTTTCTAAACCTACCTGCTTTCATTAACAGCAGACTGTCAACTGTGTCCCAATGAAACTTAATAAAGTTTCCGTCTTCAGTTAACTCACCGTTAAGTTTTAGACTCATACGCATTTGCTCAGGCCAATGGCTGTAATACATAACTGCCAATGGATCAGTATCATTGAGTAATGTTTCTTTAGCACTACGTACTGTTTCTAAATCACTGTCGATAAAAATATGATCGTCATTTCCTTCATACCATAACAATTGATCTGGATCATTAAACCTTTCATCACAAAGATCTCTCCATTTTTGTGTGCTATCAATCCTATGCCAGTTAATATCTAGCTTGTCTTTAGGAAATATAGAATACATATACTCTTCTAATTCTTGTTGACGATCATTGAATTCAGCTAGATCAATATAAAATACAAACTTGTCAACCTCTGGTGCCATTACTGCACGACTGGCTAGACAATATTTAAAAATATCAAATCTATTGCTTACAGGAAACCAAGGAGCTCGTACATAGGTTGTACCAGCATACGGATAAGACATTTTAATGTCGGTTATTTTTACATTGAAGAATACTATCATTTCAAATTCTTTGTGTAAGTGTCATAGATATCGTACATTACTTGATTAACTTCGTGTTGCCAATCAATACCTTGACTCTGTAACTTATTGACTACAGCATGATACTCTGGGCTGTTAAAACAGTAATGGCCACCTACACTAACTTTTTGCGTACTATCATCTAATCTAGTCCACTTAGACCACCTGTTACTTGCTAATACTAAATCATGAAATTGTTGCCATTCCTCTGGTGCGTGTCTACTACTTAATACTCTTAGCAATTTAGTCTGTGCTACCCCTAACTGTGGTGCTATATTTAAAGTATGTACACCAGCTTCTTTTCTCATTCTAACTTCTGCGGCTGTTAGGTAGTCTGCGTTATGTTCTTTCAGCTTAACACCATTTTCAACAGCAACCTGTACCAGTTCACAAGCGGCTTGATAATTAAATTCACCAGCTTGATGATCCTCGTGACATAAACTTCCTGTCTGTGCTACCACTGTGTATATGTTTGGCATATTCTTAGCAAACGCAACATCTTTTTTGTATTGTATTATACCTGCGGCTACACCAACGTTTTCTTCAGTACCAAATTCAAAACGCACATTAGGATTCTTCTTATAAGAAAAATCAAATAATTCTTCTGCAATGCCATACGTATCGTCTACACGTGAAGTATCAATATGTATTAGATCAAACCCTTGTTCTATATCATAAGCAATAGTTTTCTTACTGGCTTCGACAGCATCACGCAAAGGCAAACCTTTCTCAACATCAAGGAAGTATGGACCACAATGATCACGACATATCCACAATTTATCTGTTGGTAGCGTGCTAAGTAATTCACGAAGTTCAGGAGTAGTCATTACATAACCCGATTCGGCATCAATTTGATTACGACTGGCTATTACCATCAATGGTTCGTTCTTATCTGTAGAATATGTTGCTAATGAACTAATAACTTCTCGACTCATTGGGCCAAATCCTAGTTTAAAATCCATGTTCAATCCCCATCTTATCCATTATATATACACAAGCATCCATTACTGCCCCTTTTCCTCCATCCCTTTCTGTTACGTAAGTTGCATTGGCTACTGCTGTTCTCCAGGCCTGTGCCGGTGCAATGCTTAATCCTACGTGTGGAAATATTTTAGCATCATAAGGCCCATCACCCATAAACACGGTTTCAGTAGGATCACCTTTTGCTAATACAAAATCTAATCTATCTGCTTCTTTAACACAACTACAAGGAAACTTCATGTGTGTAATAACTCTAGATTCAGTTATCGGCCATCCTTGCTTATCAGCCGATACGAACTCTATATCAATATGTTTTCTTAATAGCTTTAATCCATCGTGATCATAGTTGCCAAATGCTTTAAATGGTTTTCCGTCTACTCCCCAATATAGCATACCATCGTTTAACACTCCATCTACATCTAATATAAATCTTTTATACATTAATCAAGTACCTTTGAGAAATGGTATTGTGAAAGTGCTACTAAGAATTTATCAAACGGTGCTTCGTGCAATGGGCTCATATTTAAATAGATAATTGGTACTAACAGTTGGACCTTACGCCAATTAAGTCCATTAGCTTCAACCCAGAGTCTTAGTTTTTCTTCATAGTGAGCAACATCAGTGATATGTGGAACTTCTATTGTTGCGTAGTCATTTTCTTCTTTGTAGCTATACAACTCGCTCTTGATGTCTTTGTAACTCTGAAATAATCCGCCTAACATTTTTGCTAGGTCATAATATTGATCTCCATATAGTGTTCCACCAAAGTCTGTTCTCCAGTCAATAGCTGTAAACTTGTAAACAGCTTTATCTCTAAGTTCATCCCATATTTTCTGATTTACAATAGCTAATGAACTTGGCCTTCCTCTAAAAGGTTGGTATTCGTATATGGTGTTATCGAAATGCAAATCACCGTGAACAAACTTCCAACTAGTTTCAGTACATAACCACTTCCAATCAATCTTTTTTAGATATGCGTCAATTGTATCTACTTCTCTTCCGTTGACTACACAAGGTTCACTCCAATCACTATACTTTGTACGGAACATATCAACACGTTCCATTGTTTTATCGTGATAAAACTTATGACATATATCATATTTGTCTTGTTCAGTGATATCTGCTGGTGCATCTTTCCATAACTCGTTCTCGCACCAAGATAACATCTTATCAAACACAGGCAACGTGTATTGATTATATACTATATCGCCTTGAGCGAAATCATGTATTAAGAAATTTCCTGATTGTTCGACATTATTGGGCATTGCTTCTGGATTGCAAAGAGCACGTTTCACACGCAATTCTGCATGTTTAGTTTCTGTCCAGAATTTAATAATTTTGTTGTTGTCGCAATAAAATAGTTCGTTAGGTTTAGGAAAACTAACATCTGTTAGGTGTGACGACAGTTCTTCCCATTTTTCATAAGTACCAAAGTCTTTCCACTCTCTAATAGAGTGTACTTTAAGATCCATACCTTCGAAGCCTTCGGGTGTTTGTTTTGCCGAACGTTCTTTAAGATTGTTCAGATACTCATCATCTTTAGCGTACATTAACCCAACAAAAGCATCTACAGCATGTGGGCTAGGTTTTTTCTCTATCACATCAATTAGCTTATCCCCATCACGTTTAACCCAATGGTAATCTTGACTGACGGTACTGTCTACTGGGTGTACTCCAATCCAATTATGGTCGAGCTTGTCTTGATAATCAAAATCAAATAAAGTGTCACATGCTAACCACATGAACCCGCCTCTAATATATTTTTCACAAGCTTGTATTGTTGTTGCAGGCCCAGTATTTCCTTCTGCATAGTCCTTGATATCAACGAATTGAATATCCTTATCTTGATGTACCACTGAAACATAGTCTTTGACATGTTGCCCCATGTGCCCAACAGCTATAACAAATCTTGTATATTGATCAAACTTCTCCATAATATGGCTGATCAAAGGTTTATTGTCGTAGGGAACAAGTGCTTTTGGAACCATTCGGCTAAATGGTCCCATCCTGCGACCATAGCCTGCGGCTAAGATTAGTACAGTAAGTTTACTCGTGTTCGGCATCGATCCTCCCATGTCCTCTATTGCTTGAATCTTCTAAACGTATTACGTCATCTAATTGAGTGGTACTTGCTTCTGTATAGTGCAAATCGTCATGGGCGATCATTCTGTGTATAGTTCCAGGAGGAGTATGAAATACTGCTCCAGGTTTTAGTTCTTCGATTATTAATTCACTTTTAATTTTATCAATCTCTTCTTTAGTGTATCCGCCATCTAAAAAACGCTTACAATCAAACGGATCAGGGTGATATGCTAATGCACCGTTGCCAATATGTAGATGTATGCTTTCTGATTTAAATTGATGTACCTGTAGGCTCGTAACAAATCCTGATTTAAGCAATAATTCTTTGAGTGCAAATGGGTAAACGTCATCACCGCCTTGCAACCAGGTTTCTGTTCCCCATGGTTTATGTACTACATGACAGCCTTCTAATCTTTGAAAATCTACGGACATATTTTTCCTTGTTTGACTATTTATTATACATTACTATTTAACTTTTTACAACAGGCGAGTAAAAAAATTATAAATATTTGACAATGTTAAAAAAATCTCAATGTCTAGTACCACACAGTATGGCTTTTATAAGACCCGATGGGCAATATAGAGACTGCTGTAGTTCAACACCACATGTGATAAAGTTTGAAAAGAACTTTACAGATTGGTGGCAGGGCGATACTATGACTAAGCTAAGAGAAAATGTTTCCAAAGATATTTTACCAAAAAACTGTCAACGTTGTAGTCAACACGAATCAGCTACCGGTGAGTCAATGCGTTTAACAGTTAACAAAGACAATGAAACTTTTAACGTTAACAGTAAACTACCTAATAGATACCAGATAGCATTTGGTAACTTATGTAATCTAGGTTGTTGGAGTTGTGAAGAAAATCTTAGCAGTGTGATACAAGAAGAAAAACGTAAACTAAAAATTCTACCAGAAAACTATGTAGATCCTAGTGTTGGATTTAGTAAAGCGTGGCCCAGCTTACGTGATAATATTTTAGCTAGTTACGATGAACACCAAGAAGTACTAATAAACATTTGGGGTGGGGAACCTACTATATCTAAAGAGTTTGTAGAGTTCCTAGAACTATTGGTTGAGCGTGGACTTTCACATAGAACTAGGATTGAAATGTTTTCCAACTGCCATAGCCCAAAGCCAGGATTCCAAGAGCTACTTGAAAATAATAAGTGGGCTCATATCACTATACTAGCTAGTCTAGATGCAGTTGGAGAAGCAGGTGAATGGATACGCTACGGATCAAATTGGAATCAAGTTGAAACTAACTTTATTAGATTTAAAGACATAGCAGACTACATAGAAATACAGTGTACACTAAGTGTATTAACTGCTCGTCATCTACCAGAGTTGATGCAGTACGGTAAAGAACATAACGTAACAGTAACTCCTGTACCACTACAAGATCCTTGGTATATGAGTCCTGCTCGATGGGATGGTGACTTATCTATACTAGGTAGCCAGGAAGAATATAAACAAGCAGGGTTGTCAAAAACTTGGGAATTGTATGGTAGCAGTCCTGAAGCAGGGTCTAGCGAAACATTAAAATATTACATCAATCAATTTACTAATAGAACAATAACAACTCCGTTTAATCCAGCACTTAACGAATTTATTAACAGTTAATCTACTTTAACTAACGTCATTTCTATTGTTTGTTTAACAATACCGTCTACACTAATAACAGTTTCAGCTTGACAAATTCTAGCTTTTGCTTTTATAATTTTATCGTCTAATGTGATAGTATCACCTACATATACAGCATCAACATATTTAACATTTAGTTTTGCTAATGCCCAATAAGGTTCCGGGTCACGTGATATCATTGCTGTAACAAGTATGCCAGGCGCAATGGCTTTTCCTAATTCGTTGTCTTCTGTGTGTATTGGATTGCTGTCACCGATTGCTTGACAATACTGTTTAACTAGTTCGGGTGTTATTTTTATATTTTTCATAGATCTTGTATAAGTTCCCTTGAGTATTTTGATTCTTACGATTACTTAATCCTTCAAGTAAACTTTCATCATTCATTGACATTAATTCTTTGCTGATGCCTGCATTCATTATCTGATCAAGTTGATCATCTTGTGGCAGTTTTAACATTCTTTTTAACAATTCAAGATCTTTGAAAGGAGTCAAAGTCAAGGTATTATCAAAATGCCAATGTTGATGATCATGTAGATTAATATTTAATATTTGCTCACACAACTGTTTGTAGTCCTGTGTTAATTCCCACATATCTGGATCCATACGTTGTTTTTCATATAACGGTTTTAACTTATCTGCTGTTAGGTACTTGTAATGATAATTTTCTGGACCTATTAGATCAAATATATCTAATCCGTAGTGCATTAATAGAAGATTTATTGTTCCAGGGCTACGTAATAGATTTTCGTCACCGTTGGCTCCGGTTAATAGCACTGTAGGTTTGTTCCATAGATGTATTTGCTTATAACCCCAATATTGATCTATTAGATGTTTTTTATTACAGTATGTCTTAGTGAAATCAACGTGTTCATAGTTTACTATTTCAAAATTATCAGTATGCCGTTTAAGGAAAGAAAACAAACACAGAGTATCAATCCCTCCCGACAAGAATACTTTGATTGGATCATGATGGTGTGATAAAAACTGTTGGAATTTTCTATCAATATATCTATGTAACCATCGTACTACCTGTTGCCTTGACTGTGGCTCAAAATCAAAATCACCATAAGGGTCAAAATAAAGATCATCAATAATTAACCCTACAGGATTAACTTTGACATATCTATCAGCCCAAACAAGTTCCATTGAATCACGTAGCAGATTAGTTATTAACCACGGATTGCGTGATACAGCCATTGGTGTTGCTCTATGTACATCATGTGTTATAGTTATCTCACCATCGGCATTGACTATTATAGCTAAAAAGTTTCCACGAAACTTAGGCTCTGGACTGTTAATCAACTCTATAAAGAACTGCTGATCCATAGCACAATGTTCTACGTAACCTTTACTATATATTCTAGCAACACCAAGGTCAGTTATCTTCCAACCATCATCACAGTTAAGCCATATGTCTCTTACTATATTGTGTGAGTTACTAAATGTTGAGTCTGAACTTTTTTTAATTTCAAAAAACATACTTGTAAAATACCTCAGCTATCTTATTATGTGTTAGAGGCCCTGGATGTTGTCCGTCGGTACCTAGGTCCTTCATAAATTTATTATATTGCAACTCCATGGAAAAGTCAACAATAAAACCCGGATGTTGTTTTAACGTGTTAATTAATGTCCTATCAGTTTCAAAATCATTACGCATTGCTTGGGCAATATGTATAGTTGCTCCTACCTTGTTGCAGTAATTAATTGCTTGCTTGATTGTCTTTACTGCCAGATAAACATTCCATCGATGTGTAAGTACTTTTGACATTATAGAATATTCATCTCTACCTAATTCTTTTGGGTCTATTTCAGGCCAAATCTTAATAGCTTGATTGTCTTCACTGAAATAATCTATTCTATGTGCCGTAGTCAGCATCCAAAAAACTTGATCGCCTTTTCTAATGTCACTTCTCAATAACTGATCACCTGCCCATGGTATACTTGCTCTGGGTGCGGCCAACACTGAAACATTACGATTTAATTTTTGTGCCAGTCGATTGGCCCATCTTTGATCTTGCTCTACACCAACAGCCGAAGTATAACTACAACCTAAAGCCCATATCTGTGTTTCGTCTGTTTTCCTTGCATCCTCCAATATACAACTGTCTAGTATTGAATCTTCGTTAGTATCAAAAAATAATTTATAAAACTCTTTGATCATTGGACTGGCTGTTACATCACAATGTACTTTGTTAGATCGTTGACATAATTTGATAAAGTTTTCTAGTGAAACATCTTCCTGTGATGTGTATACCACATTGTTATCGTCTACCGGCATCGACTCGTCGGTAACAAGTATAGCATTGGGATATTTTTCCTTTACTCTATGAGCAAACTCTCCGCTAGTGTCTCCTAAGAATAATATCACTTGACAACTTCCCCTAGTAAATAACTCATAAAATGTGTATACATAGCATTGTTCTTTATTTTAAATTGATACGTTCCAGGTTCATCCATATAACCGTAGGTAGTTTTTCTCTTGTTACTACTAGTTATGTATGTTCCGATCCTGTCTAGGGCAGTTGTGAGTTCGAGGTCATTGACAGAAATCTTTTCAATTATCAATGCTTGTCCTTGCTCGCATTGTTCAACCGAAACACTAAACGTAAATTCATTAGCGTCTATATCGGCTTCAACTGTAACGTAATCATTGTGTTCAGTCAGAGTTGCTGTGTCGGGTACGACTCGCCACTTGAAATTATCCGTCTTGTGGATAAACTTGATGTATATTGATAACTTTTGTTTCATATGGTGTTATGTAATCTTTACCTTTATATTTTTCTAGATATACTCTTTCCAATCCATCTATTTCATTTTTCCATTTAGATATTAATCTTTCATCGTGCCATGTTAAACCTAGATCTAAACTTGTTTGTATTAGTCTTCTCCATCTATCTACTCTGACAAGGAAGTCGTTGTCTGGAAATAGTTCACTTTTCCAAAAATGTACAGTCAACGCATCGGTGTAATCTAAATCTGTTAACCCATAGTAAGTACGCAAATCTGGATCTGTGTTAATATTGTTTGTTGGTATGTGCATGTAAGGTGGTGTAACGTTAATCCTTAACATACCATCTTTGCCTAAATGCTTTGACTGTTTAAGCAACTCTAAAGTTTCTTGAAAGTCTTCTTCAGTTTCACTTGGGTATCCTACTATAAATAACCAACTTTGTACTATATCGTTACGGAATAGTTCGTTTGCTGTGTACATTATATCTTCGTTACTAAACTTTTTACGCATTTCATTTCTAATCTTTTCACTACCACTTTCTACACCAATTATCCATCGCTTACTACCAGCTCTAGCGGCTAGTTCAAAGTCTTCTTTAGGATGATGTTTTTGTTGACGGAATATAGCGTAGCCTTGATACTCTATTTCACGAGGTATTTCCCTTGCTAACATTTCGTTCATTTTTCTAAAGTTAGTTACGGATCCGTTCATAAGATTATCAGTAAAGAAAAAGTTTGTTATTCCTGTACTCTTGTAACTGTGTATGATATCTCTAGCAACATTGGTTCCTTCTCTGAAAATATACTTAGGCCAAAAGTTTGCTACATCACAGAATGTACACTTACGCACACAACCTTTACTGGCAGTTATGCCCATGTATCTAAGATTATCACTCACTGAACTAATTGCTGTGTTGTATGTGGCTAAGTCATAGTCATCCCAATACGGTGAAGGAATACGATCTAAATCTTCTTTAGTTTGTTGTTTGCTCATATAGATACCTGTGGCATCATCTGTTAATGCATCAATCAATGATGTTTCAGCATCGCCAACAACTATGAGATCAGCCATACCAAACTTATCATACATTTCATAGTGCTTCATGTCAGTAAGACCGTGATGATTTTCTAGTCCTCTACCGCCTAGTACTATTTTAACTTCAGGTAAATATTTTTTAATGTAGCTCATTACCAATATACTAAAGTCTACTGACTCTGAGGTGAAGATACTTAATCCTATATACTCGGGATCATATTGTTTTTTAACTTCTAACAAGTATTGTTTTATAAATTTAAGTATGTCAATGATAACACGTCGTGGTAATGATATTTTAGTAACGTGTCCTATAGCAAATAGATTGTGTATATCTCCCCAATGCCCTGAATCTTTGAAATGATTGAAGAAATCAATGTTAAGATCTTTTGCTATTGAACTAAACCCAGCTTCTTTAAGACAAGCACTCAACAGAACTGGTGCCATTGGAGGTATCGGCTCCATTATAGGACAGCTCATTATTACTATGTCTTTTTTAGTTTGAGTCATTAGCTACAGTGTAACATATTAACTGTGTTTGGTCAATCTAACCAAAACTAAATGCTAATTTTCCGCCTATGCGTGATGAATAATAACTTTTACCGCCGTCAACTTTGATTTGTCCTTCAAAATTTGGTGGGTAAACTGCACGGAAGTCTTTAAGGACAGCATCGTCTCCTTGCTTGACCATTGAAGTATATATTTGTATAATTGATGATTGATTTAATAGTGCAATAGCACCTTTAGTAAATTCTGGATTCTTATTGATTTCTTTAGCAACCGTTTTAGCAACTGCGGCCATGATAGCATAACCTGTGTTAAAACCTTTTACTTCGTTGTTAACTTTAAAATTTCCTAACAATGCTCTAGCACTGTCTGAAATATCTTCAAAATCTCGTTTTCCTGACTGTATATATTTTTCTATTTCGTCACCTAATTCTTTGTTGATGCCTGGTATCTCTAATCCTTGTCCTAGTAGTATAGGCCCGTCTTTGGCACTGTTCTCTGCTATAACTTTAACTACTGATATACAATACTTTGCTGTTTCAAGTAGTTCTTCATTGTTATTTGCTTCTGCTTTCTTGAATGCATCATAGATATTCTTTGCTGATGCTTTAGCACCTGCACCACCTTTTGAACTAATACCAATCTCTTGTCCATTTGGTGCAATTAAGAAACTATCACACAGTGCGGCATTCATGCTCATTGGCCACATCATTTTACATTCATTCCAATTAGCACCGCCAGCCAAAGCTTCTCTTGCTTCTTCTGCTTGTCCTTTAATAACGCCACCATCTAATGCAACAGGTTGCATAATTTCACCGAAGTAATCACGTAAGGCTTCCATGTGATCTGCCATCCCTTTAAACACTGTCCTTGGTTGTCCTGTTGCTAATCCATATAATATATCTGTTAACACCGGAGCAACTTCAGATGGTGCATTCTTTCCTACAGTATCAATCACTTGAGCAGTAGTCATAAAAACGTTTTCTGTTTTAATTAGATTTTGTGGATCATACCCTACCTGCATTTTAAGAGCACCTTTAGTTGCTAAACTCCATCCTGCGGGTATTTCTTTATTGGCCCATACGCTCATCATGTCATGTTTGGTTTTTTGTAAGTATCTACCCCATAACATAACACCGCCGTCCATATTATTCAGAACTGCTACTGCAAATGCTAAACTAGCCGAGTTAGGTTGGTTGGTCCAAACAATCTTAGTATGCATATCTTGTTCATACTGATTTATTGTTATGTCTCTTTGCTCTACAGTATCAAATTGTGCTATATCCGGAGATGGATACGAATCAACTCGCATAAATTCTGCTTCTTGACCATCGGAATTAACGAACTTGTCGCCTTCTTTTCGACCAAAAACGCCTTTAGCTTCTTGTAATATATGTTGTAATCTCATGATACTGTATTTATCGTTAGTCCCGGCTTTCCCAACTAGCTACCAAGCGACTACTTGAATTAATCTTTTCTGTGCCGCCTACACCAAACTTAAAGCTAATGTTGTTGTCTTCGGTATCCATCTCAGGTATATTTTCTGCTGTACGATCGCCACCATTGGCAAAGATTAAATGTGCGTTGGGATAATGAGCTCTTACTTGTTTAATAAACAAACGAGCACTGTCGTCATCATCTTGGAATGTAAATGTTTCATCTACCATTTGTAAGTTATTGACTACACTAAGTCTCTCGTTCCAAGGCATAAATGCCGCACCTTTCTTACGTTCTAGCCATTCATCACTGTTCAACCCTACAATCAGCATATCACCTAGGTCAGCCGCGGCTGTTAGGTATGCTATGTGTCCTGAATGTACGGGATCAAACCCGCCTGTACAAAGTATTATCTTCATTTAGCTTTCTTGGTAAATGTTTGTCCTTTAGGGGCTCTCATGACACCAATTGGATCGAGTAACTGTTGAGCTTTCTTGTGTTTAGGTGGTTGTTTAACCTTAGGTTTTGATTTTGATTTAACAGATGTATTTTTTCTTCCTATCGTAACAGGAGGCTCATCACTTTCAGGAAGTTCTGTGCTTGGCATTACCCAGTCAACGTAATAGTTTTCTCTGTCTAGCCAATTTATAACCATTTCTTCTTGGTGTGGGAATCCATGTCTTGTAATGCTGTCAACTATGCTAGGATGTAATAAGCCTTTTTCAGCTAGTTCATACCATGTAGTAGTAGTAGGGTCCATTGGTTTAGTATCTGACTTGTATACAGCAATTTTTATCCAAGGATCTTGCCAGGCTTTATGCAGATAAAAATCACAACAATCAAAACCGTTTACAGCTAACATATAAATTAAACTTGTTGGTGTGTGGTTATAATAACATCCGGACCGAGTGTTAGCATAATATTTTCCGTTATATACACCGTTGCTCTGAGGCACATGCAATACTAACATACCATTAACTGACATTTGCTCGTTCCAAAGACGTAATGTGTTCAGAGGATCTGTACTGTATTGAAGACTATCGTGAGCCCATAATAGATCAATGTCTACTGGAATTATTCTTGGATCATTGAAGTTTCTATGTATTTTGCGTATGTTTTCGTGATTAGGAACAGCATCTAACCTCTTAATGTCTTGATCTACAGCATAACACTTGTAGTTATAAGGTCGCGGAACATCGTCCTTAGATTCTAAAGTAGCCCACCATGCTATGTCTGCACCGTCTCCACAGCCCATATCACATATAGTTGTTAGACTTTCTAAAAAAGTGTCATATCCATATATTAATTTAAGAGTGGCCCAACTGTTGTGATGACTAGCCAATTGATGAATCCTCCATACCTGCTGTACGCAATCTTGTCACGTGTCCAAGCATAAAGTTTTTACTTTCAATTCCCTTCATAACACCTAGCCACTTGTTACGTAGTAGTGCTACTTCATTGATAATAGTTTCAAAATCAATAACTTCGTCTTCTCCGTCTACATATTTTTCTGCGTCTCTCGACGTCAATGCTCTATTGTAGGCTTCAAGATATTTTTGAAAGTATTTACGTCTTAGTTTCCTTAATTGTATATTAAGAAAATTTAATACAGCTTCGATCTCTTGTAGCTGATTAAATCGATGTTCAGTGACACCTGGTAGTTTAGCAAGAGCTTTTTCTATGTTTCCATGTATGCCAATTTCTTTTTTGCAGTCTGCTAGTTCGGCTTCATAATGAGCTATCATGTCAGGTATGGCTCCTAAGCTAGCAACTACTCTACTATACCACATTAGTAATCATCACTCCCGTCAAAATCCTCATCTGGATCTTCTTCTTCTCCGAGATATTCATATACTGCTCTGCCTATATACTGGTCAATGCCTCCAAACTGTTTAAGGTCCATTTCAGAAAGTTCACCATCTGCAATAACAGCAACTACGTGATCTGCGGCCGCTTGTCGGTCCTTAACATTGATATACTCTTTTGTAGTAGTCCATACTTCAGAGAGTACTTCGACATCTATAGTCATTCTGTTGTTTCCTTAGTTTTTTCAGTAGCACCTGTTGTTACTTCGACTACTGGTTGATTATCTTCTACGTCTTCTTCATCATCAGTACTTAGTCTTTTTACGCTACTACTTATTTCTTTCATAGCAACATCTAAACATCCTTCGTCGTTGGCTTCCCACGCTTTACGGAATTTTTTAATAATTGTGCCATCTGCTACTTTGTAAACAAGACTGTTGCCTTCTTTACTTAACAACTTTTTACCTTCTAACATATTAGTAAGCCCTGAATATGGACTCATTCCAGTTTCATATGGAATCTTAACCTGTACTGATTCAAACGGTTTAGCATAACGTGTTTTCATAATCTTACATGATGCACGGATACCTTTAACTTCAGATATCTTGTTGCCAGCTTCATCTTCTTTAAGTTTAAGTTTCTTCATAGCAACTACAATACTTGAAGCGTAAATAAAACCTTGCCCACCTGATATCTTATCATCTGGATCAAACATGTCTTGGCTTGCATATGTGTGGTTTGTACATACCATGCCTACGTTGTGACTACCAAACATGTTAACTGTATTACGAACCAATGATGTTAGTGCTTTTGGCTTACGACCCATGTCACCTTTCATGTCACCTGCTTCGAACTGATTAACATCGGTGGGTGTTAGCATCATACCTAAACTATCAATAACAAATAATACTTTAGGTGCTTCTTCTGCTTCTAGTGTTTTGTAGTCTTTCATAAACTCTGATATTGTTTTAGCAACATCATCAATCATTGCCATGTTAAGTTTAAGTAACTTATCTTCAGACGTATCAACACCAAGTGCCTGTAACCACTGTTCATCTAAAGCATTTTCTGTATCAATCAAGATTGGATAGATACCTTGTTCCTGTGCATGTTTAATAATGTTACCTGAACAGATGTAACTCTTACCTGCTCCTGATTCACCAGCAAACACTGTTACTTTGCCTAACGGAATACCTTTGTTAAAGTCACCACTGATTAAGTAATTAAGTGTGTAATTACCTGTTGATATCCAATCAGTTGGGTCATTGAATCCAATACCTAAGCCATCAATGCTTTTGGTAATACTCTTTCTAAATTTTGATAAATCAAATGGTTTTGCCATGTTATTGCCTCTCTAATGAATTATAGAATTCTGTAAATATTTTCCTACTATCTATGCCGCGCCTTTGATCTATTTTTGCTATTTGCTCCAAACATAGATCTATCCTCTTATCGATTGGACTACTAATATATTGTAACACATTTCTTAGTCCAACTTCAAGTAAATATCCTGGTTTTTTATCCAACCACGCAGAAATATCAGTCTTAACTAAGTTTAACATACTTTCTGGTAAATGTCTAGCATTTAGGTGATCTGGACCTAACAAACTTCCTACAACGAAACTATTATTTTGGAATCCTCTACGTTTAAAGAAGTTTATGGTATCAAAAAGACTTCTATAATTCAATAAGTGATGTAACATATTGAATGTTATCTTATGATCTAGTTGCTTAATAACTTCAAGGTTATCTAAAAAGTCTTGCCACACTCCGCCGTAACGTATATATTCGAACTCTTCTTCTATTTCATCTACCGAAACAGTCCAATGTACATTGGGAAACTCACATATCTTTTCAAATACACGAGTACCTGTTTTACTAAGGTTAGTATTTACTCTTAAGTTTACTTGAGGATTCTTTTGTTTAAGTATTTCTAATAGCTCTAAGTTTTCTTTCATCAGCAAGGGCTCGCCACCTGCCATATAAACGTGTTTAAGTTGTTCAGCTCTATCATATACCAACTGTTTAAGCTCTTGTACCCTATGTTCAGGCACTTGGGGCGGTTGAATATTAAGTTCTGTAGCCCATTTACTAGAGTATTCTGGTGAACAATATACGCAAGCATGATTGCACACATTAGACCAACGTATATCTATCTTATGTAAGTCAAAATTGTTAGGATCGTCATACAAGGTGTTGTCTACAGATTTTAATTCTTTAAGATAGAATATTCTGTCGCTGATAACATCAAAGTTTTGTTTATCACCTTCAAGATCATAACAATTATTGCATCCTAGCCCGTCTTGTTTGTTTAACATTCGTTGTTTAGTTTCTGTATTTCCATCTAAGATTTCGTGTATTGAATTATCTTTGAGATTACCTATAGCTCGTTGACTACGTATACAGTTAAGCACGTCACCATTTGAATTATACATAAAGCCTGTCCACGGTATAGGACAAAACTTTTTATTAGTTAGATATTCCTTAGGATCCATTTATATACTCAATCACTTCTGCGGCATATTGATCAACATTTTCGTACTCAGGCTCTTTCTGTCCGGGCTGTGTAGCAATCATACCCGGAGTTATTAATATTAGTTTTGGTTTCTCGTCTCTTAGAATACACTGTTGGTGTGCTAGTTCTAATGCTTTTTTCTGTACGAGATATTGGTCCCACTGTTCTCTAGGTGCTAGTTTACTAGCAGTCATCTTTGTGCTTATGTTAACGATAGTTTTTTGTTGTCCTCTCCATCTAGTCCACACTTCCCAAAACAATTCAGTTTGTGCGAATCCAACCTGTGCGTTATTAATAAACATATCACAGCTCTGTATCATTTCGGCTACCTTAGGTATACTACGTATATTGTATCCGCTACGTCGACTAAGCCCAACTACTTCGTGTCCTAATGCTGTGTACTGCACACTAAGGGCCTCTCCTATACCTGCCGAATGTCCTGTGATTGCTATTTTCATTGATAATAATCCTTATAGCTAATGTTTCTTAATTCATCTTGTTGTTTAATAAACTCTAATAGATGTACGGTATTATTTTCTAATGATGCTATTTGTTCTAGCAACGGTAATACTTCTTGATTCCTGCTCTGTGCTAATTTTTCTTTGGCAACTAAGGTTAACCAGTTTTCATATCTAATGTCTAACATTTCAGGCTGATTTAATAATGCCCAACTGTGATCTATTTTGTGTTCGTTTTTAAAGTCGATGATGTTAGCAAAATCACCCACGTTGAGTGCATTTACTGTGGTCCATAAGTTAAGATTACTTATGCCCATGGCCTTATATTTCATCAAGTTACTATAGAATTTATCCCATTTAATTGGCCAGCGTACATAATCATGTACGTTTTCAATGCCATCAAAACTTACAGTAACAGTAACATGTATTCCTCGTTCTAACAGTGTTTCTAATTCAGGTATAACTAACGCACAGTTTGTGTTTATTCTTATACTACGAACATTCTTAGGAGGATTCTTTAGTATTTGTTTATAGTTTTTGCTAGCACTAGGTTCTCCCCCGTTAACATCTAAATGAACTACTCTATCCAACGGTAACGACCAAAAACCTTTGCTGTTATCTACCATTAGGTACTGTTTGCTTTTTAATCCGCCTATCTTAGTGCTTAATTCTTCATTGCAAAATTGACAAGCTGAGTTACATATATTATCTAATACTCCGCCTACAGTCAAATAATCTTTTTGTTTTTGTAAACGATCAAAATTAATAGCATTTAGTCTAATACTGCTGTTACTTAGTTCTTCTGTTTGTTGGCATCTTACACACTCTTTAGGCCATTGGTCTTTACCCATTAGGTCTTTGGTATCAGACATCCATTCGCTAGACTGCATATCATCATATGAACTAAATGTAGGTTGACCAATCATATGACCACAACAGCTTACTTCACTGTTTGGATGGAATCTAACAAAGTGATCAAGTCTTGGGCAATACATCACTTTCACCTAGTATAGTATTACATTTTCCAACAGTGTCGAAATATGCTTGCGGTTCTGATATCATTAAATGTTGCATTATTCTTCTTTTATCCCAAGTGCCTTTGTCAATTAAGTCTAATAGTTTATTGTCTAATCTCAGGTACATTTCATTATACTTATTAGTTGTTAGGTTATCAATATCTTTTGTTGTTAGTACTGTATTTTCTTGCGGATTAATCGTTAGCGGAGTATACTCGTGTATATCAGACATTCCGCGGAATCTTATTTTTGTTTCATCAATATATCTAAATAAATTTAGCAACCACGAAAGTTGTGTACTATAATGTCTATTTAAAAATAGATACTTATTGACAAAATACATAATTGTTGTTTGATCTAATTCTGGATTTTCTTGTAACAGATTTACTACATATGTGTTAACCCCCGATATCAATCTTGATTGGGGATCTCTAAGTATAACATCTACTACATCAATACGTTTTAGTTGCTCGTTAAATAATATTCGATATTGTTTTTGTTTACTGTATTCTATAATGCTACTGCTAGCATTTTTGAAAATAGGATAGATGTAACGCTGTGAGGGTTCTATTTCTATTACCTCACAGCGATTAGGATAGATTACATCATCTAACCGTGATAACATCTACGTGTCAGTTCTTACGAACTTTTCTGACGGTTGCGGATCATTGATAAAATGTCCTCAGCTCTCTGCCCACCACTTGCTGGTTCAGCAGGTGTTTCAACTGGTGCTGTGGGTGCCGCTTCTGCCACTGGCTCTGCTTTTGGAGCTTCTACTGCTGGTGCTGGTGTTGCTTCTGCTGTAGGTGCTGGTGTTGCAGGTTGTGCCGCTGGTGTTGCAGATGCATTTGTAGCCGCTGTTGCAGGTAAGTTAAACTGACCTCTTGGTCTGTAGTAGTTACCCCAACGTTCGGCATCATATGCTTGTCCATCCACTGATGCTTCAAACATTTCTTTCATTACTTTTAGTTCAGCCTCGCCTGGCTTCTTAGGAAGAAAATCACCTAAGTTATGTAAGCCATGTGTTTCAACTGCACCGTTTTCAGTAGCGTCTAGTGCTGACTCTTTACGTGACCATTTTGAAGTAGAATAATCAGCATAACCACCTTTTGATGTTTTAGTAACAATAAAGTCTAAACCACCTTGATAGTCTGTTGGTAAGTTTTCTAGTTCTGGATCTAATAGTGCCGCCTTGATCAAGTTAAAGATCTGCGGACTAATAATAAACCTACGAATTGGATTCTCAGGTGTTTGATCATCTGAAATTGGATTCTCTCTCACAAAGCCTTGGAACAAGTAAGACTTTTTCTTCCAATACTTACGACCCATATCTTCTAGACTAGGATCTTTGAACCAAGTTCTAACTTCTGCTAGTATTGGACACGGATCACCCCACATTTCAGTACAAGGAACTTGCACAGTCACTGGTTTACTATCTGCTGATCCTTTAATGCCAGCAAATGATAAGTTGATCATATTACGTTCAACCCAAAAGAATGTGTTATCTGTGTTTGCGTCTGGAAGGAATCTTAAACGGGCAGTGTCGCCTTCTTTAATATTCCAATGTGCGTAGATAGCGTTATCGCCACCACCTTGTGAATTACCGCCTGTTCCACGGTTTTCTGTTGCTTGTAACTTTGCTCTTATTTCTGCCAATGATGTAGCCATGATGTTTCTCCTATATGTTTGTCATTGTTTGCCATAATGTGTGCTATAAAACGTATAACACTTCTATATTATACGCTCATATTATTTATCTTTCAAGTAGAATTATAAGATATTTTTATCTTTTGGTAATATTGATATTGAGTAAATAGTAGTATGCAATATCTATCGCAACGACATTATGAGAATTGGTACGCCTATCATCTAGATAGAAAACATCTTCCTGTACTTTCTTACCTAGAAACAATGGTAACACATGGGTGTACTTTGGCCTGCGAAGGTTGTACTAACTATTCAGACTACGGTATGAGTGGTGGTAATGTATCTTGGGAAGAACACTTTGAAGACTTAAAAGTATTAACTAACAGATTTAACATAGAGTGTTATGGATTCATTGGCGGTGAGCCGTTTATGCACAACAAGTTTAAAGACTGGGTTATAAACTTTAAAGAAGAGTTTCCTTATATCACACTTATGGTATTAACTAACGCACAGATGTTTCCTAAAAATGCAGATTGGTTTTTAGATGCTATGGAAAAATACGGTATGATTTATCTTAAAATGACTAATCATATACCTGGTGCTGAGTACTATGAGAAATCAAAACAGTTAGTGTTAGATAGATTTGATTGGATTGAGGAAGAGAATGGTTACTGGTTTAATAAAAAGCATATCAATGACTTCCGCACCGAAAATGTAGATACATTTATGAAAATTGTTAAAGGCAAATATGGGGAAGTTAAGCCCTATAATAATGATCCAGTGGAGGCATTTGAAATATGCAATCAACAGATATGTCCTTTGTTTTACGAAGGTAAGTTACACAAGTGTTCAACAGTAGGTATGCTAGATAGAATGCTCACAGATCATAATCAACATGATGATCCAGACTGGGCTCCATATATCAACGCAGGTGTTGATATAAGAACAGCTACCGACGAAAGAATTAAACAGTTTGCAGATAATCATGGCAAACCACATATGTCACTCTGTAAGATGTGTCCGACAACCAAAGATAATGTTTTCTTTGACCATATTCCTTTAGTAGTTAACAAGTTAGGAGTTGAATGATTTACGTAACTCCATTCTTCGAAAGATTTTATCCCAATCACACAGTAATTGAATATGACGAACTAGAAACTATAACTGAGTGTGACAGCGTAGCTATAGATATAATGCACAATGACATTGGTAAATGTAGTAACACCGTCAGACATCTTGCCAACGTATCCGGCAGTGTTCACGTATACCTGGGTGAGCCTACTCAAACACCGGATCAAATCATTGATGATTACCCAATGGTTGCTTTTCTAATAGAATTCAATCAACCCAACATACATTTTTATTCTGACTGTGTGCTAAACTTTACACAACACAATTATACACCTATGATTAATTGGTTTATTGATCCGTTAAATTATTATAGTGAATACAACTGGGCAAAGGATCTACTAACAAAACTTGAATATCATTACGATAAACCATATAAGTTTGATATACTACTAGGACAACAGAAAGTCGCCAGAGATTATATAGATAATCTATTTGAAAATAGCACAGCTAAGGAACAATCTATATACAGTTACTTCAAAGATTCAATATCAAAGGGTGTGATGTGGGACGGTAATATTGATACTACTCAACACCAATTAACCAGTGAGCTGTTTGAGATTAATGGAGAAGATGCTAGGCCCAGTGCTATCATACCGGTTGAGATTTATAATAAAAGTTATTATTCTGTAGTTTGCGAAACCACACCATATGTTAATAGTTACAGTCATTATACTGAAAAGGTAGCTAAGCCTATGTTAGCCTTACGTCCATTTGTGGCGTTTGCTGGGCAACACTATATGAAAAATCTGCGGAGTTTGGGCTTTAAAACGTTTAGTGGAGTATTGGATGAAGGATACGACAATGTTGCTGAATATCAACTACGTCATCAATTGGCCGTTAAACAGGTTGAGTGGTTATGTGAGCAAGATCCCGAAACAGTACTCAATGCACTTAATCCTATACTAGAACACAATCGTAATCATTTCTTAACAGTTGATTGGGCTAGTGCTGTTAAGGATTTATTTTAGTCAAAAAGAAAGGTACCTAAAAAAGTACCTTCCTACATAACTAACTACGCTTTAGTTAATTCGTTGAAACATTACGCTGGGTTATCTATCAGTATTATGTTAAAAGTTGACGAACAGTCGTTGCCTGCTGAACTAGTAAATCCTCGCACTTCAATGTCAGTCTTTTCAGTAAACTGTAAGGGGATTTTATAGTCTTTGGCAAACTGCTGTCCTGCTGATATGATAATGTCTTTGGAATTAAATCCACCATCACCAAATGTTCTTGCTACTAAAATTGCTGTGGTGTCAGCATTCTGAGAACCTGCACCTACTATCCATTGTGTTATGTATGCTGTCTTACCTGCTGGCACTGTGTATAATGCCATAAATGATTGTCCTAGACTAGCACCACCACCTGTGCCAACTCTTTGTATCTGTGCTAGTAAAGTTCCGCCACCGCCAGACGCTGAGCGAACTGATATAATACCTTCTGCTTGTCCTGAGCTACCTGCTGTTTTTGTACGAACACGAAATACTCTAATAAATGTTGTTGTTGAAGCACCATCATCTACGTTAACCTCTTCTGTTACTAGTGTGTAAGTTTCATCAAGTCCTTGTATTTCTACAGTTCTAGCACCTGTATCTCCTGGGGCATCATTCACATCACTTGATGTAACATAAACTGAACTTGCTGATGTTAGGTAAGTGTATAAGTTACTGCCGTCCCAGATAGTTTCAATGTTTGCTGACATTGTAGCATTACGCCCAAACTTCTCAATGTAGCCCATGCCGTCAATGTTGCCAGCTGATAAATCAATTGACCAGTCATAGCTATTACCTGTTGTTCTTACAATAGGTTGACCAAGAGCATTGTACTCCATGGCCTTATGGAGATTCATGAGATTAGTTTCTTGGGGGTGTACGTAACCGGTTGTATTTTCTCTATCTGCCATTTATCTACTATCCATATCTTGATTTAGTTGCATTATAGTTAGCTAATACCTCATCAGCTGTTATATTGCTACTGTATGTTCTAATTTCTCCCATATTACCATTGTAATATGTTCCATCTCCCATATTGGTTGAGTCTGTTGCTCCCCATAATAGGTAGTAGTTTGATTCAGCGCCATCGCCTGGACTATCGTATGCTACTGTTGCTGACGCAACTTCGCTACCATTTATATATCCTTTTAATGTTGTGCCGTCATATGTAAGCACCATATGATACCAAGTATTGTACTCAAGTGCTGAACCTGAATCACTGGTAATGCCACTGCCGTTCCATAAGCCAAAGTTTGGAACAGGTTTTCCGCCTGCTTCAACAAATTCTAAAGCTGAAAAGTGGTAGGCAACAACTGGCGTTGTACTATTTGTTATTGAAAGAACTACTCCGCCAGCAGTAGGTTTGACCCAAGCACCAACTGTAAGTGTATCAGGTGTGCCTATGTCTGACAATAAATTTGGTGAGCGTATATAATCATTGACTCCATCAAACGTAAATTGATCGTTGTCAGCATCGTGTGTGGCACCTACTAGTGTAGCATTGTTGCTGTTGCTAGATTGATCTAAAATCGTTGTGCCTGAAACTGCGTAAGCAGGATCTAACCACATAGCAATTCCAGTTAATGTGATACCGTCAGCTGACCATGGTCTACCTTGCAAGAGGCCCTCTGAATTTGGATTATCAACAACAACGTTTCCGCTATATCTTGTTGGCAACTCTGTTATATCATAATCGTTTAGTGATCTGTAGTATGGCTGTCCAGGATCTTCTGGTCCAGAAATTGTTCCATCTCCGGCCACAGTTCTACCTTGACGTTTAGCCTGAGCTATGTCAAGTTTAGCGACTTGCTTCGCTTCTTTAGATGCTAGTGTTGATATTGAGTTTAACGCCATACAACTATTTATCTAGTCAAGGCATTACTTACTTTTTGTAGTT
>Ga0222717_10000601_pt1 | contig 30718 bp, 48 predicted proteins | sample C33_18DmetaG_FD_165053 | JGI IMG/M metagenome (GOLD analysis project Ga0222717, IMG submission 165053) | Estuarine water microbial communities from San Francisco Bay, California, United States - C33_18D | ecosystem: Environmental > Aquatic > Marine > Unclassified | place: USA: California... | reverse complement strand
GAACGGAACTTGATTTTCCTTTCGTAATTACATCTGGTTATCGTTGTAAAGATCACCCGATAGAAAAGAAAAAAGTTAATCCAGGCGCACACAGAGATGGCTTCGCTGCTGACATATCAATCAGAGGTCATAAAGCATACGAAGTGATAGCCAAGGCAAGTGAGTTTGGTTTTACAGGCATAGGTGTCGCACAAAAAGGCGACAATAGGTTTATTCATTTAGATGTATCGACACATCAAGTAACAAGACCTAGACCTTGGATATGGAGTTATTAAGGAAACAATTATGGAATTTTTATTTTGGACAGTAATAATAGTAACAGGAACAGGTCTATGTATTAGACACTTCCAACCTGACAGATGGGAAGCTCTAAAAAAGCTAATAAAAAACTAATGGAACTCTCTCCATGGATCTTGTGGAACGCCCTCATAACATTGGTGTATATACCAATCATTACAAATATTAGGTCTAACTCTCAAGAAGTTAAAAGAGTTGATATTCTTGTTAATAAAACAAGAGAAGAGTTGCCAACTAAGTATGTAACCAAAGCAGAGCTACACAAAGACATGGATAGAATCTTTGATAGATTCGACAAAATAGACGAAAAAATTGATAAACTATTAAACTTATGAACCAAGACTTACAAAACCTTTTAGATATGATTGGTGGCAATGCTAACCAAGGCATGGGTTATTCAAGCGGTCAACAATACGCACAATCAATCGCTGGTGGTCAAAACGTACCAGGTATGATTGCACCAGGCGTAAGTTACTCAATGGAAAGACCAGAAGGCTATACACAAAGTCCGTTTTACAATGCTGGGCCAGTACCAGTTATGCCAAGCGCACCGACTCAAGGCAATCCATTAACAATAGAAAATCAAATGCCCTATGCTCCACCAGGAGTAACCACACCAGAAAGATACACACCAATGATTACAAATGCAGAGTCTCTTAAAAACTTATCAGACTTATTTAATGCAAACTTACCTAATAATATGGGCGTTTCATTTGATCCATTTATTGATGGTGAACCTATGGCAATAGATGATTTACAGCCAACTTTATTTGATATTCCATTTACTCCACCAGCAAACAATTTACCAAGCACAGGATCATCAGCCATAGATTTTTCATTCAATCCTTTTACGCCTAATCAGAATGTAGATATACCAGTAGATATACCAGTAGATACAACACCAAATGCTGTATTAGAACCTTATTTTGATCCAAATTTTGTTAGACCAAATGCTCCAGCATCAACTGGATTTTTAAATGTAATAAATCCTGATGCAACAGGCGTATCAATGTACACCGATAGTCCTAAAAGGCAACAAGCACTTCAAGGTCAATACGACGAGTATTTAAGTTTATTTGATAAATTGCAGCAAAGAGGTGCAGATTATGGCAGAATTGCTCAACCATCTCCTGAACAATTTGAAAGAATAAAACAAGAGAAAGCTAGATTTAAAGAGCTATACAATATGTTTGGTGTTATTGGAACTGGTGGGGCATACACACCTTATCAAGAAGGGGATGCAAGACCTACCATTGAAGAAATGTTTGCAAATGAGGTATATAGCAAATATGCCATAGATCAACCTGCACCAACTCCGTCAGCACCCTCAGAACCACAAACCACAATGCAAGTATGGAATCAAGAAACAGGTACTTTTGATGAAGTTCCTATTCCTGATTTTCCTTCAAATCCATTAAATACACCAAGCACTCCCGAAGGAGAAGAATCGCCTGATCAAACGCCTTATGCGCCAACACCAGGATCAACACCTTATGCACCAACAGAGATTGATCCAATACCTCAACCAGTAGATGTACCAGTTGATCCAATGCCACCTTATTTTGTACCTGAAACTCCAGTTGTATCTTTACAAGACTTGCCGACAACTCCAATTGGTATGCCATTTATTCCAAATGAGCCAATGCCATCAGTTTCAATGCAAGATTATAACGATCAGTTAATAAAAGAAATTTTAGATCCAACACCTGTTTCATCACCAATACAAAACTTTGGTGGTTATAATAACGTCAGAAGTTTTCTAAGATAATGGCATCACAAGAAGAAATCTTAAAATCCAACGAAGCTGAATTAATTTTAAATAGCGAAACATTCAAAAACGCTATAGAACACCTCAAAGACGAATACATTAATATTTGGTTGTTAACCAAAGCAGAAGATGTAACCGACAGAGAAGCACTCCACAAAGCAATCAAATTGCTTCCCGAAGTAGAAAAACATCTACGCATCATTATAGAGAAAGGCAAGATCACAAAATCTCAACTCAGCAGATTACATAAAGTTGTGTAAAAAGTGTGCAATTTGCACAAAAAAGCTGATAAAATTAAGTTTTTAACATTTTAGGTAAATCATGGCAACAACGGAAAAACCGACTGCTTTACAATCGAACATGGAAAAAGCAGCTCATTCAATGGAAGCTCTACTGACTCCTCAAGAAGAAGTACCAGTAGAATCACAAGAAGAAGCACCAGTAGAAGTTACTGAAGAACAAATCGACCAAGAAATCGAAGAATTGATTGAGGAAGATGAATCTGAGGATAACGACTACGAAGAAGAAGAAGAACAGTCAGAGGAAGATCAAGTAGAAAGCTTGGAGTCCGAAGAACCTCAACTCTACACCATTAGTGTTAATGGTGAAGATAAAGACGTTACCCTCGAAGAACTCCAAAGTGGATACAGTCGACAACAAGACTATACGCGCAAAACGCAAGAATTGGCTCAACAGAGAAAAACTATTGAGAACCAACAACAAGAGTTAGCGCAAAAAGACGCAATTTATTCTCAGTTGCTGCCAAAGTTAGAGGCAACATTGAAGGGTGAGTTAGCTAACGAACCAGATTGGAACGCTTTATACGAAGCAGATCCTATTGCTTATGTCCGAGAAAAGGACATTTGGAATGAGAAGAAGCAAAAGTTGCAATCCGTACAAGCTGAACAACAAAGGACTAAACAAGAAGCCCAAGTTGAACAGCAAAAGAAACTCGCAGAGTTTGTTGATTACGGAAACCAACAGTTGCTACAACAAATTCCAGAATGGCAAAATAACGAAGTAGCTGGAAAAGAAAAACTAGCAATTCGTGAATATGGGATTAGTGTCTTAGGCTATTCAGCCCAAGAGATGGACTCAGTATATGATTATCGAGTTTTACTCGGTTTAAGAAATGCTTGGTTACAACAAAAGACAGTAGAAGCGACCAAGAAAAAGCCGACTGAAAAGAAGGCAGTGGCTCGTACAGCAAGACCTGGCACTTCAAATGCACCAAAAACTTCAGCACCTTTGAAAAGAGCGCGTCAAACTTTAGCTAAAACTGGAAAAGTCCAGGATGCAGCTAAACTATTTGAACAAATAATTTAAACTTTTTAATATAGGAAAATATCATGGCGAAAGTAACTAATGCTTTTGATACATATACAGCAACCTCTGATAGAGAACAGTTAAGTAATGTTATTTATAACATCTCTCCTCAGACAACTCCGTTTATGTCATCAATCGGAAAAAACTCAATTAAGAACGTAGTTTTTGATTGGCAAACTGAATCTCTACCAACTCCAAGCGGAGCTGGTAATCTTGAGGGTTTTGAACTATCAAGATCAGCATCAACTGCTACTGTTAGAAATAGCAACGTAGCAATGATCTCTAAAAGAGACGCAACTGTAACTGGCTCTCAACAAGCTAGTGATCCAGCAGGTAAAAAGTCAGAAATGGCTCATCAACTTGCTATTATGTCTAAAGCACTTAAAAGAGATATGGAAACAGCTCTCTGTCAAAAAGGCGCAAAAACAACTGGTTCTGCAACAGCAGCTCGTGTAACTGGTGGTTTTGAGTCTTGGGTAAGTTCTAATGTTGACAACGCAGCAGGATCAACTCCTACTGGCGGTGGAACAGCTCCAACAGACGGAACTCAAAGAGCTTTGACTGAAGCACTTTTAAAAACTGCTTTACAGTCTTGTTTCTCTAATGGTGGAGAGCCTTCAATGGCAATCTGTGGGCCTGTTAATAAAGGAAAAATCTCAGGTTTTACTGGTAGATCACAAGCAAGACAGTTTGTTGACGCTACTACAGTAGAAGCTAGTGTTTCTATTTATTCTTCAGACTTTGGAGAGCTAAAAATCGTTCCATCTAACTTCAGCAGAGAAAGATCACTATTATTAGTAGATCCTGACTTTGCAAAAGTTTCTTACCTAAGAGACTTCGAAGCAATTGACATTGGAACAATAGGTGACGCTGTCACTAAGCTCCTTGTTGTTGAGTATGGTCTCGAAGTGAGCAACGAAGCTGCTCATGGAGCGGTCGTTGATTTAACAACTTCATAAGTTAGTTAGATTTAGGGTGGTGTAAAAGCCACCCGCCTTTTTATTTATGCCAATAAAACGAACTGTTACCGATCATAAAACTGGCTATAAGTCAGAGTTTATTACCGAAGATGACAAGCTTGTTTACCACACAACTCAAGATGTCAATCCCGTCATTGACCACGTTAAGAAACTTAGAGATAATACACCTAAGCCTGGAAAGGATATGCGACACATCGCTGAAGTTCCAATGGTCGTTTATCAAAAAGCAGTCCGAGAGGGCTGGGATAGAGACAGAGCAGCGTGGAAGAAGTGGCTAAACAACCCAGACAATAATGTATTTAGAACTTGGCAAGGTAAAGTATGACTTATGCAGAATTAAAAACTAATATCGCAAATTACTTAAATCGTTCAGATTTAACGTCATACATTGACACCTTTATTGACAGCACCGAAGCTGAACTCAATAGAAGATTACGCACAAAAGAAATGATTAAAAGAGCTACTGCAACAGCAGATAGCCAATATTTAACTGTACCGACTGATTGGCAAGAAGCCATCAACATAGAAATTACATCTAATAACTTTTCACCATTGTTTCAACAATCTATCGAAAGTTTAGATGTTTATAGAAAAGCAAATAACAATGCAGTTGGTCAACCTGTCTACTATGCAATGGTAGATGACTCAATTGAATTAGCACCAACTCCTGACAGTTCTTATACCCTACAGCTCACTTACTATGCTAAAATAAATGCGTTAAGTGATTCTAATACAACTAACTTTGTTTCAACGGATCATCCAGACGTTTATTTATATGGTGCATTAAAACACGCCAGTATATTTTTAATGGAAGATGACAGAATCCCTTTATTTACCAATCAGTTTGAAAAAGCATTGGAAGAAATAAGATTAGAACAAGAAAAGGCTGCATTTGGAAAAGGCTCTTTAATGCAGAGAAGAAAAACTTACGGAAAAGCTGGTAAAAGAACTTATTACTGGGCGAACAATTAATTAGGAGAATAGAATGGCAGGATTTAGTGATTATTTAGAAGATAAAGTTTTAGATCATGTATTTGGTGGTACTGCTTATACAGCACCAACCACTTTATATGTTGGTTTATATACATCAGCACCTTCAGATACAGGCGGTGGAACAGAGTGTTCTGGCGGTTCTTATGCTCGTAAAAGCATGGCAGCAATGACTGTATCAGGAACTTCTCCAACAACAGCAACCAATGGCGCAGCAGTAGAATTTGTAACTGCTACTGGATCTTGGGGAACTGTAACTCATGTTGGAATTTTTGACGCATCATCAAGTGGAAACTTAATGGCTTGGGCCGCTTTGACAACATCAAAAGCAGTAACAAGTGGTGATGTTTTCAGATTCAATGCTGGTGAACTAGACGTAACTTTAGCTTAATAACATGGCCTCAGTAGGCTATGGTGCTTATAACTACGGGATAGCTGCATATGGCAATCCTCAATACGAAACTGCATCCGCAACAATAGCTGAAACATCAGGTGTAACAGCCTCATCTAGCGTTCTTTTTAATGCGTCTGCAACATCAGCACAAACCAGCGCATTTACTTCTACTGGTACTTTAGTATTACTTGGCCAATCAACATCTGCACAAACAAGTGGGTTTAGCGCAGCAGGTCAAATTGTATCTCTTGGTTCAGCCACATCAGCACAAACATCAGGCTTTAGTGCATCAGCACAATTAATTGACCTGGCATCAGCTACCATAGCGCAAACCTCTAGCTTTACTGCTACAGGTGGTATCTTACATTTAGGAGCATCAACGATTGCTCAAACCTCTGGTATGACAAGTGCTGGAGAAATAGTAAAAGACGGATCAGCAACCCTAGCTCAGACAAGTGGGTTTAGTGCTGATTGTGTTCTAATCCATTTAGGCTCTGCAACCCTGGCGCAAACTTCTGGTATGAGTGGTGTTCCAGTATTCTCATTGGCTGGTTTTGCAACGATTGCACAGACAAGTGCATTTAGTGCCAATGCAAATAAAACACATGGCGGAGCATCAACCATAGCAGAATTAAGTGGATTTTCGGCGGAAGGTGGCTTAAAATGGAATGACCAGACTGTAGCGACTACGACTTATACTAATCAAACTCCAGCTACAACAACTTGGACAAATCAGACACCATCAACAACGAATTGGACTGATATAGCAGCTTAAAACAGGTAATTTTTTATGGCAGATACATTTACAACGAATTTAAACTTAACCAAACCCGAGGTCGGTGCATCTACTGATACCTGGGGAACAAAGATAAATACTGACTTAGATACAGTTGATGCAATTTTTGCATCAGGTGGAACTGCTGTATCAATGGGTGCAGTAACTTTTGGTGGAGTGGTTTCTATAACAGATGGATCTGCATCAGCTCCAGCACTTACTAATACAGGCGATACTAACTGTGGTTTATATTTTAGCGCAGCAGATACACTAGCATTTACAGCAGGCGGAACTGGTCAAGTAACTTTTGCAGACGGAGTCATCGCACCCATTACAACCAACGATGTTGACCTGGGTACAGCTTCATTAGAATTTAAAAATGCTTACTTTGACGGAACTGTAACCTCAGATGCTTTTGCAGGGCCATTAACAGGAAATGTTACAGGTAACTGTTCAGGATCTTCAGGTTCTACCACAGGAAATGCAGCTACAGCCACAGCACTTGCAACCGCAAGAACTATTGGTGGCGTAAGTTTTGATGGAACAGCAAACATTACACCAACAACTTTTGCAACAGCATCTTTTTCAGGTGTAGTTACAGCAGCAACTTCAGCAAAAATAACTCAAGTTGCAATTACTTCAAGCTCTAATGCAGTTGCATGGGATTCAGCAGCAGCAGCCAATGCTTATCATGTAACCACAGAAAATACGACTTTCTCAGCACCATCAAATGCTGTAGAAGGTGCAATTATTTCTGTAGAGATAGCACAAGGCGGTACAGCAAGAACAATCGGTTGGAACACAGTCTTTGAATTTGCAGCAAGCACAGCTCCTACAGTGACTGCTACAGCTAACAAGACTGACATCTTTAGTTTTAGATACAACGGCTCAGTCTGGCAAGAAATTGGTAGAGTTCAAAACCTAGCACAAACATAATATGGAAGTTCTACAAAGAACAGCGAATAGAGGAAGCATATCTACTGGGTATGATATTGATAATTCTTTGAAGTTAGAAGATGATAATACTGAAAACTTATATCGTGCTTTAAACGCTAGTACAAGCACTACAAAATTTACAGTTTCAATGTGGTTTAAACGGACTGAGTTAGGTGCTTCACAGCTTTTATATATGAGAGGAGTTGCAGGAAACGAAGGTGTTTTTTTAAGAACATCAACTGAAACTAATGATGCTTTACAAGTAGATATTGGTGGAAGTAGTACCAATAGCAGAAGTTATACATCTCAATTACTAAGAGACACTTCAGCTTGGTTTCATGTAGTTCTTGCAGTTGATACAACGCAATCAACAGATACAGATAGATTTAAACTATACTTAAATGGTAATTTAATAACTACCTTTGCATCTAGGGCTAACCCCGCACAAAATTTTGCAATGGAAGTATCAAGTGCCAAACACAGACATGGTGCTTATAATGATACAGATGGATATGCAGGATATTGTGGTTACATTGCTGAATGTCATTACATAGATGGTTCACAAGTAGCACAAACAGAGTTTGGTGAATTTGATGAAGATAGTGGTATTTGGAAACCTAAAGCCTATGCAGGTTCTTATGGAACTGGTGGATATTATTTAGACTTTAGTGATAGTTCAGCATTAGGCAATAATTCAGCAGGTGATGGTACAGATTTTACTTTAAACAACATTACATCAGCCGACCAAGCAACTGATACACCTACTAATAATTTTCAAACCTTTCTTTCTGATGGAAGTCTATTTAATTCAGGTACAAATAATATAACCTTTTCTGAAGGTGGTACAAAATTTAGCAAAGGAAGCTCAACATCATGGACAACCGCTTATACCAACATAGCTATGACAAATGGAAAGTGGTACATGGAATTTAAGAATTACAGCACAGGTGATAATACATTTTTTGGTCTTACTCCTGTGGCAAGGACAACTTCAAGTGCTGCACAAAATTATTATACAGGTCAAGCTAGTGATGGAAGTATTGGATATTATATGGCTAACGGGCAAATTTATTGGCAAGGCAGTAGTAGTGGTGGAGTAAGTTCTTCAACAGGAGATATTATTGGTGTTGCTGTAGATATAGATAACAATAAAGCATATTGGCATAAAAACGGAACTTATATGAACAGTGCTGACCCTGCTGCTGGTAGTAACGGAAGTGCTATAAATGATGAACCATACTTTTTTGCTTGTTCTACTTATAACGGCAGCACTAGTGGAGAAACAAATACTGGCGGTTATTCATCTTTTGCAATCTCAAGTGCGGCAAGTGATTCTTCAGGCTACGGAGCTTTTGAATTTGCACCCCCATCAGGCTTCTACGCCTTGTGTTCACGCAATCTTTCGGAGCTAGGATAATGGCTTATACAAATATAGACGACCCTTCTGCATATTTTCAAACTAAAACTTATACTGGTACAAACAACAGTAATGCATTAACAAATGATGGTAATAGTGATTTAAAACCAGACTTTCTTTGGATAAAAAGACGAGACTATGACAACGGACATCAACTCTTAGATAGCACTAGGGGAGTAGATAAAATTCTTGGAAGTGAACTCACTTCTGCTGAAACAACTTTAGCCAATAGATTAAGTTCTTTTGATACCGATGGTTTTACAGTAGAAAGTTCATCAGGAGCATTTAATGCAAGTGGCGAACCTTTTGTAGCATGGCAGTGGAAAGCCAATGGTGGTACGACAGCTTCAAACTCAGATGGTTCTGTAACTTCTACAGTACAAGTTAATCAAGATGCAGGTTTTAGTATTGTTACATTTGACTCAGCTTCTTCAGGTAACTTTTCAGTAGGTCATGGACTAGGCGTACAACCTGCAATGATTATTACAAAAAATAGAGAAGGAACAGGTCAATGGTATACATGGCATAAAGATTTAACAGGGGGAACGAGTAACACTAGCTATCTTTTATCCTTAAATAGAACTGATGCAGAAGAAAGTTACGCTAACGCTTGGGGTGCAGGAGTTACATCTTCAGTCTTTGGTATGCAGTCAGGTAATACAGCCACAGCAAGTAATGATTATGTAGCTTATTGTTTTAATAATGTTCAAGGCTACAGCAAGTTTGGCAAGTATGTCGGCAATGGTGCAAGTGATGCTTCACCAAATACAAATGGACCATTTATCTATACTGGTTTTTCTCCTGCTTTCGTTATTATTAAAAAAACAAGTGCTGTAGATGATTGGTTAATTTTTGACAACAAAAGAGCAGGCTACGATCCTGCGGTTTATAGACTGTATCCAAATAGTAGTAGTGCTGAAACAAGTGGTACAAATAACACAATACAATTTACATCAAATGGTTTCAAAATAAGGTTTCATGGTGGATCTATGAATACAAGCGGTGGAACATACATCTACATGGCATTTGCAGAAAATCCATTCGTAACATCAACAGGTATTCCAACAACAGCAAGATAGAGGTAAGATAATAATATGTGGGCATTAGTAGAATCAAATAACGTAACCAAGGTTTATACCAGACCTAAAGCAATAACAGTAGGTGATGTAAATTATCCTAGTAATATTTTTATGCTTTGGACTAGCTCTGAGCTAGAAGCCATAGGGATTTATGCAGTTGTCATAGACAACTCAAACTTTAAAGACCAAGAGTATTACACAAATACCAATCAAACCTTTGCGTTTGCAAGTGGTACAGTCACTGCATCTTATGGTACAGCTACAGCTAAAGAATTAGACGATACAACTAATCCCGATACTGGTGATGTAACTCATGGTCTTAAATGGAATCACGATCAAGTGATTATCAATCAAGCCTATGGTTTATTGCAGCCTAATGATTGGTATGTGGTAAGAGAGCAAGAAGCAGGCACTGCTATTCCTGCTGACTGGTCTACTTTTAGATCAGGCGTGAGAAGTACAGCAGCAGATATGCAAAGCAAAATTGATGCTTGTACCACAGTGGATGAGTTAGCAGCTTTGTATGTATACAACGATGCTACGCCACCTGTTAGACCATTAGGTGAATGGCCAACTCCACCAGAGGAGTAAAACATGGCGTTACTACCCGTAACTCCACCACCAGGAATCGTAACCAACGGAACTGATTACTCAAACAAAGGGCGTTGGGTAGACAGCGATCTTATTCGTTTCCAAAATGGTTCACTTAAACCTATCGGTGGTTGGGAAAAACTCAAAGACACAGCTCTTACTGGCACTCCAACAGGAATGTATGCCTATAAAACAAATGCGGGTAAAAGAGTTTTGGCTGTTGGCACAAGACAAAAGATTTATGTTTTATTTGATGATACTTGGTATGACATTACACCATCAGGTTTTGTAACTGACGCATCAGAGGATGCGCTAGGATTTGGTGCATATCAATATGGCAAAGAAGATTACGGAGATGCAAGAAGTCAATCAGGTTTATTCTTTGATTCTCAGTCTTGGTCTTTTGATAACTTTGGCGAACACTTGCTCTTTTGCTGTGCAAGTGATGGCAAGATCTATAAATGGCGACCAGACTCAGGTTCAGGCTCACCCGATGCAACAGGTATTGTTCTAACTAATGCTCCAATTAATTGTGCTGGTGTATTGGTTAGTAATGAACGACACGTTATCGCATTAGGTGCAAGTGGCGATCCAAGAAAGATTGCTTGGTCATCAAGAGAAACTACTACAACATGGACAGCAGCATCTACTAATACTGCTGGTGATTTACAAATACCAACAGGCGGTAAAATCCTAAGTGGTATTAAATGGCAAACAGACATAGTCATATTTACTGACACAGGTATTGCTAGAGTCTATTACGCTGGATCACCTTTTATTTATGGTATTCAAGATGCTGGAACTAACTGTCGTGTAACTGGACCAAGAACAGTTGTCTCGGCTGGTAACTTCTTAGCATGGATGGGTGAAAACGCTTTCTTTATTTACGATGGTAATGTTAGAGAAATACCATGCGAAACCCATGACTTTGTATATGACAACTTACAATATAACTTCCGCAGGGTTTCATGTGGTGGACATAACTCAAACTTTAATGAAATTTGGTGGTTCTTTCCAACTTCTTTCTCAACGCCTAGTAAATATGTTATATGGAACTACGCAGAGAATACTTGGTCTATAGGATCTATGGACAGAGGTTGTTGGATTGACCAAGGCGTGTTTGATTATCCGATTGCTTGTGATGCTGATGGTTTTGTGTATCAACACGAAAGTACAACATTAAGTAACTCAACAAACATTGGTGCTGCTGTTCCGTTTGCAAAGAGTGGGCCAATAGAAATAGGCAATGGCGATAACTATGTGCAATGTAATCAGATTATTCCTGATGAAGAAGCCAATACATTGCCTGGCGTAACTATTAGTTTTAAAGGTCGATTTACTCCATTGGGAGCTGAACAAGACTTTGGATCATTTACTTTTGAAAGTGATGGCTACACAGACGCAAGATTTACAGGTAGACAAGTATCTATGACAGTTACAGGAACTACCACACAAGATTTTAAAGTTGGTAATATAAGACTTAATTTACGCAACAGAGGGCGCAGGTAATGGCAAGACGAGCCTTAACCAAGCCTGGTGAAAATTATGATGCTTCATACCAAAGCTATCTCGTAACAGAAATAGAGTACCGAGATGGTTTGAGTTTTAAAAAAGGCGAACGAATTGAAGCCAATGGTGGCGATCAAACAGAAGTCGTTTTAGTGAGTCCAAATGGAACTAAGTATAGAATCACAGTCGATAATAGCGGAAACCTCTCTACCACCCAAGTCGCATAAAGAGGACTGGGAAATAGAGTTTGATAGGCTTGAGCCACACATTATTAGTGCATTAAAGTATCAAGATAGGTATAATCTAAGTGATATTAAAGAAAAAATCAGACAAGGACTTTTTCACATTTGGTCTGGTAAAGATGCTTTTTATGTATCTAGCTTTGGTGAATTTCCTAAATATAGAGTTTTAAACTTATTTCTATGTGGCGGAGACTACAACGAGCTAGAAGAAATGCTTAAAAGCATAGAAATTTTTGCAAAAGAACATGAGTGCAAATACCTTTATGGCGGTGGTCGTAAGGGTTGGATAAGAAAACTACAACATCTTGGCTTTGAACAAGAGTACACAGTCAAGAAGGAATTATAATTATGGGATGGGAAACAATAATACCAGCAGCAGTAAGTTTATATGGCGCATCAAAAGGTGGTGGCGATAAACAAACTGTTACTAATCAAGTTGATCCAGCAACACAAGCTAGGTACGATGACTTATATGGTAGAGCCAAGGGCATAGCAGGACAGCCTTTTGTACCTTATACGGGTGCAAGAGTAGCAGGATTTAATCCAGATCAATTACAAGGTTTTGATTCAGCTAGAGGTTCGTTTCAAGATTCTATGTCTTATAACCCAAGAGGGTTATTATCTGACATGGGTACACAACCATTAGACATTCAATCATTTCAAAATCCTTACAACACACAAGTCATTGACCAATCATTAAATGATTTAGATAGAGCAAGGCAAATAAGATTACAAAGCGATCAAGACCGAGCAATCGGAGCTGGTGCATTTGGTGGATCTCGTTCTGCTTTATTGGAAGCTGAAACCAACAGAAACTTTGCTGATGCAGCAGCTAGAACATCAAGCAATCTTAGACAATCTGGTTACAACAATTCTCTTAACGCAGCCATGCAAGATAGAAACTTTAGAAGTGGCATACAATCAGGATTACTAGGCGATCAATACAGAAACCTTGGTTTGTTATCTGGTATTGGAACTCAGCAACAAGGTCTGCAACAAGCAGGAATGGATGCTGGTTACAACGAGTTCTTACGAGCATTAGGTTATGGCCCTCAACAACTTGGTTTATTATCTGGAGCTGTCTTTGGTATGACTCCAAGCGAAATACAATCTACATCCAATAAACAGGGAACATTTGGCAGAATTGCAGACGGAATAGATACCTATAATGCTGTTAAAGGATTTTTCCCAACCACAGGGTAATTATGGCAATAAATAATATCCCAAACTTATTTCAACCTAGAGTTCCAGGTACAGCGTCTATGCCTATAACATACGACAGTACTCCAAATTTGTTCAACATCGATCAAGCTCAAGTTCAACAAGCTATTAATCAAAAGAAAATAGATGAAGAACAACAACAAAGAAAAAGATTAGATCAACAAAGAAAACTGCAAAACCTAGCTGATACTTTCCGCATGATTAATGCAAACAAGTCAGGCAATGTAGGTGCTGGTAATGTTATCGCTGACAGAATTGCTCAACGAAAATTATTGGCAGAACAAAAACAGAAACGAGAAGAATTCAAAAAAAATAACCCAGGCATGGTTGATATGTTAAACGCATTAGAAGTTGGCGTTCCAGCTTCAGTTTTTAAGGGTACAAATCCAACAGCATCAATACAGGAGTTTCAATACGCTCAACAGAATGGTTATGAAGGATCATTTCAAGAATTTTTAAATTCTAAAAAAGCAACAACAAACATTAATACAGGCATAAGTGGTTTCCAAAAATCTGCTGTTGATAATTATAATGATGTTCAAGCTGCAGCAAAAGACGCAAGAGTTATTAATACCAGTTTAGATACGCTTGATAATTTATTACAACAAGGTGTTGATACAGGTTTTGGTGCAGGGTTTGGCCTTGGCTTACAAAGAGTCGGACAAACTTTATTTGGTGAAGATTATAAAGTTGAAGAAATCGCTGGAAGAGAAGTTTTTGTAGCAGAAACAACTAAACTTATTTTACCTCTTGTTAAACAACTTGGTGTAAACCCAACCGACAAAGACTTAGACTTTGTTAAAACAGGTGCAATCGAGTTAAGCAAATCTGAAGCTGGTAACAAAATAATGATAACTGCTTTAAGACTTTCACAAAACAGAAAAATAGATGAAGCTAATTTTGATGATCAATTTTATTTAGATAATCCAAACGCATCAATTCAGCAAAGAAACATTGAATTTAAAAAACACATGAATGACAACCCTGAACTATATACATCAACCAGCTTACAACAAGCCTACGATGAATTACTTTTAAATCAATCTGGTGGTAAAGTTATATCAACCAATGAAGATAGTCCTTTTTAATGAAATACGAAATAGGAAAAGTCTATACCTTTAGCAATAAAGAGGGTTCATATCTTTACAAAGGTGGAGATCCATCTAGTCAAGATAGTTGGAAAGCAAACATTTTATCAGGGCCAGTTGCTAGTACACTTGGCGGTGCAACTTTTCAATTCCAAGATGAAGTACTAGGTGGTTTGAGAGGTGCGGTAGATCCAAACCTTACAATGAAAGAAGGTATAGAGCTAGAAAGAAGAGCTTTAGAAAAATATCAAAAAGAAAATCCAATACAATCTCTTGGATATGAAATGGGTGGAGCTGTAGCACCAGCCATTGCAACTTTTGGTGCTTCAACACCATTATCTACTGCTAAAGTTGGAACAACTGCATTAAAAGCAGCAGGATCAGGCTTTGCTTATGGAACTGGTGCTGGAGAGGGATTGCAAGACAAACTAACACAAGGAGCTGTAACAGCTCCTTTTTCTGGAATAGCAGGTGCAGCAACTACAGTTCTAGCCAAGCCAGTAGCAAAAATTGGTAAAACGATAAAAGAAGCATTTACATCGCCAGCTAAAAAAGGACAAGCTGAAGCAGTTAAGTTGGTTAAACAAGCAATAGAATATGACAAAACAGACATAAATTCAGCGATTAAATACATATTAGATAGATCAGACAAACAGTATTCTTTAGCTGATATTGGCCCTAACTCAAGAGCTTACCTAGATGCAGTAAACGTATTGCCTGGGCCAGGCAAAACAACAGCGTTTGATTTTTTAACAAAAAGAAACTCAGGAACTTTAAATAGAATTAAAAGCGATCTTACCGATGCCTTTGGCGAACAAGGATCGTTCTTTGACACTTACAAAGCGATTGAGTCTGTGAGAAAAGCATCTGGTACAAAAATGTATAACAAAGCATTTGAAACAAAAGTACCAGCAACAGATGAACTTACATCTTTATTAAGAACAGACGTAATGCAAGAGGCTTTGGGGAAGGCTTACAAAATAGCAAACGCACAAAAAATTAAATTACCAAATTTAAAAATTGTTAATGGAAAACTTCTTACTGACAAAAATCAATTAGTAACAGACATAGATACTAAGTTTCTTCATTACATGAAACTTGGTTTAGATGACACTATCTATACATCTAAATTACCAACAAGCGGTGTTGGTAAAACTTTGCTTAGAGCTAATACACAAATCAAAAATGAATTTTTAGATTATTTAGATTCTAACAATTCTTCATACAAAGCTGCTAGAAATCAATGGGCGGAAAAATCTGCAATATTAGATGCTATGGATATGGGAAGAAATATACTTAAACCAAGTACAAACATAGATGAGTTAGCTGAAGAAGTTGCAAAGATGGCTCAGTCTGAAAAATTAGCATTTAGAAATGGTGTAATGAATACAATAATTGATCAAATGGAGTCATCTGTTTTTGATCCTGTTTCTGGCAGAGGTTCTAATTTGGCTTTTAATATTATTAAAAAACCAAAAAACGTAAAATTATTAAGATTAACTTTTCCTGAAACTCCACAAGGACAAAAAACATTTGATAAATTTATACGAAACTTAAGTGATGAAGTTGAAATTAAATCTACTTCAAATCAAGTTATTGGTAACAGCGCAACTATGGGTAGAGCTGAAGCAGTATCTCAAATAAAAAATACTATTGCTCCAGGTGATTTTCAAAATTTAAGTCCAGTTGGAATAATATATGGTTTGTTTAAATCTGATTTTGCAGAACTTTCAGAGGAAGCACAAATTGCAGCATCAAACAAACTTGCACAAATGCTTACTGAAACTAATCCAAAAGCCTTAGAACAAATTAGAAAAGAAGTTGCAGAAAAAGGTTTTGCTAAAAACATATTACAAAAATATATACCAAACTTAGGAACAGCTATTGGAAGAACTATTGTTGATCCTAATGTAGTAGGTATTGGAACAGCATCAACTATTCAACCTTTAGCTCAAGGCGTTTCACAAGCATCAAATAAATATATAGAACCTGTCGGTGGTTTACTGAATTAATAAACCATGTCCAGAAAAACGGAAAGGGTTGGTCGTAGTGGCGAGTTCTTGACCGCTTCAGTTCTAGCTAAAGTCTCCGATACAGTTACAGTCTTACCTCACGCAGCCGAAGCCGATGTCATCTTTGAGTGGAACAACCATTTAATTAAGTGCCAAGTCAAAACAAGAAACAACATTGAGAAAGGTGGAGTGTCTTGGCGGTTTGATTTACGCAGAGGAGCTAACACCAAAAATAGAAAATACCAAGAAAACACGTTGGATGTTTTTGCGCTTATCTCTGTTCCATATAATACTATTTACTTCTTACCTTTTAATAATTGCAAAAAACAATCAATTTGTATATCAGATGAAATTATGAAAAATCTTAATTCGTTAGATAGTTTGCAGGGGGCCATGGATAGCATTGCATGGATTAATACTGACAGACATATGACAAATGTGGATCTATTTGACGAAAATTCATTGGTTGCAATAGGCTAGTTTTTGGCTTAAAACAGCCGTTTGGGTGTTTAGCTCAGTTGGTAGAGCATCTCGTTTACACCAATATAAATACACATCACCGCAAATCACTATACATCATTAATTCAGAGAAACGCTTGCAAAAGTGTCATACTTGATTCATTATCAATACTATAAATACACAAACAACACATAACTGTTGTCAAATGTATGACAAATGAAAACTGAAACTGGAACATTTACAGATCTATCTAAAACTTTAGGGAGATGTGTGAGCGTTGCAGACAGTCCTTGTATTGGCATTTGTTCAACCACACAGTTCGGTGATGATCGATGTAAGGGGTGTGGAAGAACACAAACCGAAATAAGGGATTGGGGAACTTTCTCTGACACAGAGAAAAAAATAATTAACTTGCGTAATGCTTCAGAACATTACGACATTAGACATCTACAAACGAGGAGCAAAGATGAAATACAAGAACGACACACAGATACAAGCACTTAAAATATATCCAACTGGTTATTACGTTTACTACAGAATTAATGGTAAGCGTAGAAGTATGAAGTTAGGATCTCTGGACTTACCCATCAAGGTAGCAAGAAACCTAGCACAAAAGAACTTGGGCCTAGTGGCTACTGGCATTGATCCAATGGATAAGAAGAACAAGCTAACACTAGATGAGGCGTTTGCTAACTATGTGCAAAAACTTACCAACAAAGGATCAAATAGTGCAAAGCAATATATCTCCATTTATGAAAAGGATATTAAGAAACAATTTGGTCATAAACATTTAGATGAGATTTCTGACAGCGAGATACAAACACTACATGACAAGGTAACTCAACGTGCGCCAATAGCAGCTAACAAATGCCTGGAAGTATTAAAAGCAACTTATCGTCATGCCAAGATTAAAGACCACCCAATAGACGGAATAGAAAAGAACCCAGAGGCTAAACGTAAACGCTATCTAACCGAAGAAGAACTGAATAGTGTTGTAAGAATATTAAACTCTAAATCGCAGATACCAGAACTAGCTAACTCAGTTGCATTTATTTGGTTGTTGATATTAACAGGTGCAAGGTGTGGTGAGGTGGCTGGTGCTAAATGGTCAGACTTGCAAGACAATAAACTTACATTAAAAAACCACAAGACAATGCGTTATGGAGATGACAGAGTTATTTATTTATCTAAACAAGCCATGAACATTATTAATGCTTTGCCAAGAACAAGTGGCACGATAGTTGGGATCGGTAGTCCTAGAAAATTTTGGGATGGAATTAGAAAACAAATCAATGCACCAGATTTAAGATTGCATGATCTTCGACATAGCTACGCATCTTTTGGTATTGGTTTGGATATGAACCTAAGTATGGTCGGTAACTTGTTGGGCCATAGAGATATTGCAGCGACTCAACGCTATGCACATATCCATGAAAAGGTGTCAGTTGAGAACGCACAGAAGATTGGCGACCATATTCAGAAGATTATTATGAATGGGTAAATTTACCTGGCTTTAGAGAAAAACGACCTCCTGAGATGCTCTCTAAGGCGTTTTGTTGACCCAACCCAAGGTTTACCCTTAACGAAGTTATGCGGTTTACAGCTCTTTATAATGCTCAATTAATTTGTTGAGATACCAAGCAGCTTTCTCTAAGTCCTGGATATTTTCTTCTTTGTCTTTGTAACGATAAAAGTATTTCCAAATGTTTCCCTCTAAGTAAGATGGAAAATTATTTGAACCGACACGATCTTTTATTAAGTCGATACATTCTATTGCACCCTGATAGTGTGCTGGTTTATTAACCATATCTTTTTCCCCTTTCATTGCTTGATTCCATTCTTCTGGTGTTGCGTTATCTATAGACATTTTTGCTCCTTAATTATCTTTAAATATTAAATGTAAAATTTCGTGAATCTTTTTGTAAAGAAAATTTCTAAATTATATTTACAATATTTTCTCCAGTTCACTTGCTTTATTAAAAAAGCATAGGTTAGAATAACACAAACGTGATCAGTAGGTAATATTTATGAATAATAAAGTTTGGCTAACACAAGAAGAGTTAGCAGAGAGATGGAGAAAGTCTCCGAGAACATTGGCAAATTATCGGGCGCAAGGCAAAGGCCCAACCTATTCTAAAATGGGTGGCAAGGTTCTTTATGATCTTCAGGTCATAGAACAGGAAGAAACTAAATCAACTATCGAACCAGTCGCAAGTTAATTGGTTAATGCAAGGTCGAAAGGCCGAAGGGGAGAGCTTGAGTGCATACAGCAAATAGAACAACTGTTGGGAATAAAATTGGAAGTTAATTACAGCCAATCATTCGGTGGTGGACACGACTTACTTGGTTGTCCTGGTTATGCCATTGAAGTTAAAAGACGCAGAGCAGTATCACAAGCCGATCTAAAAAATTGGTGGGATCAAGCAGTTAAGCAAGCACTTAAAGTTGATCTGTTACCTTGCCTTTGGTTTCGAGCAGACAGAGCAGATTGGAAGGTAGCCATACCAGATGTCTACGCACATAAGAACAATTTATTTCCCATAGAAGATTTTAACATTGCTTCGGTTATGTCAACTGAACTGTGGGCTGCAATAATGAGAGAGGAGTACAACATTGGCACACGCGAAATTAGCACCGAGTAGTATAAGTAGAGTTATTAGATGTCCAGGTTCAGCGATACCTAATGCTGAAGCACCAAACACATCTTCGTTACCTGCTGCACGAGGTACTGCAATCCATGAGATGTGTGAGCAGTTATTAAAAAACAGATTAGATGGAATTACTTTGTCTGATTATTGGCTAGGCAAAACAGTAGAGCTAGAAGGCTTTGCTATAGAGATAGGCCAAGAAGAAATAGACATAGCAGAAACTTACGTCAACTACATTAATCAAAGAACTGAAGAACTCAATGGCAAACTCTTAATAGAAGAGAAGCTCTACATGAATGAAATTAGCGATGACTGCTGGGGAACAAGTGATGCAGTTATCTTAGGTGAACACAATCGTATGGTGGTTGCAGATTTAAAGTCTGGTAATTTTCCAGTCGATGTAAATTTTAACGAACAATTAATGACATATAGTTTAGGCGCATTGACTCGGTGGGGAAATGAAAACACAGTCATAGAAATGACGATCATCCAACCAAGTAAAAAATCTTTTCATAAAGATGGGCCTATTAGAAGTTTTGATATTCAAGCTGTCGATCTAGTCGATTGGGGTTTTAATATCTTAAAGCCAGCGTGTGAGGAAGCATTGGGTGAAGATCCAACCTACAACGCTGGAGATTGGTGTCGGTTTTGTGCATACAAACCTGACTGTGTAACATTTCAAAATAACCTGGAGGTTAAATAATGAAAGAAGAAGAGAAAGCGTTATTATCTTTTGAAGATAAAGACGGAAACAATAGACAAATCTTTAACAAAGATTTGACAGAAAAGGTGCAACCTTTGGTGGAAGAAATCCAACAGGATTTAAAAGCAGAGGAAGAGCTTGCCCCAACATTTAACGAGGCAACCAAAGTCATGCACCATATGCAATCGGTTCGTAAGAACATTAGAAATGCGTTAGAGAAACTTGAGGCAGCATTACCGCCTTACAAAAAGCCAGTAAAAATACATGGCGTTGATGAGGTGAAAAAATGAGTTTAGCTGCAATACAAAAGAAAGCGAAAGCAAAACCAAGCATTGTGATTATCTATGGGCCATCTGGTCTTGGTAAAACCACACTTGCTGTTGGCTCAAAAGATCCAATAGTTTTGCAAACAGAAGAAGGTCTAGGTATCTTAACCAAGAACAGAGACATTCCTCATTTTCCATTGGCAAAAGATTACGATACTTTTATTGGTTATCTAAAATCTTTAGTTGATGAAAAGGAGTTGCCTTATTCATCTCTAGTGGTCGACAGCTTAGATTGGTTAGAACCAATTATTTTTGCTAAGACTTGTGAAGTACATAATCAAAAATCTATTGAGTCGTTTGGTTATGGTCGTGGTTATGTAGAGGCAGTTAAGTATTGGAGAGAGTTTCTTGACCTGGTGAACAGATTAAGAAATGAACACAGCATGAGAATATGTTTGATTGCACACAATCAGATTAAAACATTTCATGATCCATCTACTGAAAGTTATGACCGCCACGAACTTAAGCTTAATAAACACGCATCAGCATTAGTTCTTGAAGCTAGTGATATGTGTTTGTTCCTTAATTATAAAAAAGGAACTGTTAAGGTTCAGGGCAATAAAGGTCTGACTAGCAAAACTGTTCAATCAGGCAGAATTTTAGTTACAACTGAATCACCTGCTGCGGTTGCTAAAAACAGATATGGTTTACCAGAGGAAATACCAGTCGTTGAAGAAGGCGATGACTTTATTGTCAGAGCTGAAAATACTTGGGCTGAGATTGGTAAGTTAATCAATAAATCCTAATGGCAATTCTTAACCATGACCAAACTATTTTTTACCTGAATAGGGCTAAAATTTTATTGGATCATGTCAAAGAACAGAATGGAGAACGCGATCATCTCCTACCCATTGGCGGTAACAAAGAGTTGGTAGAAATTACCAAGGACTTGTCCGAACTAATTGATCGTACAGGTAGCTTTGAAGAGTACGATCTCGGATAAGTTTTTTTTAGTGTTAATTTTTTACGGAGGTAATTATGGATTTAACACAATTTAATGGCGGTGAGGCGTTTGATACAGCTAATTCAAATGGGAGTGGCGGAAGTTCTTTAGAACCAGGTCGTTACACTTTGCATTATGCTGGTTCAGATATGATAGAAGGGAAGAACAACTGGAAAGCATTAAAGATGCTTTTTGAAGTTGACGGAACTACTATTAATGTCAGCAACACTTTTACTATGGGGTCTGACAATCCTAAAGCAGTAGACATAGGGCAAAACTCTCTGATGCTTTTTATGAACGCAGTCGGACTTAACTCTATGAAAAATACTGACCAGCTAGTAGGCAAAGCAGTATCAGCAGAGTTAGTTAGGGCTGAGTCTGGTTATTTAGAAATAAATGAGCAGTTTGGTAAAACTTGGGAAGTAGTTGGCGCAGCTAAGTCTGAGCCAAAAGTAGAAGAGAAAGCTGATGATACAGATCACAGCGAGAACATCCCCTTCTAGTCATGACCTTAAATATCGGAGGCCCAGTCTTTGCGGTTATTGCAGAGACTTGGCTTCCCCGATGTTTGTCATGGTTGGAGATAAGATGTTTGGGGGGTGTTCACTAGATCACCTGGATAAAATTAAACGAGGAGAGAAGATGCAAGACATAAAAAATTTTGCTCAAGTTTCTGAGGAAGGACTTGATTATGCTTTGGGGAAAAGTAGAGACATTTATTTAGATACAAAAAAAGAAACAGGATCATTTGAATTACACAAGTGGTCAAAAGAACAGAGGTTGGCGTTTGTCCATTCTCTTGTACGCTCTTATCTGAATCACCAGCACTCTGTGGCTGAAACAGGTTTGAGTGTCGATGACTGATCTAACACAATTTTTTGGAGAAGAGGGCCTAGCGATAGATCCTAATTTTGCTTTTGCCAATAAAGGTAAAAGTATTCAAGACTTAATCAACGAAATGCAGACGCATGGTTTGTTGGTTGATTACATAGACATGAGTGGCGAGTTAGTACGCTGCAAGGTAGGAGCAGTTGCAAACTGTAGACCTGATAAAGTAGGCGAGGCATCTGGTTATTATGTTTTTAATCAGATCGACCACGAAAAATTTGTTTGCGTCTTTGGTAATTGGCGAAGTTCTTTTGAAGGGAAGTTTCTTAGTTACTCAGCCAATGATTTAACACCTGTAGAAAAGCAAGACCTACAGCGTAAGTTGGAGGAGGCTAATAACAGGAGACAGGAAGCTAAAGAAAAGCAACAAGAAGAAGTTGCTGTATATGCCAAGGAAAAGTTTGAGTCGGCTGAAGAGGTGGTTCAACATAAGTATTTGGATGTAAAAAGTGTTAAAAGTTATGGTCTAAAACAAGTAAATGGTAATCTGCTTGTCGGTGTGCATTCTATCACTAAAACTAATACAGGAACATTAGCAAAAGAGATAAAGTCGCTCCAATATATCTCTCCAAATGGAGATAAGAAATTTGTTGGTGGGGGAGCTGTGAGGGGCAACGTGAACCTCATTGGTTGCGATGTGAATGATCTATTGCACCTACCAAATCTAATCGTCTGTGAGGGGTATGCGACAGCAGCATCGATCTATGAAAGCACAGGTGTTCCTTGCCTGGTGGTATTTAGTGCAAACTTTTGTTTGCCAGCTCTCAGCAGATTAAGAGAAATAATTGGTAGTAACTGTAAATTTATTTTAGCGTTAGACAATGACAAGAACCAAGTAGGCAATACTAAGGCCAACGAAGTTGCGACAGCAGTTGTAAATTGTGTAACCAGACTTCCAAGCATCATTGGTGATTACAATGATTTAGCAAGACAACAGGGGAATGAGCAAGTAAAGCTCGAACTGTTAGACTCCAAGTTTAACATTCGGCAATACGCCATTCGGAATCTAGTAAACTCTCCTCCTCAGACCGAGTGGTTAGTAGAATCGTTCATTCCCCTCTCTAAACCCGGAATTATTGCTGCGGTAGGTGGCGTTGGTAAAAGTCTAAGCGTTATTCAATTAGCATTGGGTATTGCAACAGGTGGGAGTTGGTGGGGAAAGAAAATACTGCAACAAGGTAACAGCGTAATCTTTGCAGCCGAGGATGATTTAAGTGAGATCCACAGGAGAATAGATTTGCTCGACCCAAAAGGCGAGAGGTTTGATTCACCTTACGATGTTTATGTTTTTCCTATTCCTGAACAAAAAGAGCCGATGATCTTATTAAGAGAAGAAGGCATTACTCCTATTGGTCAAGAGTTGGTCGATGAATTAAAGATGATTCCAAACTTGAAGCTGTGTTGTTTTGATCCTCTCCAGGCATTTACAACAGGAAATGTTTCTAGCTCTAACGAGGTGGGCCAATTATGGGGTTCTTATTGTGCGAACATAAGTGCCAGAATTGGTTGTAGCACTTTAACAGTTCATCATCTCAATAAAGGTGCATTAACGAATGACTCTGACGATGCAATGTCGCATCGTATGGAAATCCGGGGAGCCTCGTCCATCACCGACTCAGTACGTTATGCCATTGCCATGTGGTTGGCTGATGAAGAAACGTGTGAAAAAATTTGTGCAGAACAAGGCATAGACTTTAACCGAATGGCAGTTGTTAAAGCTGCATTAGTAAAAAGTAATTCAGGTAACGTGGATTACGGAATCAAAACTTTGATTCGCAAAGATGCAGTATTGGAAATCTTAGACGGAAGCAAAGCGTTTGAATGGAATTAGTCGCAAGTTGCTTTGTGATTGTTCGTGATTTACAATTTTAGACTTAGCGATAATTTAAGGAGAAAGGAAATTGAATGTATTAAGTTTGTTTGACGGAATGAGTTGCGGAATGATTGCTTTAGATCGTTTAGGCATCAAAGTTGATAATTATTACGCCAGTGAGATTGATAAGTATGCAATCCAAGTAAGCCAAGCCAATTACCCAGATATTATTCATGTTGGTGATATTACCAAGTTAGATTTATCAACATTACCGAAGATTGATTTGGTGATGGGTGGTAGTCCATGCCAAGGATTTAGCTTTGCAGGTAAACAGTTGGCCTTTGATGATCCTAGGTCAGCATTGTTCTTTGAGTTTCACAAAGCTATCTCATACTTACAGCCGAAATATTTTTTATTGGAAAATGTAAGAATGAAAAAGGAATACTTGGATATTATTTCTGAGTACATGGGTGTCGAGCCAATCTTTATTAACAGCTCTTTGGTTTCTGCTCAGTCAAGACAGAGATATTATTGGACTAACATTCCTAATGTTGAGCAGCCCAAAGACAGAAATATATTTTTAAAAGACATATTAGAAGATGATGCTGAAGAACCAATGCTATCAAATATTTATGGCGGTTTTGGAGAAAAAAAACCAAGAGTGCATACAGACAAGTCTGTAACAATCAGAACCGCAGCAGGTGGTGGTCATATTCCATCTGTTACATTAAAAAACAAATCAGCAAATAAACAAGGCAAGGCTTATGCACTAACACACTCATATAATAGTGCTGTAGCTTGGAACTCTATTGAACGCAAACAAAGAACAATGGTGCCAGTTTGTGAGACAAACAAAATACACCCCAATGTTTATGATAAATGTTTGTATAGAAAGCTCACACCCTTAGAGTGCGAGAGATTGCAAACTGTTCCAGATAATTACACGAACCATGTGAGCAACACTCAGCGTTATAAAATGCTTGGCAATGGTTGGACTATAGAAGTTATTGCTCACATCTTAAAGAACATGGAAGCATGAGCGATACAGTCAAAGCAGTAATATTTATCGAAGATGCAATTAATCTTAGCCAAGATGAGTTGAAGGAGAAGTTTAAAGAGGCGGTTGAGAACAATGAGATCAACCATTTTGAAATTATAAGTAAGGGGAAAGGAATTGAATATTGAAATACTACAAGGCGATTGCATTGAATCATTAAAGAAACTAGAAGATCAATCTATTAACACCTGCATTACATCTCCGCCTTATTGGGGATTGCGTAATTACAACGATGAATCCAAGCAGCTAGGCATGGAAGATACACCAGAAGAGTTTGTAGAGAACTTGGTTAATGTATTTAGAGAAGTAAAACGAGTGTTGCGAGATGACGGAACTGTTTGGCTTAATCTTGGTGATAGTTATTCAAGTGGTGGAAGGACAACGACAACCAATCAATCGTTGCGTGGTGATAAAGAGTATGGAGTTACTAGACCAAAGCCAAGTAAAGGAATCAAGCCAAAAGATTTAATTGGCATACCTTGGCGAGTTGCATTAGCTTTACAGCAAGACGGCGGCTGGTATTTACGCCAGGATATTATTTGGCACAAACCTAACCCAATGCCAGAGAGTGTAAGAGATAGATGCACTAAGGCACATGAATATATATTTTTATTAAGTAAAAATGTTAAATATTATTACGACCATGAGGCAATCAAAGAAGATGCTAAGTATCCACAAGGGCCTAACTCACCTAAAAGTATTAAGAAAGGCAAAGGCGAGTTTGGTATGGATACTAGAGGTGGTCTGTCAAAGATAGGAGCTCTTGCCAAAAAGAACAAAAGATCTGTATGGACAGTCACAACCAAACCATTTAAAGGCGCACATTTTGCCACCTTTCCAAAAGACTTAATAGAACCATGTGTATTAGCTGGTTGTCCTGAAAAAATGTGTTGCGAGTGTGGGACACCTTACAAAAGACAAATGCAAAAAACTGGTGAATTTCAAAGGCGTTGGTCAAAAACTATAGCAACAGCAGAAGGTTCACCGCATGAGGGTCAAAGCTCAATGCAAAATATTTATGAAGATTTAGGTTTGCAAAAACAATGTGATTGCCAAACCAATGAAACAAAAGCTGGTACAGTTTTAGATCCATTCGGTGGTTCTGGGACAACAGGGATTGTTGCAGCACAACATAATAGAAATGCAGTCCTGTTAGAGTTGAACCAAGAATACATAGATTTAGCTAAAGAAAGAATTAACAAGGAGGTAAAAAATGAAATGTTTTAATTGTAATGCCAATATGAAGTTGGACAGAGAAAAGAATATTAGTCGATACAATAATTGTTTTGATTTAAAGCTTAGTTTTAGTTGTGCAGAATGTGGAGCTGTCGTTAATGCTTATCCACCTAAAGACGATTTATTAGATGAAGCTATTAGGCGAAGTGGTGAACATCATGGGTAAGGGAGATATGCCAAGACCTGGATCTTATTCCCAAGAGTATAAGGATAATTGGGAACGTATTTTTGGTAAAAAGAAGAAGCAAAAAGACGCTGAAAAGACCAAAAAAGATGCTAAGTAATTCGGCATATGCCTGTGCATTAAATGGCATATGTGTGTGCAATAAAAAGCATATGGGTGTGCATACATCCTATGATCTATAAACTAGAGAGATTGACGCTAAAGCGTCAAATCTCTGGAGGAAAGTATAGGTAAAGTTTAAGGATAAATTTAATGTGTAATTGTGTATAAGGCAATCGCAAAAAAGAGGGGAACAATGAAACAGTTAAGAGATCGGATGATAAATATGCGAGAGGTGATGGGAAGAGCAAAGAGAAAAAAGGGGTTTATATCCTTGTGGCTAACAAGCCAACTTAATATTATTTTAGTCTTAGAAATCGCGATAGCAGAATTAGGGGGAGACAGGCTAAACTTTGAGAGGTTGGTTAAGCTATTGCCTTATAGTTTAGGAAGTCGATCAACGATTGGTTATGTATTGGATGATTTTGTTCAACGTAAGTATCTTTGCAAGAACGTAGGAAGAGATAGGCGAAAACGCGTTTACAGTATTTGCCCTGGTGCAATGCAGTTATTAGATGATTGGTTTAAAGAGAGGGCGGTTAGTCTCAAGGAGGTTGCTTAGTTGGATGCTTACTGGTGGATTACAACGGATGCAGTAGAAAAGGAAAGTGGTTTGGTTGCTTTTGCGGTTAGCAAAAGATATGAGAAGAATTACGGGAAGCTCAAACACGTTAGCTGGAAGTGGTATAGAAAACAGATCGATAGGCGGGATATTGGCCTTAGGGAGAAAATGGTTTTGTGGTGTTTGCTGGAGCGATATTCAATGCGGTCTTTTTCATCGCACGATAGCGGTGGTTATATTGCCTTGATGCTAGGTAGCCATAGAAACACGATTAATAAAGCGATACAAAAGTTGATGGATGCAAAGATTATTTGGTGTGCGATAGAGGGTGAGAGGGTAATGCTAACGAAGTTAGAGAGGGGGAAACAGCATAAGCACTTTTTACCTGTTGGTTTAAGCGTTATGCTGTCCGAGGAGAGTTAGTTATAAGTTCTCAAAGTGTCGAACAGCTATATAAACAGCGATTACGACTGTTAGCCAAAGTAAGAAACCTATACCGAAGATAAAGCCTAGTATCTCAATCATTTTTGGCTTTGATATAGTCAACACTTAACAATTCACTACCGCCTTGCATATCTCTTTCACCTTCTGCATTTGCATAACAACCATTATCAACAAACCATTTTTTAGCTTGCTCAATAGTTCCATCACACTCGTAAGAATAATTAACTTTTTCAAGTCTTGTTTCAGTAATTATTATTTTACTCACAATTCACCCCCTATATTCTCTATTTTGGTTTTTCTTCGCTTATCTCTTGGGTACTCTGTAACAACTCGACCACTTGCAAAGCGTGTTTGAATTCTACCTTTGCGAATATCGATCATGGTTATTTGTCCGTCAAGCTGTTCTTTGTCTAAGCGTTGGCGTTGTTCTTCTACTTTGTCGCTATGCTGTGTCATGCTTTCACCCTTTTTTGTTTTTCAATATCAAAATATGAGTCATAAATATCTGTCATTTGTCCTGTATTGGGTACAGTTTTCCAAATATGGATAATCTGTTCGCCTGTTGAGTTGTCAAGATAGACAGTTAAATTTCCCATGGTTATATACGCACACTCGTCTGATCTTTTATCTATTTCAAATAATGCCATTTTTAGTTCCTCCTATTGAAATGCTATTTGCTTTATTAAATTTTCTATTGCTACTAAGGTTTTCTTTTCCTCAGTCGTTGGCTTTGGTTTCTTAACCAATGGCTTGCCTAAGTCAGCGAGTGCCTTGATTAAAACTTCTTTATCTTTTTCTGTTACTTGTAGTTTCATTAATGCCATTAGATCACCTCCTCGTTAAGATAATAATTCTCTTGATTTTTAAGATCATTAAACCAGTCTTTTAAATCAACTTGTTTAAATCTGTTTGCATCACCATTTACTATTTGGTAATTCATCAAGAACCTATTGTTGTTCTTAAAGCATGATTTAGATATATATTCTGCTAACTCTTCATTAGTCATGTTAGATAACTTTTTATAAAAGTCTCTCGATACATTTACGCTTATTTGCATATCAATAATTAAATCTCTACTCATTAGATCACCGCCTTTGCAATTATGATTGTTATAAAAACCATGAGAGCAACAAAGATCAGATTTTCTGTTATCTCTCTAGCTACATCGTGCCAAGGTTTTGGCTCTCTTGGTTTGTGTAATTTGTGTGCATAGTCTTTCATTGGCTCACCTTGTAGAATTGTTTAAGATCATTCATGTACTCTTGATCTTCTGGGTGCATATCGTCATATTCTTCTATAAGTTCCTCATAACTTCCTTCTCTGCCCTCGTATGGGGTGTTATAAAAACTATATAGCTTTCCGTCATCATCTAGCATTGCTGCTTGATAATCTGAGTTAGTTAAGAATACATAACCAGAGTTTCTATTAAATCCAACTTTTATGCCGTCATCATAAAAATCATCTGGTAGGCCGTTTTTAATGGCTGTTAATAATTTTCCTGCCTCGTTTAGTTCTCTAAAACCAAACTCTGAAAAATCTTCGGTATATATATTTTCCATCCTCTCTCTCCTAAAATACGCAATCTTAATTGATTGCTATACCACGAAAGCCCAACATAAAGCTGGGCGTTAGATCGTGGGGGGGGGTTAGCTATGCAACCTTTAAGATAATGTTATCTTTAAAAGGTATTCCATCATCAATGAACCATTCATAATTTCTTTGGTAAACAGAAAAAGGCGAAAATTCGTTTATTCTTGCTTTTGTTGTGTTTGTATACCATCCATTAGTATTAAGAATAATCTTATCTTTATAGTGAATAACTACTTCTGTATTGTGTAGTCTTACAGCTAAACCGCCATCATCCCTAATTACTAAATAGGTATTGTTTGCAAGTTTTCTTTTTCTTGTCTTTGAAAGTTCTTTTAATTGCTTATATGTATCCATTTCTCTCTCTCCTAATGTGTAACCCTTATTGGCTACATAAGAATTATACATCATAAAACATCACGAAAGATACCAAGTAAGGGCAGAAAAGTGGTCTTTTTGTATAAAAAGGGCGGTTTTTCATATAAAATCGGCTTATAAAAGGGGTATTAATGGACAATAAAGAACAAAAACTACCTAAAAAGCGAGGCAGAAAGCCTATTAATATTGATATTGCAAAAGTTGAAGAGCTGGCCTCGCAAAATATGGGAGTCATGGAAATTTGCCGTACGATGGGATTTGGATGGGATGTTTTCAATAAAAATCGTAAACGTAAAACGGAATTATCGGATGCTTATGAGAGGGGGAGAGCAAGGGGACTGGAAAAAGCTACATTCAGATTAATGGAACAAATTGATGAGGGCAATTTTCAAGCAATACAATTTTACTTAAAAAATACAGATTCCAATAAATGGAAAGATCGTCAAGAAGTTGTGAACGCATCAATTAATTTAAACGATGTAATAAATGGAGCAAAAACCAGGATCGGCGGTTCTATGACAAATGTAATCGATGCAAAAGAAATAAACCCTTTAGCTAAAGCAGATGAAGAAGGGGAACAACTCGTATCAAAGAAGATGCAGCAAAAAAATACAAAGGGTTAAGCGTTGGCAATCTTGTCTCCCCTTAATACTAGCCAACGGAAAGGCGGAAAACCCCATCAATGTCAGCTCCTTATATCAGATGTTGTAAATACCCCCCCTTTCACTTTTGCGACGGGGCAATGTATGTGGAACTGATGAACTA
>Ga0222717_10000597_pt1 | contig 30851 bp, 56 predicted proteins | sample C33_18DmetaG_FD_165053 | JGI IMG/M metagenome (GOLD analysis project Ga0222717, IMG submission 165053) | Estuarine water microbial communities from San Francisco Bay, California, United States - C33_18D | ecosystem: Environmental > Aquatic > Marine > Unclassified | place: USA: California... | reverse complement strand
GGTACACCTGAAATGTCAGGCAATTTATCTTTCTTAAATACTGCAGGTTATAGAGTTAATAATACCAATGTAATAGACTCATCAAGAAACTTAACCAATATAGGAACTATCTCTAGTGGTGCTATTACTAGTACAGGTGCTATATCGGCAGAAGATAATATTTACTTAACTGATGCAGGAACTGTAAGGGGTAAATTATTATTAAATGCTTCAGATAGAGACAATGTAGAGCTTAGAGCAGAATCATTAGGCTCAACAATGAAGTTTTTTACAGTTGGTACACAGGCTTTATTATTAAACTCATCACAAAACGCTACCTTTGCAGGAACTATCTCTAGTGGTGCTATAACATCTAGTGGTGATGTTACTGCTTTCTCAGATGAAAGACTAAAGAGCAATATACAAACATTAGACGGCAAGAAAGCACTACAAATGAGAGGTGTAAGTTTTGAAAAAGACGGAATACAAAATTCAGGAGTTATAGCTCAAGAAATTGAAAAGATAGCACCTGAGCTCGTTCATACTAGTGACGATGAAATAAAGACTAAATCAGTAGCCTATGGAAACTTAGTAGGGTACTTAATAGAAGCTGTTAAAGAACAGCAAGAACAAATAAATAAATTAACTGATCGAATTAACGATCTAGCAAAAGGAGAATAATAATGGCAATAACAAACGTAAGAAAAGTAGGAAGAGTGGAAGTATACCCAGCGCAAGATACAAGCGCTGCTAATACAGCAAATGCAAAACACGCATCAATAATGGTAGTATATAACCATACTTTTGATGATGCAGATGATGCAGATTTACCAGTAGTAACTACTAAAGTAGTGCATTTAAATAAGTTTGTAGAAGACGGGGGAGCAGCAACTTCTGTTTCCGGTGAAGATGCTTTAGTGCAAACTATTTGTACAGCAATCTGGGCATAAAATGACAATAATTAGTAGCGGAGCATTAGCATTAGATGATTTAGGAGCAAATACTACTTATTTTATTAATGATAGTTTTACTGCGGGATCCAATACTAGTAGAGATGTAGATGGGGATTTTCAAGTTGAAGATCCAGATACAGGCCAAACTTCAACTGTAACAAGAACAATATGGCAAGGACCTGTATATGGGTATAACTTAAATGCAGGTGCTTCAGGCCAAACAGGTTGGAAAGACGCAGTAGGTTGGGGCGTAGACTGGGACGATGGTGGTAATGTTAGACCTGATGTTGGTTCTCTGGCCGCCATGGGTTCTGGTTTGACTGTTACTTATACAGACGGATCAAGTACTTCAAGAACAGTAGTAACTGTGGGCTTGGCAGATGGATCAAAAGGTCCTGACGGTACTGCTCCAGATAAGTTTTTAATATTAGCACTATCTGGGGCAAATATACCTGATTCTGATAATACTTTTAAACAAATAACTTATGGCGGATTAACTTTAGATAGATCAGCAAAAGATTATAAATTTAATACTAATGCTTGTACAGTTTGGATATGGGAGCTTACTCTATCTCAGAGAAACTCAGCAGGTTCTGGTACTGGCACAAAAACTTTTCAACTTGTTCAAACCTCGGGTACAAATAATGGAATCGCAGAGGAGTTTGGGGGAACCAATGCAGGTGGGGGCGCACCCGTGGCGCTTTCAGAGTACTATAAAGGTGGAAGTTTTGTTACTAGTAATGTAACAGCAAGTATACCTACTAGTGGAGAGATCTCTTTTTCTGACTTTTACGGAGCAACATATGCCGCAGGAAGTTTTCATACTACTACTATGACTGTTGGTACTGCTGGAGGATATGGGTATGCACACTCAGGTTTTAGTTCGTCTGGATCTTTAGGTTCTTTAGGGGACGCTACTCTTACATATAATAGTAGAGCAGTTACAATAACAAGATTACGAGGTGAAGCAAGTAGTAGTACAGTATCAACGGGAACTGTGGACTTTATAATTAACGATGATTTAGCTACAACTTCGCCACCTAATTCAGGATGGACAACTATGAATATTTATAAAAATCAAACTGATAATAGCGGAAGTCCCGACAATACATTGTCGAGAAGTGCAGCAACTTACACAGCTAGTGGAGGTGTTGGGTTTGCTAATGCAAAATGGTCATGGACTGTTGCAGGAAATAGTGGCGGGGCTTTTTATGGTACTTGGTTTGGTGGTACTAGTGGCGACGTTCACTTTATAGAGATAATATAATGGCAGAAAATTACGAATACATTAATAATGACGAGCAAATAAAATATACTAACACAGAATATCCTAATTTATATATAACTGTGGAAGCAGATAGATATAATGACTTAGATAATAAGAAAAAAGTTAAGCATGCTTTTCATAGAAATACAGGACTAGGTAACGTTCAGATGATACAATCAAATATGTATGATAAAGTATGGATGAATGGATCTCATAGTAGAACAGATTATAATATTAATAGTACTGAGGGTCAAAGAATAAAAGGAATATTAGATGACAACTTTTCAAATATAACTTCAGATTCACACTCTACTAATTTAATCTCTGAATTTGCTCCAAATAGACCGCCATACAATAACAATAGCATATCTTTATATAACATGGAAGAAGCTTCTTCTAATATAAAGACTACTTATGGTTGTTCTTATACAAAATATCATAACTGGTATGGATTAAAATTTGACCTAACCACTAAAACTACTTCACTAAAAATAGTAGTAGATATAGCAGATACACACGCTTTGTCTTTAATAGACTCAGAAGCATTTAAAAAACTTCCAAGATTAGACTCGGAAATAGGAGATAATGGGTTTTTAGCTTTTATACATAATGCAGAGGGTACAATAAGTGAGCATACCGATTTATATATAACTTCTAGTGATATACATATTAAAGAATTTTGTGATGAAAATGAACTAACATTTCCTTATGATTACTCAGATAAAGCAATCAGAGATAAGATATGGATTTGGGGATTAGTATTTAATAGAAATACAGGTGTTTTTAGTCATGTAAAAGCGTATCAGAGAATATACACTTAAAGAAAAAGGGGCGTTAAGCCCCTTTTTTATTATACCTCTTCAGGTATTATTTCTTCGTCTTCTCCATCAGACTCAACAGCTTCTTTTAATTTAGCTGTCATGCCTTCTGTAGCAACTCTAACTTGATCTAGTTCCATTTGAAAGTTTTGTTGTTTTTGTCCTAAACTGTTCAAACATGCAACTATATATTTAGCTTCGTCACTAAGCTCAGAAATAACATATTTTTTATCATCAAGCATTAATACTGGTTCTTCATTAGTTACTTGTGGATTGTTTTCTGTCGACATAATTTTCTCCTTTATTTAAAAATATCTTGCCAATTTCCCTGTGTACTAGCTTTAGCATACTCAGTAGCACGGTTTTCAAAAAAGTTGGTATGCTCAACGGCATTAATCTGTTGGTCTAGCCAAGGCAAAGGATTATCAGTACTATGAAAAATTGCTTTCATACCTAATCCTAGTAATCTTCTATCAGCAATATAACGAATGTACTCTTTTACTTCAGCTGCTGTAAGACCTTCAATCTCTGCATTCTCAAAGCAGACGTCAATGAATCTATCTTCTAGTTCCACTACTCTTTCTGCTGCACAATATACTTCGTATTTTAACTTATCGTTCCATATCTCAGGATTCTCTTGTATAAATGTACGAAATAGTTTAGACATTCCCTCTACGTGTAGAGTTTCGTCTCTTATAGACCATGTGACAATCTGCCCCATGCCCTTCATCAAGTTATGACGTGGAAAGTTCAATAGAATAGCAAAACTACTAAATAGTTGTACTCCTTCTGTGAAACCACTGTAGACAGCCATTGTTTTAGCCATCTCATACTTATCTCTCATATTAAAATCAGTTAAGTACTCGTGTTTCTCTGCCATTGCTTGTATTTCTGTAAACGCTTTGTACTCATCTTCTGATTTTCCTAACGTTTCCAATAATAAAGAATATGCTTCTTGGTGTACTGCTTCCATCGCAGCATAGCTAACAAGCATCATTCTTATTTCTGGTTGTTTGAATGTTGGTAAGTAATGCTTTGCATACCCACAACATACATCTACATCAGCCTGTGTAAAGAATCGGAAGATGTTATCTACCAATGCTCTATTTGCTGGTGTAAGTTTTTCTTTATAATCTTTTATATCATCCTGTAGTGGTACTTCTTCAGGTAGCCAATGCATTTGTTGTTGTTTTTTGTAAAACTCAAATGCCCACGGATAGTTAAAAGGCTTATAATAATCTCTTTCTTCTAGTAAATTCATTTATCCCTCACAACTTAGACAATCTGATTGCTCAAAAATTATCTCTCTTTTTACTTTATTTGATACATTATCCGCACGACTAATCGCTTCACTTCGTAAATAGTAAAGAGTCTTCATATTCTTCGCCCATGCTAGCATATGAATGTTGTGCAAATCCGCTTTGTTTACATCAGGTGGGAAGAATAGATTCACACTTTGTGATTGACAGACAAACTGTTGTCTCATACTCGCGTGTTCTACTACCCATGACTGATTTATTTCCACTGCTGTTTTAAAAACTTCTCTTTCTTCATCAGTTAAGAACTCTAAATGTTGACAGCTTCCTTTATTTGTTATAATACTTGTCCAAGTAGCATCATTATTCTGATCATACTTTTCTAGTACTTCTTCTAAAAATTTATTCTTCATTAAAGAAGAACCAGACTTAGTTTTCTGTGTGTAAGCATTCGCTCTATACGGCTCAATGCTTGGACTTGTGTTTCCACAAATAATACTACTTGAAGCATTTGGAGCGATTGCCAATAGATGAGCATTTCTTACTGAACATGTATCATCGTCTGGACACGCGCCTTTCTCTACTGCAAGTTTTTCTGTTTCTTTTTGTGCTTGAGTTTTTATGTGTTCAAACATTCTCATGTTTGTGGCTGTTGCTCCTAAGCCTTCAAAAGATATACCATTCTTTTGCAAGTAGGCATGGAAACCCATTGCGCCTAAACCAATACTTCTTTCTCTTTCTGCACTATATTTAGCTCTTTCAAGCTCGTCTGGAGCATTAGCAATGAAGTGAGTAAGAACGTTGTCAAGAAAACGTATTAAGTCGGGTATAAAAGCTGGGTGGTCTTTCCACTCATCAAAATACTCCAAATTTACACTTGAAAGACAACAAACTGCTGTTCTTTCTTCATTCGTGGCAAGAGTTATCTCTGAACAAAGATTAGAATGATTTACTTTCAGTCCTTTTCTTTGTTGAAAGTCAGGTAAGTCTGCCTGTACGGCATCTTCAAACATCAAATATGGTTCTCCCGTTTCCATACGATTTTGCAGTAACTTTACCCAAAGTGTTCTTGCACTAACAACTTTCTTTACTTCTCCACTATGCGGATCAACGAGATCCCAGTCGTCACTGAAGCCTTCTTCATGTGAAGCTCTATGAATTATTTCCATGAACTTGTCTGGAACCACGACACCGTGATGAAGATTAATACACTTACGATTAGCATCTCCACCAGTTGGCTTTCTAACATCTAAAAACTCCTCTATTTCGGGGTGACTCATGTGTAGATAAGAAGCATAACTACCCCGTCTAGTTACTCCTTGGCTAAATGCCAGCATTTCTGCATCTACTACTTTCATAAATGGAATTACACCTGTAGACTCAGAGCCTTTCGACGTTTTTGTCCCTTGTGACCTAACATCGCTCCACCCGCCGCCGATTCCACCACCCATTGATGATAGATATGCGTTCTCAGTATAATGTCCTGTAATTCCTTCTCTGCTGTCATCTACATAATTGAGAAAACAACTTATCGGTAGACCTCTTTTTGTTCCACCGTTTGATAACACGGGCGTAGCAAACATAAACCATAAGTTACTGGCATAGTCATATATACGCTGTGCGTGGTCTTGGTCGTCTGCAAAAGCTTCTGCCGCACGGGCGAAACCTTCTTGAGGACTTAATTCATCTCCTACGAGATATCTATCCTTGAGAGTTTTCTTACTGAACTCATCAAGTAGTTTGTCTTTACTAAAATCAATTTTTACCATTTCTATGCCTTTGTATTCCTAAATCTATAATTTGCTTGTTTTCTTCTCCAATAGCTTCTCCTGCGTATGTTACTAAATCCATTAGTTCCACATTCATTAAGAGTTGCTCTGCATTTTCGTTAAGAGATTCTATATATTTATATTTTCCCTCTATTGGACATGCACCGTAGATGTCGAAAACGTTTCCGTATTGTTCCATTAATTGAACTGCGCGCTTTGGGCCAACTCCAGGTATTCCTGGAACATTATCCCCTTTATCGCCAGTTAGACATTTGAAGGTGATATAATCTTCAACTTCAAAGTCGTAGTGTTCGTCCCAAGTATCTAGTGTTACCTCTTTACGAGTTACTGTACTAAATCTTGAAACTTTTTCATTAATAAGTAAATCCCAATCTCGGTCAGATGATATCATCCAACACTCGTCAAAATTAAACTTATCTAAGTTCATACTTATATACGCTGCTATATCATCAGCCTCAACTCCCTTGAATTGAAATACTGGATGACTTTTCTTTAGTAGCGTTAAAGTATTACTAAATTCTGCCATAAATATCTCGAACTCTTTAGCTTCCTGCTCAGTTTGTTCTGCATATTTTTCTTTTCTATTTGCTTTATATTCGGGAAAGATAGCTTTTCTATAGCTACTTCCGCCATCGGCACAAATAATAATTGTACCTGCATTATATGATTTCGCTAGACTTTCTACTGTTCTTACGTAATCATACTTGTAATCTGTTACCCCTTGGTGCTTCCATCTAAATGCAATATTAAGTGCATCAACTATCAGCAAGTTCCCAGTCGGAGCCGGGTCGCCAAGGCTTGAGAATGTAATCGCCATTTGTAAATTTTATCTCCTCTTTATCTAGCCAGTCTTCTGCGATAAGAACGTATGCACCTAGCCAGGCAATATGCATATATCTTAATGTATTTTTTGGTTCTCTTACTGTAGCAACAAAGAATTTGCCATGATTCTCTCTAAATATTAAGAGAGGCTCTTGCTTCATCTGTTGTGATTGCTTTACTAATTTACTCCACCATTTAAATAAGTTATTACTTTTTTGTGTAAATATCTTTGCATCAAATCCTACATGCTTGTAGAACTTAACCTCTACACAAAATAAATTATGTTTACCAGGAACTCTTAAGTCTCCTTTTATCTTTCCACTACCAGAACCGGGAGTCTGTTCCCACTTCTCTTCTGTTAGTCTATCTAGAAGAGACATTACTTGTTGTTCTCCTCTGTTACCTTTTTGTCTTGGATTAACCATCTAAATGACTCACTTTGTCTTCTTTTATAACTTCTATTTTAGACAATAAAGGATGAGTCCATCCGTGTGATACTATGTATGTATTCAAATTTTCCTCTCTTAGTAGAATCTCTACAAGTTTTTCTTTTCCCTGTTCATCTAACACATTTGTTACTTCATCTAGGAAAAGAACGTTTATTCGTGACTTAGAAATACTACTCATGAGTTTACGAATAGCAAGTAGAGTAGAGGTGTTAACTCTTGCTAACTCTCCCGCACTCAATGCTAAGATCTCTACTGACTTTCCGTTGTCATCTATGGAGACATTTAACTTATCGTTTGATACTACAAACTCCAAACTAAACCTACCATCAGATAGTTCAGCAAGATACTCATTAGTAAGTTCTTCTAAATCTTTTACTAAATTTTCTATCTTATAAGCAAGTAGTCCGTTAGTACTAAATGCTTTCTTCAACACTTCTATACTAGATAATTTATTTTGTACTTCTCTGTGACCTTTATATAGGTTACTTAGTTGTGTTTCAAAATCATCTTGTTGTTCTTTTACAATAGAAATACGAGTGTTATGTCTTTCTATTTGTTCATTCTGACTAACTACTTCTTTTAATGACTTTCTTTCTTCTTTGATTTTTTCACTAAGGGTAGTTATTTTCTTTTGTAAATTTTCTGCTTGTAATACTTCAGTAGGTAAGGTTCTATCTAAATCTCTAAAAAGATCTTCCCACTCTTCTATTTTTCTTTTAGCAACAGTTACTACAATATTTGTTTCTTGTGTTTCTTTTAGTTCTTTTTGTTTTACTACTAGCTTTTCGGTTGTGCTAGTAACATTGTTACTGTGTTCTGTTACTTTCTGTTGGACAAAATCTTCATCTATTTGCTGGTTACAAGTAGGGCATTGTCCTGTTAGCTTTTCATATTCAGCTATCTCTGCTTTGTTTTGTTTTATTTTGTACTCATGTACTGTTATTTCTCTTTCTAGACTTGTAGTGTTAGTAACTTTACCATGTGTTTCTATATCTTTTTTATATTTGTTCAGATTTATACTATCTAGTTGTTCTTTTGTAAAATTATTTTTGTTAATCTTTTTGTTAATTTCTGAAATATTTTGGAATTCTATTTGTAATGAACGTAAAGTTTTTTCATCCTCTTCCGAGTAGATTGGTAAATCGATTTTCGAAAGTAGTGATGTATCTTCCAATTTATTATCTGATAACCACTTTTCAATTGTATCGATTTTCCCTTGTGTACCTGAAATTTGACTTGATATTTCTCGTGATTTTTCTTTAAATACTTCAAAGAATTTTACATATCTATCTAACTGCAATAAGTCTATTAGGAATCTCTTTCTATTAGTATCAGTAGCGGTTAAGAATTGTAAACTTGCATTGGTATTTTGATATACAATTTGAGAAAAAGTTTTATGATCTATACCAATAGCTTCTTCAATGCTCTTGTATGTATTAGTTGCTGTATGACTAGACATATCTTCATCATTTTTATAGAACTTTACTTTTATATTACCCTTGCGAACAACATCAATTTTGTACTCATCTTCGTTTATTTGGAAGTCGAGAGAAATACTATAGCCATCGTTTGCTTCTCTATTTGGGATGTCTGCTTTCTTTATACCTTTTGAATTCTTGTTGAATAATACTTCTTCCAATATCAAAGGTATAGAAGATTTACCAGCACCGTTCGTACCGACTAACTGAGTTACTATGCTTTCTGTTAAGTCTAATTCATTATCAAGACCATAACTAAAACAATTATTCCACTTCAACTTCTTTAGCGTAATCACTAAATACTCCTAATATATTTTTTACTTTACTGTTATTTAATTCTAAAATGTAACTCAAATACTCATTTAACTCTTCTTCTATTGTCATTTCCTTGTCGAGTATAAGTGTTGCTTCTGTTTTTCTTTTTATGACTTTTTTATCAAGTAACTCACTGTTTTTTATGTTACTTAAATCTGACACATCTCCTTCAATCTCATAGATAGTATGATGAAAGTCTGTTTGAACCATTTCATCTTCACTTGTAACTGTTTTTCTTAGTAGCTGAGGTAAGTCAAACTCATGCCACGTCCAGTCCCAGGTGTCTGAATCTATTACTATATATCCAGTCTTTACTATATTTCTATGAAAAGATGTAGTCATTGGACTTCCAGGGTACACTATATTTCTTTGTGTGTTTTCGTGCGAGTGTAGATCTCCTGAAAATACTACTTTAAACTTTTCAAATCTTTCTAAATCAACTTCAGGTACTACATGGGGCTGTATCTCGCCACGAACATGTGTAAATAGTACTTCTGAATTGATGTTTTCTATACTGTCTTTTTTATGAAGATCAGCATAAGGAAGTATAGCATAGTTGCTAAACTCTCCTACTGTTTCTGTAATTACCTTTACTAGAGGATTTAACTGTGTTGTAACTTTAATTAAGTTATCAAAAAATGTTCTGTGTTTTCTAGTAGCTTCATGATTTCCATCATAGATAATTGTTTCTACTTTTGTATTTTTAACAAAGTCAAAATACAAAGTAAGTTCATCCATTGAAGGGACTCGATCAAACAAGTCCCCGCCAATGATATGTAAAGTAACATCATGGTTCTGTACAGCATCCTCTATTTGGTCAAAGAACATCTTATAGCGTGAGCATGCCCAAGCCATTGGTACGTTCTTTTGTCCTAGCTTAATATGCCAGTCTGCTGTAAATAGAATCACAATTACTCCTTTCCGTAAGGGTTTTCATATGAAAGAGCTTCAGGAGTGTCTTTTGCCGCTCTAACTGCCCAATAAATAACAACAAAGTTTAATATTGGTACAAAAGCTGCTAGTAACCACCAGCCTGAATGACCTCTGTCATGTAGTCTTCTAACTCCTAGTGAAATACTTTGCACTAAAGTTAGTAATAAGAATGAGGTTGTTAATAAACCAGCATTATTAGTTTCTGAAAAAGGGTCTATCCAATTCCAGAATGTATATCCTAGTATATAGTTGTCTATTAACATGAATAAACCTGCTATTATACCACCATATAGTGAAAAATACCAATACTCAGGTCTATCACTTCTTCCATTAAAATCAGTTGCTCTATCGACCAATACTGTTTTCATTGTACTATAAAAATGTTTCATATTATTTCCTTAACTAATGTCAAATTCGTCGCTAATAGACTCGTCTGGTTTGGAGTTAGCCGCACCTTCTCTTAGTCTATCAAGAAGTTCTTTTTGAGCGTCTGGTGTAGGTCTTGTTAAGACTTCATCCATAGACTTAAGTTCTGTTATTAGTTCAGATTCGCTTTCTGTTAAAGGTCTTGGCTTACATTTTAATGCTTGTAATTGATACTCAACATTATAAGCCATTGGGCCTGTTTTAACTCTCTTGAAGCATACATCCCAACCAGTTGTAACATCAGTTGGATCTCCAAGATCTTCAGCAGCAACCATAACTTGCTCTAATAGTTTCTTCTTTAAGTTTAGCACTTTTACTTTGCCTTCGTGTATGCACTGTATTGCATAACTCCAACCGCATTTCAGCTCTGGATGATATTCTCTCACCCAATCTTTCTCTACGTTGTTAAAGGATTCTGTGTTTCTGTCGAATGACAGACATTCGAATGGTAAATTCTTGCCGTTTTCACCTTTTAGCCAGTAAACATATCTTGGTAATATGTCTCCAACTAGTCTTACTTTATTATCGCCTTCTACATATGTGTAGCTATCGATTTTACTTTTTTGGGCTTCGCCCTTAGCTTGATTAAAACTCAATGCCATGTTAGTTCTCCTAATGTGACTTCTTCAAACTTAAAATGAATACAATCATCTTCAATCCAGAGTAGTCTGTTTCTTTTTATTATGTCCTCACTTCCATCATAGAAGAAGAGGTCTAGTGTGGTATCTTTCGTTTTTTGATATTCATAATAGTTGCGTAAGGATGCGATACCTGCATACTGTGCAATCTCGCTATCTGAATATCGGTTTCTTTGAATAAACAAGGCTTCTGGGTTTACAAGGAAGCTATGTCCATGAAAACTTTTTTGCCAATATTTGAATATTCTATCGTTCCTATTAACTGGAGGCATTTTATATGTTAAAATGTGAAGCACCGTAAGGATATCTTTTACAGATCCCTTGGTCTCTTTTTGTATCTTTTTCCAATTATAGAATAACATATTATATCAAAAATTTAACTCCATGTCAAGAAATATTTTTCTATGCTATATTGTATTAACTTCATAGCCTTGTTTCATATAGTACCCCATTCTCGCATTTGCCTGCTTTCTTGCTGTTCGACCTTCTAAGTGTATGTCCACAATTACTGGTTGCGGTTTACCCTCATATAGCCTTATTATTCTACCAATAAGCTGTGTTAGTAGGGGTTCGTTGTTTACTGGGGTTGCCAATACGAGACAGCTTAGACAATCTAAAGATATGCCTTCTGAAAATATACTTTGAGTTCCAAAGAGTACATCCTTGTCTTCAAATACTTGTTTCATTAGTGCTGGTCGTTCCTCATGTGAGACATCTCCAGTTACACAAACTGCATTGTCACCTACCAATTGAGCGGCTCTTTTCAGAAACTCAACTCTATCAGAGACAACTAATACTTTGTGTCCTTTTGCAGCATAACCTGCCGCTAGTACTCCACATATGTTTTGGTATTCCCAATCATATGCAAGAGCATTTATTCGAGTAGCCCAGGCAACGTTTGCTCCATCTAAGAAGCGTATGCCTGATTTTATAACCTCTACTCTAGGTGTAAGGTAGTTTTCTCTTGGTGGTTTATATACTGTATTACTAAAGTAATCTCTGAAAACCACATGTCTACCATCTTTTCTTTGCATCGTACCTGTAAGTCCGATTTTATTTGTAGCCTTGCTTGAGTCGATAATTCGTGTAAAAGTTGGACTACTAACATGATGCATTTCATCAAGAATAATAGTACCGAACTCGTTTGCGATTTTATCCTGATTTCTGTACAAAGTTTGTACATTCCCCACGACAATATCCTTATCCATTTCAAACTTGCCTGATCCAATCACACCCGCTGAGACCCCGAAGACTTTTTCTACTTCTTTTTCCCACTGAGATCGCAACGCTAGTGTATGTGTTACTATAAGTGTTTTCTGTTTTAGCTTATTTGCGATAGCTAAAGCTGTAAATGTCTTTCCCCAACTGACCCAAGCGTTAATTATAGCACTGCCTTGGATGTCGTCATATACCGACTGCTGGGAATCTCGTAAAGTAAACTGAAAGTCAAAACCTTCGATTGGTTTATTAACTCGTTTCTCTACTATAACGTAATCGCTTGGTATCAAATCCGTTCTTCCGATAGGTATAGTAACTAAACCTTTTCGGATTATTGCCATATTCTTTATAATGATAGGCGGATCTGTTGGACGTCTTGGCGGTATTGAATATGTTAACTCTTCGTCGAGTTGCAACTGGTAAGCATCTGTTACTTCCATAAATATTCTGTTACTCAATACGGCCTTCATTCTACCAATGCCTTAACGTATTTGCTATAATGAAAAAACAAGTAATAAAATTAACCCATACTATTATACTTCTTAGCATAGCTATTCTATTCGCATCCTTGTCAGATACTCCTACTTTTTCACCTAGAGATTTTGCCCATAGTCTCCATAATTTTTTAATCATGACAAGATCTCTTTTAGCATTTCTACTAGTTCTTTTACTGTTTCTAGATCTTGTTCTTTTTCTGTGTCTATTTCTATTTTTATTTTCATACTTTTCTCCAAGTATCTTTTTTCTTATCTGTACTTAGCTCATATAAATAACTAGGAATATTCCTTATGTATAGTATTCCTGCGTACTGCTCAAAGTTTGAAGGTAATCTCTTTATCTCAAACGGCATATCGACCCCATGAAGGTAGAGTAGGCTTGCTACTCCCTTTGGTACTATTCTTTTTATCTTGTGATATTTTAATTTTGCTGTTATACTTTTCTCATATATAAAAAATTTACCATTTGAGTCTACATAGAACTTACCTCTGTGCTTTGACATGTCGACAAAGTTGTCTAACATGAGTCTCAAACTATATAAATTTTTCATAGGAGTTTTTAATCTTCGCTCACCTATGCTAGAGCCTTTTGTATTTGTATCGTCTATTACTGCGCCTTCGCACCAAAGTATGCCGTCCCGATTTATAATATCATCGGTATGCACGACATAAATTGGAAATCTAACATCAGATATTTTCATACTTACTAGCGAATTTACCCATTGAATAATCTTCTCCTACTTCAAAGTCACATCCAATCGGGCAGTTAGGAATGTTTAATCCTCTATCTTTTTGTATAGCTTTGAGTAGTATATCTGAGTACTGGTCTACATATTCTTCTTTTACTTCTGCAAGAACTGAGTCATGTACAAGAGCAAATATTCTCATATCTTCTTGTAAGCCTAGATCTTTTATCTCTTGATGAGCATCTATAGCTCCAAGAAGGTTAACATCAGAAGCGATCGACTGTACTAGAAAATTAATACCTGATCTTACTTCGTGAGACGCAATACCTTTGTCAGAAGAGAATACGTTTGGTAGTCTTCTTTTTCTTCCGAAATGGCTATAAATGAATCCATTATCTTGTATAAATCTTTTCTGGTCGTCTAACCACTGCTTAAGTCCTGCAAACTGTTCGAAGTAATCTTTAATAACAGCACTTGCTTCATTCATACTAAAGTATTTACCACTATCTTTGGTAACTTGTTCACTGATCTTTTTCGGCCCTGCACCGTACATAATACCAAAGGTTACAGCTTTTGCCATCTGTCTTTGAGTACTGTATTGTGTAGCAACTTCATCAACATCACAAGGTAAGTCGAAAACTAACTTCGCAATGTTACTGTGAAAGTTTCCACCGCTTTGGAATACTCCCATGAGATTCTTATCGTTTGCAAGCACAGCCGCACAATATACCTCAGCTGTTGTTAAGTCCATTGCAACTATCTTGTTGCCTTCTGCAGCTCTTATACATCCTTTTACAATTGGATTGTCTCTCGGTATTTGTTGCATATTCATTTTACCACTTGAAGAAAGTCTTCCTGAAGTCGTGCCATGTAGATTGAAACCTGTGCGAAGTCTGCTGTCTCTGTCAAGTTGTGGGTAAATTTTGTCAAGATATGTACTCTTGATTTTAACTTTTTGTCTTATATCAAGTACTAACTGCGGTACTGGATGTTCTTCAGCCAATTGACCTAGTACTTCCGCATCAGTGCTGTCCGCACCCGTGCCGGTTTTCTTGCCTGTTGGTTGTAGTCCCAAATAGTCAAATAATAATGCTCTTAGTTGCATTGTACTATTTGGATTGAAATCTTTTCCTTGTGCTGCTTCGAATGTTTTTATCTCTGTAAATTCGTATAAGTTTTTGATAGCTTTATCAATCTCATATTGCATAAGCACTGTGGATTTTTCTAGTCTATCTTTATCAAAAGGCACACCGTTGTCTTGAATATCTGTCAAGAATCTTGTTCCTTTTAGTAGTATGTCTCTGTAGACTCCATAAAGTCTATCATTCTTTACTAGTGCGGTGTTGAACTTCTGAAAAAGAAGGAATGTACAGACTGCATCCATTGCAGCATAATATTTCATTACTTCAAATGGAATCATATCCCAAGTGAAACTTCCTTTGAGTATCCCGTTTCTTCGGCAGTAATCGTCTACCCACTCGTACATGGCTTTTTCATAATCGCCATATGGAGTGTATTTTAGGGAGAGTTGTTTTAGACCATGTGTGCCAGGATTCTCATCCAGCATATAATGAAGTAACATTGTATCTTCAAAATTTGGAAAGTCAAATCCAAAATGGTACTCAAAGAAGGCTAAGTCGAATTTTGCGTTATGAAAAACTACTCTCTTGTTATTAAATAACTTTTGTAATAGTTTCTCTGCTTCTTCATCGACGCAGTCTGTATCGATATATGCGCCATGTTCTGGCTCATATGAAAGACTTAAACCTAACATATAACCATCTCTAGGATATAATCCTGTAGTCTCAGAGTCAAGTCCTATAAAATCATAGGGAGCTTCTAAAGCTTTGTGAAGGAACTCTATGAGTTCTTTCGTGTCTGTGATTCCATAGACTTTATCGTCTTGTAGTTTCTGTTGTTTAAGTTCTCCTTTAATATATTTCGTAATATTACTTGATGATTCTTCCCAAGTCTTTTTCGCTTCCGGTTTAAACGTAAGCATAGCTGGGTTTATTACAGGTAGAAATTTATCATCAACGACTCTACCGCTATATTCTGTTACTGAGTTTTGTTTTGTAAAATATTTTAAACATTCTGATCCCACAAGTATAAGCCAGTCATAATCATCCACGTTTATCTCTAGATCTACGTCTCGTTTTAGTACTTTCTTTATGGTTGGATCTGAACATAAGGCAAGCCTCTCAAATTGGAACTCATTTCCAAATAATCTTACATAATCTTGTCGGCTGGGCTTGCTTTCTATTAGTGCTACTTTAGCCATATAAATTCTCCTTTAGTTCTTTTACTTTGTTTCTTGTTAATGCCCCTGCATCCCCTAATGCTCTTGGTAGTTTTATATTTTTGTGTAGTATCTCTGCTATATCACACATCTCAATCACTCTACCTACAGCTTCTTGTCCCGCATCGTCGGGATCAAATAATAAATCTATACCAGTTACCCCTGTCATTTTTAATAGTTTTAACTTCTCTATGTCTATGTTTCTTGTACCAAAACAACAAACAGCATTTTCTAACCCCTTGTCATGTAGATTTAATGCGTCAAAGATTCCTTCAACTAGTATTACTCTACCTTTGATGGGGCGGACTTGAGCAGGGAATAATGGAAGTACTGCTTTTGGGGGATGTATAATATACTTTGGTATATCTGTAGGTGATTGAGTCCTACAATTAAAAGCTACTATTTTTCCTGTCAAGTCCTTAACTGGGAAAGAGATTCTGCCTGTGAATGGTTTATCGGGATGTATAAAAGCATCAAACTTTTTATACGTCTCTGGAGTTATTTCTCTCCAATTACCAACATAAGGCATAAAATTATTAGGCATTTTCAGCCCTACGGAAGATGATCTCTTTTCCTCTATCTTTCTTCTCATCTTCTCTCTTCTAATATCCAAAGGGTTAGAAGGCGCATCAAAGTGAACAAATATGTTTCCCTTATAACCACAAGAAAAACAATTATATACTCCTGTTATTCTGTCAATCCTCATACTAGGATTACTATCATCATGCTCAGGATTTAGACATGAAACTATACAATCTGCTGGAGATAACTTATATGTTATTTTTCGCTCTTGTAATAGTTCTTCAACTGTCATTCTTTTTTCCGTAATAATATTCTATTAGTTCTTCTATGGTTGCCGCAACTCTTAGAACCTTTACTTTTGTTAGTTCTAGTTCCTTTGCTATATCATATCTATGATGACCATTTACAATATAATTGTTTCTATCAATTATGATAGGTCTTATACTACCTGTAGTAAAGCCTTTCTTGGCTTTAACATGTAGTCCATCTACTCTTTGAGTTTGTACTGGTATTATACTTGTTACTGGTACTTTATCTTTTTCGAACTCAAAAGGAGATACAAGTAAGTCGCCTTTTCTTATTTGAGGCATAACATTCCTAGGGAAGTTTTTACTTGCTATCATTTATCCACTCTTCTATTTCATTTAATTGTAAACCATCTTCAAATATTTCTCTAAACTCTTCTAAAGAAGGTAATGGTACTATTAGAGGTAGTTTCCTACAATAGTTTCCATATGCTTGTTTTAATTGTGCTTCTGTATATAATATCATAAGTCGTCTACGTCCTCGCCTGTTTTCATACTGTTTTCCATTGCTTCTCTCTCTTTTGGATTTGTTTGGGACTGAGGTCCGATTTTAAGTGTTTCCCAGTCAACAACACTACTAAAACTCTTCATTTCATTACTTCTCATCTTAACACAGTTGAATGTCATACATTCATCGTCTTGCTCCCAAGTCTCTAAGGAGTAAGCCGCATCTGCCGCATCAAGAATACCCTTTGCAAATCTAGCTTCTCCTGTGGAGTCTGTTTGATATGGAGCAAAGAACATAGTCTCATACTCCTGTGCATAAAGCTTCATTTTCTTACTTACTTCTATCTGTTCTGTCCAGTCGTATTGACCAGAGCGGCTTGGTGCGTTATGTCTTTTAACCTGATTTAGATAGTCCACTATTACTACTCCTATATCAAGCTGACTCGATAATTTATCTAGTTCACTTTGTATTTTGGATAAAGTAAGAGCTGGATCGTAGATTACTTCTAGTTGTCTATCTTTGTGTAGGTCGAGTCTTGTTAACTTTGTATGAAAATCATCAAAGTCACCTGTTTTCTCAAACTCAGGTAAGAGATCATGTCCACCATCAAAACGTCCTGCCCACCAACCAGCTACATTCGACCACTCTTCTTTAGAAAGCATTTTACTACGCAATCTTTTCAAAGGTATTCGAGTTGCTACTGAACATATTCTTTGCAGAATAGATCGGCTATCCATCTCTATGGTAAAGTAAATTGCACTCTTACCAGACTCATAAACATTTGCAGCAAGGTTACAACATGTTACAGACTTACCTGCACCACGTCGTCCTCCTACTAACACCAAGTCTTTGGGAGAGAACTGTATTTGTGAATCGTAATCACTATTGAGTCCTAAAGGTAAGTACTTCGATAGTTCTTTGTCATTGTCAAATAAACTAATTCGTTGCATACTCTCTTCGGGTGGTTTGACATCTACCTTGTCACTTACCCTTAGAACTATTTCTTGTAACTGTTCTATGTTCTCCTCTGCTGACGCCATCGCTACTGTATTGTCAACGTACTTATCCAATTCATCTAGAATTTCTATTTGTGCATATTCATTTTTCAGATAGTCAAGTAACAGCCACGCGTCTATCTCGACATCTACTGATTCGATTGCAAATATTTTTTCTTGTAGTTTTCGATCTCGCACTTCGTATTGGAGATCTTCGAATTGGGGAAGGTCTTGGTAATTTTCTATATGCTTGTCAAGTATCTTGAATACGGATTGGTAATCACCAGGTAGGTAATGTTCCTTGAGCTTTGACCAAGTGTCTAAATCTTTCTGTACTATAATCTGCTTAAGTAACGCACTCGCAATATTCAAAATAACTCTCCCAAGTATATATAAAAACAGCGAGGGGAAGAAACCCCTCGCTAACTAACTAAATTAGTACGATATTAACCGATATCTTTTTTAGCTGCTCCGTTGTAATCAGCACATTGTAGACCTCTTCTAGTCAACATTGTTTTAACGCCTCTTACTGTTTTGCCGATTTGATCCGCGATGTCATCTACAGTTAAACCTTCGATGTCTATATCTGCTAGAACGTCAGCTTTGTTTGAGCCTTTAGTTTCTTTCTGTTTTGGAATAGCGTTAATGTCGCCGCTTCTTAGTAAAGAAAGAGCTTTACCTCTGATTGAATTTACTGATTTGCCTAATGCGTCAGCGATTTCTTCTACGAAAGATCCACCGTTAACCATTTCAACAAAAGTTACTTCTTCTTCAGGAGTATAAGTTCTTACTGTTTCTACTTTAGGTGCAGGTTTTACATGCTCTGTAAGTTCCATAGAAAGAATCTTTCCTTGGATTGACTTAGCTGAAAAAGCTCCGCCTTCAAAGTGTGATGCAATTTCTGCATAAGTGTAAGAACCACTGTTGTCTGCAACAAAAGTTGCAAGAGTTGATTCTTGCTCATCTGAGAAAGACTTAGTTGCTGAAGCAGAAGCTAGTTCTACGTCAAATCCCATCTTTCTTAGTTTGCTAGAAACTGATCTTGTAGATGTTTCTAACTGCTCTGCCGCTGAAGCAACAGTAGCTTGAGATATTGGGCTCTCAGTTCCCACGAAAGAAGTCAATTCTGAAGTTCTTTCATCTGTCCATTTTGGTAATGCCATTATAATTCTCCTAATAATGTTTTAATATTTGTTATTATTTCTATACCCATTGTTTCTGCCTTATTGGTTTTAGCACTTGCTATACCACTTTCGTTGACTAGTATGGTGACACCTTTAGTTAAAGTATCCTTTACTGCGTAGCCGTTTTCTTCTAATAGTTGTTTGGCGGCTGCTTTTGTAGGATAGCTTTTCAACTTTCCTGATATACAAACTGTTCCCTTAACACTAGTAGTACTGACTTTTTGTTTTGTACAACTAAAAGAGAAAGGTAATTCGTAATATTCTTCTTCGTTAAAGGTATTATCTAACCAGTCATTGAGGTTCGACGCCGCTTTCTGACCCAGACCTGCTACGGTACATATCTCTGGGGTTATCTCATGTATTGATGAGATGTGCTTTACTAATTTTTGAGTAGCACTTGAGCCAATCAGCGGTATCGAAAAAGCGGGTAGTAAAACTGTTAGGTCATTACTCTTTGATTTTTGTATTTCTTGAAAGAGTTTGACTCCCAATTTTTCCGAATCCAATAAAGATGATATCTCCTCTTGGGTTATAGAGTAGATATCATGATAATCTTCTAGACCTAGCCTATCTATAGTAGAAGGGCCAAGTCCTTTGATTTTTAATATCTTTGCAAAGTGTTCGATACGCTTTGCAGATTGTGCAGGACAAAGACGATTACGACAAAATAGTTGATCGTTAACAAGCTCCAACTTGCTGTTACAAGCTGGACAATTCGTTGGCGGTGTAATTTCTGTCAATTTGTCTTTCTCCCAAAATATAAGTATATTATATCAGAGACAGAGATCTTTGTCAAGATTTATTTTTTGGGAAGTCCCTAAGAATCAGGGAAGAAATTTTGAAACACTCTGTATGCCCACCAAACTTTTGAGTGGGAGCATACTGATCGTCTTTGAACTTTTCGTGAAGCTCCTGCTCTTTTTTCCAGCAATTATAAATGGTGTCATGGTAGGTACGCTGAATACGTAAGTCATAACCTGTAAAACCTCGGCTTCTTTTTATGACATGTCTCCAGTCTTTCCCACTAGCAATCCCTACTTTTATACACTCTCGCACATAGGTATTTTTATTTACTAAAATAACTCCGTACAATACGCCCTCTCTTTCCTGTTCAAGAGGTCGATTGTCAAAATATGTTTGGTTATATACTCCACTCATTCTTTCCAACTCCAACCTTCTTCGATAGATGCTTGTACCCCTTGGATAAAGTCTCTATCTTCTTCGGAAAGTATAGACCAAAACTTACTTACGTTGAGAGTCTGTAGCATCACTTCTTCGGGATTTTTTAAATGATAATCCTTATGCATTAGCATCTCTATTTGATCTAATCTATTCTGTATTTTTTCTCTTAGTCCTTCGGTTTCCATTTTTCGCATGTCTCCTCAGATAAAACCATACCCGCTGGTGATGTTACTCTGCACCAACCTTCTGAAAGAGTTTCTGTTATATTTTCTAACTTAGAATAATATAAGCACTCTCCACAAGGATTCGCAGGCATTGAATTTTTTCTTTTTGCTTTGCCAAAAATTATATCCCAGTTGCTAGAAAATTTATCTGCATCTTCGGGTCTTCTTTTTGAGCCTTTTCCTCCGTGCCACTTATCACTCACAGAACTGAACCGTCCTGCTCTATCATACCTTGACAGAAGTTCTCGGCAATATCTTCGCACCAGAACTCGCTTTTTGTAGGGTGCCACATAAGAAAGCCATTACTTTTAGACTGTTTATCTAAAAGATAGACTCCCCATGCTTGAGTAGTATTACTCGTTACTACTTGTGCATATCTATTATCTTGTGAGTACTCTGAATATATTGTAAAATCATTCATGTGTTATCTCCATCTCTGTACTTGATTTTTGACTTGTCAAACAATTTATTTGCTTGTCTTTGCATAGACTTTTCTATTTGTCTATCAAACCAATCTATTATCCATTGTCTAATCTTGCCCATTAATCTGCTCTTGCTACTATTTGAGGGATTATCTCCCCCGCTCTTATTACTTCAACCATACACCCTATCTCTAAGTCTAATGCTTCGATAATAGCCATGTTATGTAAGGTTGCTCGTGAAACTGTTGCTTCTCCTATTATACAGGGTTCTAGTATTGCTACTGGAGAAACTGCACCTGATTTTCCTACTTGCCATTTAACATCAAGTAGTTTTGTTACTATACCCTCTTGTTTTTCTTTTAGAGCAAATGCTCCACGAGGGTGGTGGGAAGTATATCCTAACTTATCAAAATCAAAGTTAGAGTTTACTCTCCACACTTCACCGTCCTGCGGGAAACGATCCCAATCACCTCGGTTTGCAACTGCAAACTTCATGTGACTTGATAGCATATCCATGTCTTCTCTCCATGTAGGGCAGATAGACGGCTGTATGCCATAAGCGATGAAAGTTAGATCCCTTTTCTTAAACTCTTCTACGTCCTTCAAGTTAAGCGCACCCGCTGCATAGTTACGGGCATTGGGTATCTCCTTAGGAGCTACAACTTCGCCTGTAATTTGCTTCGGTTGTTTACTGTAAATAGTAGTAGGTACTAGTTCTCTCATCTTATCTGTAATATCCAAACCTTTCTTTCCATCACCTCTAGTGAGTGCCATAGAAAGTTCTCCGTTTATATACTGTAGGCTGACAGCGGCACCATCTAGTTTAGGTGTTACTTCCGCCCATTGTTTTAGTACTGTATGAGGATCTTTCTCCCCTTTATATACTTTTTGTAAGGAATACATAGGGAACATGTGAGGAATTCTTGCACCATCACTAGTTCCTACACTTGTTGTTTCTAATTGTTCTTCAAGTCTATCATATACATCATCTTCCATTATAGGATCGCCGTTGTAGTATGCTTCTTTTGCTTTCTTAATTAGTTCTTCAAGTTTAGTCATTATTTGCCTATGTGTTTTACTTCGTTGTTTGGTATTACTTGGTATGCCCCTTTATTGTAGGCAATCGAAACAGTATAATTCTTACTCTCTTTTTGTTTGTAAGTATTATCCTGTGGAGTTGCGTACTGGCTCATAGGAGCTGAGGGGTATTCTTCCGTGGTTCTACGGAATGTGCTGTCTGGAGCAAAGGTTTTCCACTCAGGTTGCTTTGTTCTTACAGCCTTTGTGAATTTGCTCTTACGTTTGCGACCGTGTTGGTCATATGTCATTTGTCCTTTTATAATCATGAGTATATTATACTAAAATTTTAAGGAATTGTCAAGAACTATTTTTCCTAGAGGTAGATTTCATCCAGTAAATCTTTGAAGTTTTCTTCTAATATTGCTTTAGATTCTGCTAGGGATAGAATTTCTACTAAGCCTTCAAATAGGTTTCTTGTGTTTTCAAAATCAATTGGCATGGTTATGCCTTTGTTGGAAGGTTTCCATTCTTCGTCAAAGTCTAAATAGTACTTCCTTAATGAAATATATTCGACTCCTCGAAAATGACTGATGATGAGTTTGACTTGCTCTGTGCTAGTCTCTTGTATACTTTTTTCGTAAATTGGTGGGACATCTAAATCAATCATTGCGAATGACTCGGTTTAGAGGTATGATACTCGTTACATTTTCAGGCACAAGGATTCTATAAGAGTCCGTGTCCCAACAAAATAACAAGGACGTATGTTGTCCCTCTTTAGCTCTATTCTTCTTACCTTGAATGTATTTAGTACTAAAATCTCTAGTACATACATTATACTTTAGTTTACGAGAGTTCTGACTTCTATAAGTAACGACTGCATCTCCTGCTTCGTCTATCTTCCTCTCAAATTCTGCTTTCTTCATTGTTCCTCCAATTTAATCTAACAAAAACTCTTTTGAATTGTTAAAGTGGATGGTTACTTAATCAGAATACAAAAAGCCGAGACAGTCAGTAACTGCCTCAGCAAACTTTAAATCACACTACTTATTTAAAGATTCGACTACTGTTGTAAAATAGACCGCAGCTTTACCAGTTAGTTTACCGATAATAGCACTGTCTGCTTCTACTCCAGCGTCAGAAAGTGCACTAGTTAGTTTTTCTTGTGCATCTGCAACACTAACTCTACCACCACCGGTGCTTCCACCTGATGATTTAGCAGCTGGAGTTTTTCTTACGTATACTCCTGCTTTTGTTAGTATCATTCTTACGCCATTTGGCGACTCGCCGAGTTCTTCAGCGATATCTTTTACAATCTCCATAGAATTCTCAGGTGTAGGTTCTCCATCCTGATACATCTCGATTGCTTGTTCTTTAGCTTCATCTGTCCAAGCCATTTTATATCTCCTTTTTTTGTTGCGCATGAACTCTGGCATACCAATTGCCCACCCTGTGGTCTCTCGCATTTGTTGGTAATATCTGTCGCTCATATTTGCTGTTTTTTGTTTATAAATATATTATAATAAAATTATAACCAATTGTCAAGAACTATTTTTTGTTATCTATAATTATTGGTATTATTTTAAGTGTTTCTCTAGGGCATTTAACATATCTTCTGCTTCCGCGAGTTTAGACAGTTCCTCTTTTATAGCACCAACTAGATCATTGTGCTCGCCTATCCCTACTGAATTTCTCATATAAACTCTACAGTTAAATCTGTGTTTTGCTATTTCACCTTCTAAGTGTATTTTTAAATCTTCGTACATTTTTTTATTTCCCAGTTCTCTATTGCATCTCTTATGCTTTGCTCAGCTAAAACTGAACAATGAATTTTTATGGGAGGTAGTTCCAATGCTTCTGCAATCTCCTTGTCTCTTATCTGCTTGGCCTCTTCTATAGTTCTTCCAAGTAGCAAATCCACAAACAAACTACTGCTAGCAATAGCACTCCCGCAACCATAAGTTTTAAATTTAACATCTATTATTCTTTCATCCTTATTTAATTTAAGCTGGAGTTTCATTACATCACCACAAGCAGGAGCGCCTGTCATACCTGTAGCGACATTTGGATCGTTGGGATCAAATCTTCCAACACTAAACTGTGCAGGGCTATTTAATACGCCTTCGAATCTATCTATCACTTTCTTACTGTATGCCATTATGCTCCTAAAACTGCGTCAACAAAGCTGACACAAAAGGCTTGTGCTAATTTATCTGATAGCAACGCGGGGGTAACAGGAATAAGTATCAAAGTAAACCCTAACAATGTTACTACAAAAGCAATATATTTATGTACTACTATTGGATTGTTGGGGTCTAGTTTTTGTACTAAGTTAAAGCAAGGTCTATATAGACGAAACATAGCCAAAACTATGCCCGCAATGTAAAATGCTAAAAAATATTCCATGTTGTTTCCCTTTGTGTTACAAATACTTATGTAAATGTCTTAGGCTTCCCATTTCCCAACTAGCTAAACAGTATTGTTTGCCTGCGTACTCCAGATGTGGAAAATAAGTATCTTTTAAATCTTCTTGAGTACACTCAATCGTATCTACAAGATAAAAATTAGTCCCATCTGTCGTAGCGTGTAGTTTTTTAACTATAGCTGGAAAGTTCTGTCGAACTGCCCAAATTCTTTCTCCTACTTCGAACTCTTCTGCTACACATTGTTCTGGTAGCATGGCGTTTCGTCTGCCTTCATAGTCTGTTTGAGGTAACTTCTGAGGTATACCTAACCTTTCGACTATTCCTTTTATAAAGGCTGGAGATCTATATAACGCTTTTGCTATATCTGAAACATTACTACCTTCCAAGTAGAAGTTTACTACTTGTTTGATCTCTACTTCAGTTGCTCCTTTGCCTTTGTTATGAGCTTTTCTTCGCTCTCTGTACTCTACAGTTTCAAGATAGTCCTGTAGTATCTTATTTAATCTAGTGGTGTTGTACGATATATTTAATATATTACAAGCTTCCTTTTTCGTTATTGGACTATCTTGGTTTAGTAGTTCGTATACATGTTGTATGTTTGTTTCTGTTAAGTTCTCGTGCTTTTTAGTCTTTATCGCCATTTGTCTCTCCGTTTAATTTGGATGGCGTCTCTGATCCTAGCAAGATTATGGCATAGTGAAGTATCTTCAACAAATCTTCTTTGTTGCGACCTTCTTTTTTGCCATAGCGTTGTGCATATTTTATTATGTTTCCAATACAAAAGCCTTCACCATGACCAGCATCAAATATAAACTCAGTTGACTGAATTTTATTCATACTGTAGTGTTGGCCATAAGTTCCTAATATATGGTTACGAAGTATTTGTAATACCTCATCTTCATTGAACTTGTACTTAGTCAATTAAGTTCTCCAGTTCTGTATAACCACCTATACTAGTTCCGTCAATTATAATCTGTGGAAATGTCCTTGCTGTTGGAAACTTTTCCATTAAATCTTTATACTCAAAATCAACTCCAAGTTGTTTGTATTCTACTGTATGTCCTTTTCGTGTTGCTAAACTTTTTGCCATATCACAATAAGGGCAATTGTCTTTTCCATAAATTATAATCATTTCTTTCTCTTATTCTTTCCTGCTAAAAATGCTGATTCGTATGCAAACCAACCTGCTAAGCCTACTATTAATATTACTAATACTTTCTCTCCATATACGGAAAGAAAAGCATACCCAAATAAAAGTACAAGAACAACTAACGTTACATAGACAAATAATTTATTCCAATCTATCATTTTGCTGTTATCCTTTTTTCATAATCGGCGTAATCTTCATTCCACCAATCGGGTTTTTCTCTGTGAGACCAGCTAGCGAATGTTGCTTTATCAAGATGATAATAGTCTCTATAACTTTGTATAGGATTATCATAGTCTTTCAGCTCATCAGGCATTGCTAGTCCAAATGTTGTGAAACCTACCTTCGGTAAATTTTTTGTTTCGGGTAATTTATTTACTACTTGTTCAACGGACTTATGTAGTTTGCCATATCTATAGTGGTATTCATCATTCAATGCATTTGCATAACAATGTACCCATTCGTGATTTTCAAGGGATTCTCTTGCCCAGATAGTGCAAGGATGATTGTACATCATTGGTAGATAGGGGTAGGGTCGTTCCTCCATTGGTAAGTGTTTGATCTCAGCTTTCGCTTTGTTCATTACTTCTCTTTCCTCTGCGTTGAGAGCGCGGGGAACGAACCCTAATAATTCATCTATCCAAACAGTAGTGCATAAGATTTGTGCTGCCTCGAGAGGCATCTTGACTATATGCTTGTCCACATGGTATTCGGCGGCTTTGTCTAAGTCTTGGTCTAAATAAAATAAATTCATTTAATCCAACACTTATACCCTGAACACTCTTTCGTGTTCTTGCGACCACCGCATTGCTTACAATATTCTACTGATTTTTTTAAGTCCTTGAATTTTTTCATACATATATTATACTAAATATATGAGCAATTGTCAAGAACTATTTTTTGTTACTTCGAGTTTATCTTGTCTTTCGCTGTGCCAGCGTACAAGCCGAACCATGCCGCACCCGCTCCGACTACAATACTGATTAAACCAGACTGCTCGAATGTTGGTGCTGGAAGTTCCATAAACCATATTGTACACTTATAAAGTAATACAATGTACACAGTGAGGAACATTCTTGGGAAAATTCTCCAAGCGTCTATCATTCCTGATAGCCATATCCATCTCTGCCAAGGGTTTTCTGGTTCTTTATCGTTTTCTAACTCCATAATTTTAGCTTTAAGTTCGCCGATCTCACTGACCATGGCCATAAACTTATTAAGGTCTAACTCTACTTCGTTGCGTGACATATCGCCACTGAATCTTTCATCAGACATTGCCTTTATCCTTCGCTTTTCCGATGTTCAATGCTAACATATCTACAAATTTGTAGAATTTGCCCATCCATACATCATCCTTAGGTGTCGGTGTTGACGCCGCGATTAAACTAGCAATTGTTACTATTAAAGTAACCATACCTACTAAATCCATTAACATAATATTCTCCGCTCTATAAAGAGCCTTGCCCTAAAATTAGGGACTTCCTTGATAGGAAACTATAGAATTTAATCTAATGTCTTCCCATCTATCCTCGTCTACTCGATAACACACTATGGTGTCATTGATTTGTTGATTGACTTTGCCGTTTGTTAAAGACTCCATCAACGTACAAGGAATTGTGTACTCCTTGTGAGAATTTTGTGAAACAAATGTAATATTTACTACATCATGTTTTAATAGTTCTTTTAATTCTGTAAACATTTTTTACCCCTGCTCTATACGCATCTACGAGAAGTCCTTTTTCTCTTATTAATACCATTTTTCTACTGATTGGTTTTAGCATCCATACTAAGTCTTTCACTTATCTATGTGTTCTTCTACTGATGTGAGTCTTTTGATAATGTCAGGATAAGCATCAAACTCATGTAGTTCTTTACATGGGTGACTATTTTCTTCTACTGCTGCTAATCTATCCTCTATATGCTCCAGCCAGTCTTCGACTTGTTCAAATCGTCCTTGTACTACTGGGTTCTTATCAAAAAACTTTGCTCCTTTATTCATTACTCTAAAGTAGCTCCAATCTCTGAAAAATTCTTTAATACTATTCCACATTGTTCAATGCTTCAGGGTCTGTTACTTTTTCATAATATACTACTACTTCCTTGAGTTCAGTAATATATCTTTTTAATTCTTGCATGTTGTAAGACATTAATTCGTAGTCTGGTATAGACATTGCTACAAATACTACTTGTCCATGCTCTTTTGTTAATCTTTCGTGAAACTCTTCTATATTTTTATCACTTACTACATACCACATAGGATCTTTGAGATCTATCTCACGCGGTAATACAGGCTGAGTAATCAGTCTGTCCATTGGTTTTGCTGTTACTTCTATCTGTTTAGTCGGAAGTAGACTGCAACTCGACGCCATCATCAAGGCTATCAATGGTACGGCTAATTTCTTCGATTGAGTCAAATACATTTTTTGTTCCTCTATTTATCTTTGGTTCTAGCAGTCCAGGCTTTGCTGCCGCTAGTTTTGTTAAGTTGTGTCTTTTAAAAATGTCCAAATATCGGTTCATTTCTAACTGTGTTGCTTGAGACTTCTGTTGAAGTTCTCCAAGCTGTTTTGTTTGCAGAGCAAAATCGTTCTGCATATTCTTTATCGCTGCTTCTTGTGTAGCGACTGCTCCTTCTAGAGCGGCGTTATTTGCTTGTAGCACTTGGTTTTGTTGGTAAAGTGTGTAACTACCGAAACCTAATACTAATATAACACCTATATAAAGTTGGTTCATAATTGTTGAATCCTATAATTAAGTCCATCTGCACCGCTAATTTCTACTAACTCTCCATCTTCTGTGATGAATGATATAAATTTTGGTTGCTTTTTAATGAACTTCTTGACTATAAACTCTTGGTCGTCTGAATCTCCCCAAGTAGCATTATAACTTACTTTTAAACTGTAATAAGTATTGAAGAAACTTTTTAACCAGAACCAAAATCTTTGGACTAGTTTCCAGAGTTTCTTTAGTCTCTCAGACATTTTCCCAAGTTCTTGCTGAAAATAGGAGTGCTTCTGCTTCTCTTCTTCTAATAAGTCCTTCAAGTACCTTTCCTCCTGCTTTGTTCCATCTCTTAATCTGTGCTGGTACTCCTTCGTAGTCCCCGCTGTTGAGAACCTTCAACATTGTACTTGCATTTAGATTACTTGGTCCAAGGTTGTATGTCCAGGATACTAATGCATCAAACATGCACTGGTCTATGGAAATTGTAACTGCATCATTCACAGCTTTTTCATACTCTACGAGTTCTTCGACAAGCATTTCATCTGCAACTGCTTTTGTGATCTTGTCTCCTTCTGTTACGTTTTTTGTGTGACCATATCCAATTGTCCATACACCAGCAGCACATTTATATGCTTCTAGTTCAAGACCTTCGAATTTTTTAATTAGGGCTAAGCCCTCTATTGATATTTTCATATTGTAAAACTTTCTCCGCACCCGCATTGGGCTGTTGATAGAGGGGTATTGAATACAAACTGTTCTTGTAAGCCTTCCGTCTCCATATCTATTTCTATTTTTTCGACCATTGATAAGGTCTGAGGATCGACTGCCACGCAGTCATAATATATTGAATCCCCTTCAAAGCTAGGATTATCTTCGTAATTTAACTCCCATTTCCAGCCATTGCAACCAGCGGGTTTAGTCAAGATACGAACACCCCACACTTTGTGTGAGGCGATTCGTTTCTTTATTACATCCAAAGCTTCAGAACTTACTATAACCATAAATTCTCCTTTAGCTTGATAGCATACTTAAACAATTGGTACTAAGGCGTAAGAAGTTGCTATAAATACTGTTATCAGTATTACATTTTCTATAACCCGTTCTAATGTGTCTTTTTCTATGCTTTGTCTCAATTTAAGAACTATTGTCCTCATATTTATCTCCAAGTAGAAGATATTAATCGATATTTAACACCTTCCTCGTTGAGTTCGGAGTCCTAGACAAAGCGATTGTTAGTAAGCCGTCTGTTAATTCGACACTGTCTACTTTTAAATCCGCATTTAAAATAAACTTTCTCTCGAAAGATTTAAGACTGAGTCCTTGGTGAATGAATCTCTCTTCACTGCCAAGTTTTCTTTCTTTTTTCCCCTTGATGAGCAGTTCGTTTTCTTCTTGAACTAACTCAAGTTCTTTCTTGCTCCAGCCTGGAATTGCTACCTCTATTCGATAGTTGCCATTCTCGGCGTTTTCGACTATGTTATATCTAGGGTATGAAGTATCGGTGTTTGCTAACAGCCAATCGTTGTTCATTCCTAGCCAAAATTTACTAATATCAATCGTCATTTTTAATTCTCCTAATATCACTTTCGTTAATACTATGCCCACCCTTTCGGTATGGACGCTTATTCGTAAGCAGACCCATTCTGCCTACTTACATATATTATACCAAAAGTAAGATAGAAAGTCAAGAATTATTTTTTATGTCCTTCGCCTTACCCCTTACTCATCAAATTCAATGATGTTCTCCTGTTCTAAGTAGTCTATGGTGTTTTGAATACCAATTTTTTTGCCAACCAAGTAGCTAAGGTTTATACTTGCTAATAGTACTATTAAGTACGTTAAATCTATTTGTGTCATAATTTTTTCTCCAGCATATATTATAAACAATTTGTAACCATATGTCAAGTAATATTTTATGATCCTTAAAAATAGTTCTTGACAATTGGTTACGACTTTGATATAATAAGTGTATGAAATTATATAGAAAAGGCACTTGGACAGCCAAGGAAAGACAAGTACTCAAAGAGCTATATAACAAAACACCCATTGATGAGTTATCCACACGTCTCATGAGACCAGTAGGTGGCATAACCTCTCAAGTTAACTATCTTCGAAAAAGAGGATGGACATTTCACAGGAGGACTGATGAAAAACGTAATTGATTTCCCTAGAATGAAGAAATCAGAAAACATAACAGAAAGCATCATGAAAGCAATGATACTTGAATGTAACAAGCAAGGAATTAACACTCACGACCAAGACTTTGTCTTTGACATGGCATGGGTTCAGAAGTTTGTTCAAGCAACAGTAGACAATCAATGTAATATTGCCAATGATCTAATAAGATTAACAAGAGCAAAAGGACTAAAATGAAGAGTTACATAATATTTACAACAACAGCTTTAATTGCTACTATCACAGTAGCTTATAC
>Ga0222717_10000586_pt1 | contig 31068 bp, 54 predicted proteins | sample C33_18DmetaG_FD_165053 | JGI IMG/M metagenome (GOLD analysis project Ga0222717, IMG submission 165053) | Estuarine water microbial communities from San Francisco Bay, California, United States - C33_18D | ecosystem: Environmental > Aquatic > Marine > Unclassified | place: USA: California... | reverse complement strand
ATTTATCACGTTGCGCGTTCAAATGAAAATCTAAGAGGGTGGGTCTAATGACAACTTTGGCAGCAAACTATGTTTTCTCACCCTTGTCGGGTTTGTGGTCTTCATTCGATCGTTTCATCCAAGTGGTGGGATACTCGAGAGCGGCAGCGGAGCTCGCAAGGCTTGGTTATCAAGAGGAAGCGAAAGCGTGCATGATGGAAGTTGCCAGATTGCGTGACTAAATAACAAAAAATCAGAGGGCGGGAAATCGCCCTCTTAATCACACACACACAGGAGTCTATTATGACTAATAAAAATCCATTCGAAATCCGTGCAGACATCCTTGCTATGGCAAAGGACTATATGGATAAACAAGTAGAATTAAACACAGCTTTGTTTGCCCAGATGGTAGAAGCTGGTAAAAAAACTATTGAAGAAGTTCCAACAATGTACACAATGGAAGAGCTTCAAGAAAAAGCAAAGGAAATGTATTCCTTTGTATCTGATAAAAAATAATGAGTGAACAAACTAATTATTGCACAACCAAAGGCCTAGGCTGGGCGTTCTTGCTTATTACTATTATAATGGTGGGTTTGCCTATACTTGGCTCAGCTATTGCTTATCCAGATAACTGCAAACAATCTATTCTTATTCCTTGTATAGGTTTAGAATGACAAAAAATAAATTAAGGGCTTCGGCCCTTTTTTTTGTTTACAAAATCTTAAATTTATGATAGAATATACCAAACGGAGGTAATTCATTTGGAATTCTATACATCAGTAAATCGTTACGGCAATTCTATTTTGTACCGTGGCTATACCGCTAACGGTAGCTCTATTCAAAATAAAATTAAATTTGCTCCTACGTTATACCGTGCATCTCAAAACAAGTCTGAAATCAAGTCTTTGTTTGGCCATGACTTAGTACCTGTAAGAGGTATTAATAGTATGCGCGACGCTAAAGAATATGTTGAGCAATATAAAGATGTAAATGATGTTAGTATCTTTGGCACAACAAATTATATTCATCAGTTTATTACAGAAAAATTTCCAACTAATATTGATTTTAATATTAATCATATTAATGTTGTAAACTTTGATATTGAGGTGGCTTCAGACGACGGGTTTCCAACGCCAGAAGAAGCAGCTTATCCAATTATTTCTATTGCTCTAAAATCTAGTAAGTCTTCAATCTACCAGGTCTGGGGATTAGATTCGTATGATCCAGCCAAGTGCGATATTGATTTATATGGTGATCAAATTCAATATCACCATTGCAATTCTGAAGAGGAATTGCTAGCAAAGTTTCTTGGCTATTGGACTAAAAACTATCCTGACGTAATTACTGGTTGGAACTCTCGTTTCTTTGATATTCCATATCTTGTAAACCGTATTACATTGATTGGTTCAGAAACAGCTGCAAGACGCCTTTCACCTTGGAATATGGTAAATCCACGTGATGTAAAGAAAATGCAAAGGATCTTACCAGCATATGAAATTGTTGGAATCCAACAGGCAGATTATCTTGAATTATTTCAAAAGTTTGGTTACTCATATGGTGCTCAAGAATCTTATAAACTTGATCATATTGGTTATGTTGTTCTTGGCGATCGTAAGCTATCATATGAAGAACACGGTAATCTATATACTTTGTATAAAGAAGACCACCAAAAGTTTATTGACTATAACATTAAAGACGTCCAGCTAGTAGATCGTATTGACCAGAAAATGGGCCTTATTTCTTTGGCTTTAACTATGGCGTATAAAGGTGGCGTCAATATTAACGATACATTTGGCACTACTAATATTTGGGAATCAATTATCTATCGGCGACTATTAAGTAAGAATGTTATTTGTCCAGTCGATCAGATTAAAAAAGTTCCATACTCAGTTCTTGGCGCGGATGCTCGTGATGCAGCTGCGGGAAAACCCGGCAGCATTGCCGGTGGTTATGTAAAAGATCCACAGGTTGGCTCCCATGACTGGGTAGTATCATTTGATCTTAATTCTCTATATCCAAATATTATTGTTCAACAAAACATTTCACCTGAAACACTTGTTAAAGATTACACTATACGTTTTCCACAAGGTGTAGATTATTATCTTTCTGAACATGATCGTACAAAGCAAGTTAGTGATACGTATGCTCTCGCCTCATCTGGCGTGCCCTATGACCGGACAAACCAAGGTATTATTCCCGAATTGATTGTTGACTACTATGCTGAACGTTCAACTATTAAACGCCAAATGCTTGATGCGCAATCTGCATATGAGAAGACAAAAGATAAATCTCTTCTTTCTAAGATTAACCAAGCTGAAAACAATCAGATGGCCATTAAAATCTTGCTTAACTCTTTATATGGCGCTCTTGCTAATAAGTACTTTAAATATTTTGATAATGCACTGGCAGAATCTGTTACACTTACTGGCCAGACTGTTATCAAGTGGGCAGAGCAATGTATGAACAAAGCCATGAACGATATTACAAAAGCAAATAAAGATTATATCGTTGCGATTGATACTGATTCTATCTATGTCAATATGGGTCCTCTTATTGAAAAGTTTAAACCAAAAGATCCTGTTAAGTTTTTAGATAAAATATGTAAAGATCATTTTGAAAAAGTTATGGCAAAATCATATGATGAGTTTTTCTTTATCATGAATGGCTATACTCCTCGTATGGAAATGGCTCGAGAAGTTATTGCTGATCGTGGCATATGGACAGCAAAGAAAAGATATATTCTAAACGTACATAACTCTGAAGGTGTACAGTTTGCCGAGCCCAAACTCAAAATGATGGGTATTGAAGCTATTAAGTCTTCTACTCCTGAAGTAGTTCGCAATAAATTTAAAGAAGTGTTTAAAGTAATCATAAATAGTTCTGAATCTGAAACTCAAGCATTTATTGCTGATTTTAAACGAGAGTTTAATAGCTTACCACCAGAAGCAGTAGCATTCCCGCGTGGTGTAACAGCTCTAAACAAATGGAAAGATAGCAAACTGATATACACAAAAGGCACACCAATTCATGTTCGTGGATCTCTGCTATATAACAACCGGCTTAAACAATTAAATTTATCTAAACGTTATGAGTCAATCAAAACTGGTGAAAAGATCAAGTTTATTTACTTAAAAGTCCCGAATCCTACAAAAGAAAATGTTGTGTCATTTCCTGGGATTTTACCTAAAGAATTTGGTTTACATCAGTATGTAAACTATGATATAATGTTTGGGAAGACGTTTATTGAGCCGTTAAAGCCAATCCTTGATGCTATGGATTGGACACATGAACCGGTAGCAACCTTGGAGGAATTCTTTGCATAATGTATTCTTTGACTGTATTCACCAGTAGATTTGATAATAAAACAGATAAAAGATTTGATTTTGAAACATGGGATAAGTTTTCAAAGTTTTTCTTTAAATTGTCTGAAAGACCATTAGAAGGAAAAACTGATGCAGAACTTATATCACCAGCTGTTTATAATATTGGCACAACTAGGGCCAACAAGAACGTATTGGCTTGGTCAGGCTGGTGCGCTGTTGATGTTGATGATTGGACACCTGAAGGAGATTTGAATGATACCCTTATCGATAAGTTTGGCTTATGGGATTTCATTTGCTATAGTACTGCTTCTAGTTTGGAAAAACTACCCAAGTTCCGGCTTGTATTTAGACTTGATAGAAATATACAGCAAGATGAAATCAAGCACTTTTGGTGGGCCCTCAACACCGAACTTGACAGCATCGGAGATCGCCAAACTAAGGATCTCAGCAGAATGTATTATGTCCCTGCGAATTACAGTAGTGCTTTTAACTTTATTTTCCGGAATACTGGTATTCCTATTGATGTGGACGAGCTACTTGCTCGACATAAATACGATGATACAAGAGATTCCGGCAATTTTCTCGACCGTCTCCCAGATGAGTGGCGAAAACAAATAATTGAACATCGTAAAAGTTCATTAGAGAATACTGAGTATAGCTGGTCCGGTTATTATGATTGCCCATTTTGGCCAAAGAAACTGGCATCAGATTACACAACAATAAACAATACTGGTTGGTATCACAAAATGTATCAAATTATGATTGCTGTTGCTGGTAAAGCTGTAGAAAAAGGTTACCCTATTACATCAAAAGAAATCGAAGACCTATGTCGCGCTTTTGATAATGATCATGGTCGATGGTATGAAAATAGGGCTATTGAAAAAGAAGCAAATAATGCCCTGGAATACGTTTACAGAAATGGAGTGTTTTAATGTTACCAGATGAAATGGAAGCTGAAAAGAATCGAAAGATTATTGTGGCACAGGCCAATAGAATAGACTTACTTGAAAATAATGTGCATCAATTGCAAGAACAATTGCAATATGCTTATAAGCGAATCAATGAATTAAGCCCACCAAAGAAAAATACTCAAATTGATCGTAATTATCCTTGGGCGCCATACGATATAGGACATCGATAAAATGCAAAAATATCTTTTTGATGTAGATGGTACGCTAACGCCATCGCGCCAACGTATAGATCCTGAATTTGAATTATGGTTTAAAAAGTTTGTAACAAATATGGAAGTGTATATTGTTACTGGTTCAGACCGAGAAAAAACTATAGAACAATTAACGCCTGAGATTTATAATAATTGTCAGCGCGTATATCAATGTTCTGGTAATGACGTATGGGAGCAGGATAAACATATTCGATCTAACCATTGGGATATGCCAAATAATGTTCGTGCAGATTTAGAGATTATTTTAAAAGAATCAAAATTTTACCATAAAACTGGAACGCATTTTGATGAGCGTCCAGGCCTTGTAAATTTTTCAATTGTTGGTCGAGGATGCAATTTAGAACAACGTAGTATGTATAAACAGTGGGATGAGCATAAAAACGAACGTGCATCTATTGCAGATAAAATGTCTAAAAAATATCCAGATATTAAATTTGAAATTGCTGGAGAAACAGGCATAGATATTACACCACCTGGAGGCGATAAGTCTCAAATTTTAAAAGACTTTGACATAAGCAACGACGAAATTTATTTCTTTGGTGACAACTGCGAACTTGGTGGTAATGATCATTCACTATATAATAAGCTACACATTTATGGCGGATTAGTTTATCATGTAAAAGATTGGAAAGAAACATGGAACATTCTAAAAGGACAGTAGGTCTTACTGCATCTACATTTGATTTGCTACACGCTGGTCATTGCTCGATGCTTCGTGAAGCAAAAGAACATTGTGATTATTTGATTTGTGCTTTACAAGTAGACCCATCTGCAGATAGAAAAGACAAAAACTCACCAGTTCAAACATTAGTTGAGCGTTGGATGCAATTGCAAAGCGTGAAATATGTTGATGAAATTATTCCATATCAAACTGAAGAAGATCTAAAAGATATTTTACAAATGTTTGATTTAGATTTACGTATCATTGGCCAAGAATATAAATCAATGAAGTTTACTGGGCGGGATATTTGTTCCCAGCGTAATATTGAAATTTATTATAATAAAAGAGATCACAGATTTTCTACATCTGATCTACGTAAACGAGTTTATGAAACGGAGAAAACTAAATGAAAATGTTAATCATTGGCCATGGTTTTGTAGGTCAGGCTGTCGATTATGGTTTCCAACATCCAGATATTGAAAAAACTATTATTGATCCAAAATATGGAACAACAATAGATGATATTGACCAAACAAAATATAGTGTAGCTTTTATTTGTGTACCTACACCAATGGGCAAGGACGGCACTGTAGATTATTCTATAGTAAGAAATGTTCTTAGCAAATTGTCAGATAATATGATTATTATTATAAAATCAACTATTACTCCAGACTTTTTTGATTTGTATAGTAATGCAGAGTTTTTAGTTTACAATCCGGAATTTTTAACTGAGAAATCAGCAAAAGAAGATTTCGTAAATCCTCCTTTCCATATCTTAGGCGGTTCAGATTTTTCTACTAGTTATGTAAAAAAACTATATGACAATTATAGTTTGTGTAATCCTTGTCCGGTATTTAAAGTAAGCCACAAAGAAGCAAGTTTAATTAAATATGGCATCAATAATTTCTTATCTCTGAAAGTTACATTCTTCAATCAGCTATATGACTTAGCTCAAAAAGAAGGTGTAAACTTTAATAAGATTTCTCGTGCCATTGGATCTGATCCACGGATTGGTCAATCACATACTAAGGTTCCAGGATTTGATAGTAAACAAGGTTATGGCGGAGCATGTTTCCCAAAAGACACTTCAGCACTATTTAATTACGATAACGGGTTTACAATTATTGAAGAATGTATTAGAATTAATAATAATTATAGATCTCAATACGAATTAGACGAAAGAGAGAAAGAACAAAATGTCAATTATGGACAAACTGAAGAAAAACAGTAAAATCAAAACCTCTGAAGTCCTCGCTGACTCTAAGTTTTTTACAGAAGTAGATATGACACCAACTGATGTGCCTATGATAAACGTAGCACTTTCAGGTTCAGTAGACGGAGGGTTAGCTCCCGGCTTAACAGTTTTAGCTGGGCCATCAAAACATTTTAAAACATCCTTTGCTCTTCTAATGGCTGGTGCATATCTTAAAAAATATCCAGAAGCTGTGATGCTATTTTATGATTCTGAATTTGGTTCGCCACAATCATACTTCGAACAATTTGATATTGATACATCTCGTATCTTGCATACACCTATTGCTAATGTAGAAGAACTTAAATTTGATTTAATTGGCCAGCTTGAAGCAATAGATAGAAATGATAAGGTAATTATTGTAATCGATTCTATCGGTAATCTAGCATCTAAGAAAGAATTAGATGACGCTATCAATGAAAAATCAGTTGCAGATATGTCACGTGCAAAAGCCTTAAAAGGTTTATTTCGCATGAGTACGCCATATCTTACAATGAAAAACATTCCTCTCATTGCTGTCAACCATACGTATATGGAGATTGGTTTATTTCCCAAGGCAGTTGTTGGTGGTGGTACTGGCATTTACTATAGTGCAGATAACATCTGGATTCTGGGTCGCCAGCAAGATAAGAAAGGCACAGAGATTCAAGGCTATCATTTTGTAATTAATGTAGAGAAAAGTCGTTACGTTAAAGAAAAATCTAAGATTCCTATTACAGTGTCTTGGGATGGCGGTGTTCGCAAATATTCCGGCTTGCTCGATTGTGCTCTTGCTGGTGGATATGCTACTAAGCCTTCAAATGGTTGGTATGCTCCGGTTGATCAAGCTACTGGAGAAGTTGGAGCTAAAGTTCGTCATGACAAAACTTTAGAAAAAGAATTTTGGACGCCAATTTTTGCAAATACAGACTTTAAAACTTTCCTAAATAAACAATATAGTATTGGACACCAATCCTTGGTGGACATGGAAGATATTGTTGAGGAAGCATGACTAAATTTAAAATGATTTATCCACCGGGAGGGAGCTCTTACGGATTTCCAAAGGCTATGCCTGTGCATATTAATCTAAAAACTCCTGACTTTGATAATTTCTTAAAAACTAATGGGTATCCATCCCATAAAATATCAATTGCAAATGAATTCAGTGAAACTTGGAGTGTTGACAGTAATGAAGGAAAACATAGATTATGAGTTAATTCCTATTGAGGATGCAGAGCATTGGAACGTCAGAATCAAGACGGGCGACTTTATTGAAACAGTTATTCAATTTGGCGCCCTGAAAGTAAATGATGATATAGACAGTATGACTTTTAATTTTGATATTGTCTATACACCAGATGATACACTAAATACCGAAAATATTGGTTTACAAAACCACGCTGGTATGATATTATCATCTATATTAGAATCAGCTATAGGTCACCCTCAAGAATGAATATTAATATTGAACAAACAGTTTTACGCAATGTTCTTACTAACGAAAAGTTTATGCGTAAAGTGTTACCTTTTATCAAACCCGAATACTTTGAAGGTGTGTATAGACAACTCTTTAAAGAGGTTGGAAAGTACGTTGCAAAGTATAATCGGCTACCAACTATGGAATCGTTTAAGATTGAAGTAGATCAATCAGATAGGTTTAATGACGAACAGTACCAACATGCTGTAGAAATTATACCAAATGTATTTACTTATGAAAAGGTAGACGATAAGTGGCTATTAGACACTACTGAAAAGTGGTGCCAAGACAGAGCCGTATATAATGCAATTATGGAATCCATTACCATTATTGATGGCAAACACCAAAGTCTTACTAAAAATGCTTTGCCGGATATTCTTACAAAAGCCCTAGCAGTTTCATTTGATACAAACATCGGGCATGACTATCTACAAGATGTCTCAAATCGCTACGATTTTTATCATGAGCAAGAAGAAAGAATACCGTTTGACCTTGACCGCTTTAATAGTATTACAAAAGGCGGGATTCCAAACAAAACTCTCAACGTGGCTCTTGCTGGTACTGGTGTCGGTAAATCTCTCTTTATGTGTCATGTTGCAGCCTCTGCCTTAACTCAAGGTAGAAATGTATTATACATAACTATGGAAATGAGTGAGGAACGCATTGCGGAAAGAATCGATGCAAACTTACTAGATGTTCCAATTGATCAGTTGGAGACTCTCTCTAAAGATATGCTTATGAATAAAGTATCGACAATTGCAGGTCGTACTAATGGAAAGCTGATTATTAAAGAGTATCCAACTGGTCAAGCACATGCTAACCATTTTCGTGCTCTATTAAATGAATTAAAGCTAAAAAAGAATTTTATTCCTGAAGTTATCTTTATAGATTACCTAAATATTTGTGCGTCTGCAAGAATGAAAGGTATGGGTGGAGCAATTAACTCTTATAGCTATATTAAAGCAATCGCTGAAGAAATTCGTGGTTTGGCTGTGGAATTTGATGTGCCAATTATGTCAGCTACACAAACAACTAGATCTGGATTTTCTAATTCGGATGTTGGTTTGGAAGATACTTCAGAATCATTTGGTTTGCCGGCAACGGCTGATCTAATGTTTGCTCTTATTTCTAATGAAGAACTAGCAGCAAATGGCCAAATTATGGTAAAGCAATTAAAGAATAGATACAACGATCCAAATATAAACAAGCGTTTTGTTGTAGCGGTGGATAGATCTAAAATGAGACTATTCGATGTAGATAATCCAGATGCTGGATTAGTTGATGATACTCCGACCTTTGATAAGTCGGAAGTAAATAAAAGATTTGAAGATTTTAAATTGGAGTAAATTATGCCTAAAGGTTTTACTAATGCAAAAAAGACTTCCATTGGTTGTCGTAATGTTAAAACATCATCTATGAACAAAAGCAAAAAGCGTTCATATAAAAAATATCGAGGTCAAGGTAAATAATGCATGTACGTCTCATCTCATACTCACAACCTTTTCCCCACGTACACTCAGGCGAACCAGGGATCATGGGACTCGACAACATCCAGGATCTCATCGCGTATTGTGCCCGTGTCTCGAATCCGACAAACCAAGCTAACACCAGAACAACTGCAAAGCTACTCGACTATCTTATCAAGCACAAGCACTGGTCACCATTCGAAATGGCATCAGCCTGTATCGAAATCACAACAACCCGTGACATCGCAAGACAGCTCCTCCGACATAGATCATTCTCATTTCAAGAGTTTTCTCAGCGGTATGCTGACATCCGCGATCTTGATGATAATTTTGTAATTCGAGACGCTCGTCTGCAAGATCCAAAGAACCGTCAAAACTCTATTGAGAATGACAGCAGTGATCTACAGGAACGATGGGCAGAGATGCAGGGTGACGTTATTGCTTGTGCCAAAGCCGCATACAATTGGGCGATTGACAACGGCATTGCTAAAGAGCAAGCGCGAGCAGTATTACCAGAAGGCAACACAGTCTCTCGGGTATATGTTAATGGTACTATTCGTAGCTGGATTCATTATATTGAATTACGCTCAGCAAATGGTACACAAAAAGAACATATGGAATTAGCCATAGAAATAGGAAAAGCAATTGGTCGAATTTATCCGGCCATACAAGATTTTACAGGAGGGTAAAATGGGTAGAGGAACACCAGATTTAAGTAGAGCAGGTAAAGTAGCATTTGCTTTTGAAGGAGAGTTTGGCGATAGTGCCACTGGAACTTTTAAAGAATACTTTGCTACTACAGCAGAAGCCGAAGCGTATGCCACGGAAAATGGACACACTCTTCTTCGAAAATCTCAGCATGATCGGCATGTAGGGATGGTGGAAGAAGATGATGGGTAAAAAACTTTCAACATACTGGTCAGATGTAGAAGCTGGAAAATATTGTGAGATTCACATCGATTTAAAAGAAGAATATTTTTATATAAAATATTTTGATGATACAGGCAATATGTTTTATAGTGAAGATCATAAAGGCAAATCTTTAAGATGGGCTGAAGATGCTGCAGAAAATTGGGCATTAGGAGTTAAGAAAATAGGTATGTTATATGGATGAAAAACATGTTATAATAGTTTCAGCTGACTCGGATGGCGAAATGTTTTTGGAATTTCCGGATGATATGATGGAAGATCTTGGTTGGCAAGTCGGAGATTTTATACAATGGTCTCCAAATGAAGATGGTTCTTGGACTCTTTCCAAAGATGGTAATATAATGGAAGCAGTTGATGGGCTGGTGGAAACAAACTAAATTATTAAGGAAAAAATATATGTCAGATAATTGGGTAAATGATATTGAAGATATGCACGATAAGTTTGGTGTACATGATTGGTTTCAAGCTAATCGTGGTGACAAAGATCTAATGCAAAAATATCTCATGTTTCGTATGCTTATGATTGGTGAAGAATACCAAGAGACGCTATCCGCTATTAATAATTCTGATGCAGAAGAAGTAGTTGATGGTCTTATTGATATGTGTGTATTTGCTATCGGTACTCTTGATGTTATGGGTGTCGATGCTAATAAAGCATGGAATGCTATTTACGAAGCTAATATGGCAAAGGAACCTGGTGTAAAACCTGGTCGGCCTAATCGTTTTGGATTACCCGATTTGCTAAAGCCTAGTGGTTGGACTCCTCCATCTCATGAAGGCAATCATGGCGATCTACCGAGTATCGTCTAATGAAAAACGAAGGTAAGAAGCTTTGGAAAAAGGTAAAGAAGATGGATCTAGGAAACCCAGTGATAACAGCCCTTGTTGGGCTGGTCATTTTTTATATTGGACTTAAGACATTCTCAGGTGGAATGAAATCTATGGGGAATATGGAACACCTTAACTGGTTTCTAGGTAGTCCAATCTATATGTTCTTCGGTGGAATAATCATGACATTGCTGTGGCAATCGTCTTCACTATCTACTACTGCTATTATTGCGCTAGTCGCTTCTGGTGCTTTACCTTTACCGGCCGCTATTGCTTGTGTGCTTGGTGCTAATATTGGTACGACAGGTACAATATGGTTAGCTGGTTTGTTTGTTTCCGATGGAATGCCAAGAGGCGATACGTTACGCATTGCAATGGCTCATACTGGAATGAACTTACTTATGGCTCTCATGCTACTACCTTTTGTTGGACGAATAGCGCAGTATTTATCTAGATTCGGATAAAAATTCTAAGCTATAAAAAACAAAAATAAAGTGGGCTTCTGCTCACTTTTTTGTTTACAATTGATTCGTAATAGTGTAAGATAATTATATCAAATGAAGGAATACTATATTATGGCTTATGTAACTTACACAAATCGCTCATCATCAGACTATCGTTTTACTTGTAAATCTCTTGATGATCCTGAGATTGCAAATCTTAAATCAATACTCGTTAAACAAAATGATTATATTAAACGTGCTCGTAAAAATTATGGCCGCATGAGTTTCTTTGGTCAACAACCCACAAAAGGCCTTCGTATTCGTCCTCGTGGTCCTCGTCTGTCTCAGTGGGCAAAAGATACGCCTTGGGAAAACGCTACTCACTATGACGTTTACATCCGGGATTATTCATAATGAATTTTACTGAGATGCTGAAAGGCAAATATCAATGGTCAACAAAGAATGGTGAAGAAATGTGCACACTTAGCGAAATAAGTAAACGCGCTAGCTACCTTGGATATTTTACAATTGAAGGTGGAAGAATGCCTTTCACTAAAGCTGAAGGTCTACGCCGTAAAGATGTAAAGGCCTTAGGCGATGTTGTTTATTTTATGTTTGTTGATAATGAACTTATGAAAATAGGCAAAGCAGGTGGAGCATCCGGATTTGCTTCACGCGCTGAAACATATAGTCGTGGCGTATATGGCGATGCAACAAACCGTAAAATATGGGATGTTATGAATTCACTAAATAAAGATAGAATTGAAGTTTTCTATGTACAATGTCCCAAACATGTGATAGAATACAATTGTCCATTAACCAACGACGTACTTACTGAAGAAGTAAGTACTCATAAAAATGTTGAAGTTCGATTAACTCAAAAATATCTTTCTGAAGATGAGAGTCGAGATCTTCCATTTTGTCACCAATTGAATTGAGGTATAATTATGCGTGAATCACTTAAAGTTTTACAAGAATGTGCTGAGTTGCAACAGCAAAAATCACGTGACTATCAAAATGATAAATCACGTATTGTCCAAGCTGATTACTATCCACGTGGTGTAGCTTCAATCATGGATATTATCAATGCTAAAACTCTTCGCCTTTGGTCAGTACTTGAAGCTATGGAAAATGACCCTGAGTACCAACCAAACTTTGAGTCTATGGAAGACTCATTTAAAGATCTAATTAACTATGCCAGCTTTGGCGTAGCATTCTGTCGTCGTAAAATTCCTGGCCAGAACCCTGACCGCGACTTTCTAAATCGTGAGATTCGTAATAATGAAACTGAATAATGTACAAGATGTCCGTCAATATTTTATTGATGAACTTAAAGACGAAGCATTTACTGTTGATAAAACTGGCCAAAAAACTATTGAGCTTATTGGTGCCAGCTTTATTGCAGATAAACCGGCCATTTTTGGCACAGTCAATCAAGAATATGTAGATGCTGAAATACAATGGTACGAAAAAAAGTCAACTAACATTAATGATATTCATACCAATAAAGAACCACCTGCTGCTTGGATATATACAGCTAATGCCCACGGCGAGATTAATTCTAACTATGGTCATTTGATTTATTCTGATAAGTATTATAATCAGTACGATATGGTTTTAGATGAGCTTCTCAGTAATCCAGATGGTCGCAGAGCCACCTTAGTATATAACAGACCATCTATTTGGATAGATTTTTGTGAAAGTGGTAAGAATGACTTTATTTGCACCAATGCTGTAACATATTATATTCGTGATGGCCTATTACATTCGGTTGTACAAATGCGATCTAATGACGTTATCTATGGATATAAAAACGATTTTGCTTGGCAAAGACATGTACTCAACAGCCTGTGCTTTGATTATAATTGTGGCAAACGCCATTTAATCCAACCTGGACATATTATTTGGCAAGTCCAAAATTTGCACGTGTATGAAAGGCATTTTCACCTTGTCAAATAAATGGGACTCACGATATCTTAGACTTGCTAGAGAAGTTAGCACATGGTCTAAAGATCCATCCACTAAAATTGGAGCAATAGCTATTGGATCTAAAGGCCAAGTTTTGGCTCAAGGTTACAATGGTTTTCCTCGTGGAATTTATGATGGCGAAAATAGGTACATAAATAAAGCTACTAAATACCAATATGTTGTTCATGCTGAGCAGAACGTAATTTACAATGCTACATATAATGGCGTATCATTAGATAACGCATCACTATACGTATGGGGATTACCTGTTTGTTCGGATTGTGCAAAAGGTATTTTACAAGTCGGTATAAAACGTGTTATAATGCCAGCAGGTGTCTATCCAGATCATTGGATGGAATCATTTGAACGGACTAAAAAGATGTTTCGCGAAGCTGGAATTGAATTTGAATTTATTGAGGTAAATGATGACTAAGAAAAAAGTTTTAGTGACTGGGTTTAATAATGAACAAACCCGTTATGATGGCTATTTAAGAAAACGAGTTGGCGTTATTTTATGCCATTTTGGTTTGGTTCGCTGTCTAGAAGATATGGACTTTGAACTTACTCAAACTTACACTGAACCCGGAACGGATATTTCTGAATACGATCATGTGATTGTATTTCTACATAATCCTCAAGGGTTTTGCCAACGATTGTTTGATGGTCTTTGGGCATTATCTCAAAGACCTGATGCTATTCTTGCTTTTGACGACTGGCAAGTAAAAGACATATATAATGGTATTATCCAATACGGTAAAACTTTAAAAGAGCGTCCATCATCAGCTTATCGCACACATATTTTAGATCAATATGCTACAATTAAAAACAAAGAAAAAGTAATGTCTTTTAATTCAGCATATCTTGATGCAATTGATATGTTAAAAGAAAAAAATAATAAAGTTTTGCTGTGCACATATAAAGGCGGGGATGTAGAAAAGTTTGGATTAGATTGGAATAAAAATTTACTATATACTTTTAATCCTAATCCATATCATTTAAGTCGATCATTTTTAAATAATTATGGAATGTCTGAAGACATAAATCAAAATGACTTAAGAGCTTTCTTTGACGATACAAAGTCTGATATTCCAGATCCATCTGAAAAAGAAAAAGCTTGGATCTTTAGTTCCCTTGTTCAAACTAAAACTCGTAAATGGCTAGATAAAACGAGTATGGAATGGGATGTTAGAATTTATGGCGCTCAGCGAGGCGCTTATAAATCTGAGCGTTTAACAGAAGATAAAATGGTAAAAGAATATCAAAAAGTGTGGGGTAATTTAATGCCCGCATATGATAATGTCGGATCAGGTTGGTGGCGCACACGAGTATTGCAGTGCGCAGAAGCAAAATGTATTACTTACTGCGATCCAGAAGAAGGTAAAATTTATGGAGAAGAATTCTGTAACTTTACACCTTCAGATTTAGAAGCAATGGATGATGACCAGCTATGGCAAAAAGCAATGGATCAATATTCATGCTTGCTTGGAAATCACCCATTAAATACAAGCGTAACACAACAAGAAATTTCAGAGGTTCTTCATGGCTAAAATAGTAGTTACCGGCGCAGCCGGATTTATCGGTTATCATTTATCAAAGTCTTTGGCTGAGGATGGCCATAGTGTACTTGGCTTTGATAACTTTAATGATTTCTATTACGATTCAGAATTAAAATATCGCCGTAAAGAGTTGTTAGATCAAACTCCAGGCGTAATTGTTAGGGCTATTGATCTTAAAAACTATGGCCAAATGGATGACTTATTTAAAGAACATACACCAGATACAGTTATTCATTTAGCCGCTCATGCTGGAGTTAGACATTCTCTAGAACATCCAAGAGAATATATTGACAATAATATCATCGGCACACAAAATCTTATTGAACTTTGCAAAAGAGCTAAAATCGAAGATGTAATTTATGCATCTACTTCTTGCACTATGGCTGGTAATCCATTGCCTTGGAAAGAAGACGAACCTAGGAACCATCAACTAAATCCATATGGATATACTAAAAATACAAATGAATGTCAGTTTATGACATCGGGGATTCCAAAAACAACAGGTCTTCGTTTCTTTACGGTATATGGACCTTGGGGCCGGCCTGATATGGCATTGTTTAAATTTGCTGAAGGTATTGTAAGAGGAACTCCAATTGAAGTATTTAATTATGGAGATATGAAACGCGATTTTACATATGTTGATGACATTGTTGAAGGAATTAAAACTGTAACTAAAAATTCATGGGACAGTAGGGAAGTTATAACTGAAATATATAATATTGGTCGTGGAGAACAAGTTCAATTAATGGATTTTATTACTGAAATTGAAAAGAACTTTGATAAAGAGGCTGATAAGCAAATGCTTCCAAAACACCCGGCTGATACTCAAGAAACGTGGTCTGATACTACAAAACTACAATCATTGGGTTGGAAACCTACAACTTCAATTCCAGAAGGCGTAGCAAAATTTGCAGAATGGTACAAGGAATATTATAATGTATAGCGAAGAATTAAATTTATATGTTAGTAACTTTTTAGATTTATGCGATCAATACGCAAATGTTGATCGCTCAAAAGTAAAAGTTACAGTATGGGATGCAAATCCATATAGACTTACTGATGATGATCCAATGGCAGTTTATATCTTATCATGGCAATCTCTTTCTTCAGTCGCAATGAAAGAAGATATGGAACACCGGGCAAACAAAGTTGAGGCTATGCAAAAAGACACCACCTGTATTATTTCTTTCCCTTGGGATGACAATATGGATGTTAGACCTGATGCCCCCACATGGCCAATTATGGCACACGTTAGAAATCAAGATTTGAAAACTTAAACATGACAACATACGCCAGTATTGTGCCATTGATTGGCGGTGAAACGATTGCAATGGAAAAGGTCTTTGGAAAAAGACCTGAGTACATTCTTTCTTATTCGGATTTTAAAGCAAATGACAGCCAGCTTATTCACTATTATAATTACAGCGTGCCTTATCTTCTTCTTGATGAGGGTGCTCGTGCACCTGGGAGCGTTGATGTGGTCAACACTGTCTGCCCTTGCGCAGGGCTTAGCTCACTTAGTCCTTCTAGTAGTGGTGATAGTAATACTAATGATTGGATGGTCAAGTCTGCAGAATATGTGCTTGAATCCGTCCAACCAACTGTGTTCTGGGGTGAAAACGCTCCACGCCTTGCTAGTAAAATGGGAGAGCCAGTTGTTGCAAAACTACGAAGCCTCGCAAAGAAATACGGATACACATTCTCAATCTATAAAACAAAATCAATCTTACACGGACTAAGTCAAATACGAGATCGTACTTTCTATTTCTTTTGGAAAGGTAATCACGTTCCAATATTTCAATACTATAATAAACCGCATCTTCCTATTGAAGATCAAATCAGATCATCAGCAACCAATGAACTTGATGTTATGTTTGAGCAGGCTAATAATAAAATTAAACCAACAGACGATCCATTGTACAGGTTTGTATTGGAAGAAGTTGAAGGTGGAATTAGCCATACTGATTACGTAAAGAAGATAAAGAAAACAATGAATCCATATGATGCTATTGAGCATGCTGGTATTAAATACAATACTGTTGCTAAATGGGCTGAGAAAAATGGGTATGACCGTTTAGTTCCAAAAGCAAAACGGATGCACGAAAAATTAGCATCTGGCGGTAACATTATGCGTAAAGGTGTTGAAATCGGCAAAGATTATATTGGCGCATTTGTAGGCCATATGCCAACAAGTCTTGTTCATCCTGACATTGATCGATTCATTAATACTCGAGAAGCTCTTGATATTATGAAAATGCCTAAGGACTTTAAGCTTCAAGGCGGAATAAAAAATCTTAACATGATTTGCCAAAATGTTCCAGTCACCACAGCAATGAATATGGCTGAGAACGTAAAAGCTTTTCTTGGTGGTAATATTGAAACCGTTGAAGCTGATTACATTCTTCAAGACAATAAGACTCAAACATATAGTGTTAAACGAGCTGCGCATACACTAGAATTATTTTTATAATCTGCTCACTTTTTTCTCCATCTGCTCACTTTTTTGTTTACAATTGATTTGTAATAGTGTAGTATAGATATATCAAAAGGAGATACCAATATGAGAGATTCAAACTTTGTAGTTGCATTCGACAAAGCTGCTAATAACTATGTTAACCAGACTGAGGATGGAACAGTTATATGGAATTATGTTGAGTCTGATTTGGCCTTAGATGGTTGGATAGAGGTTTTAGGTGAAAACTTTAATTCGTTCTTTAATGATATGGCTGATCAGTTCTTGGCTGCTCGGAGGGCTGCATAATGAAACCCTGGATTCAAAAAACCCGTAATGGCTTTGTTATGGCTGCAGACGAAGTCGCGCGTATTCACGCTAATAATGTTCAAGGTGAGCAATCAATTGCTGTGCAGATAGATATGAAGAAATGGGCCCAGAAAGAAGGTATGTGGCCTCATAGTCATTATGCTAATATCATAAGTGGTCATGCTGAAGCTCGTGGCTGGACTCAAGAAGGATTTACTGGAATGGAGATCATAGAATGAGAATGAGCGATTATTCAACTATGGCAATGGATATTTTGTTAAACAAATGGCATCTACCTTTAAAAAACGGAAAAGTAAACCGTGAAAATATTGAAGATAGAATGGTCATAGGCATATATAACAAAGATCTTGAACCAATGTTGCAAGAGGAAGCTGATCTGATCATAGACTTAGTTGATGAATTAGTCGCTGAGAGTGGTGAAAAAAAAGTGAGCTAACTGCTCACTTTTTTGTTTACATTTGATTTGTAATAGTGTAAGATAATTATATCAAATGATGGAGAATATATTATGAACTACACTTACTCAGACGATCTTTGGTCAGACCTTCATAAAGATGTTCATGGCTTTCGCCCTTCTGCAATTTTCATGAAAAACCTTTTAGCGTTTGACGAACAAACGAAGCAAAATCTTTGGGATGCTCTATGTGAGCAACTCGAAGAAAATGCTAAAGCTGAAAAAGCAGCTGAAGTAGTCGCCATCGAAAAGTTCGAAGCTCGCATCAAAGATATCGTCGAGCTTGGAGCCGGTAATCGCACTAACGCTCTTTTGTGGATGATAGGTACTGAAACCTTTTATCACCTTCAAGATGTCGAACATTTTGTTTGGGAGCAAGGTATCTTGTTTACTAATTATGGTAAATTGCTAGTCAATGAGCTAGCAAAGATTTGTAATTATAAGGATTATGACTATGCATAGTAAGTATTTTAGAATTGAAGCCTTTTATTTTAAAAATGGCAAATACGAATTACAAGAGTTTGCAACTGGTCTTGCCCATAAGCAAGCTGCAGATTACTTTCGTAGGCTACACGATACAAACGAATATGCTAAGCTCACTATGAAACCTGTAGTGGTCTCCTAAGGTTATAAATATGAATAACAAATATGTTCACATAGCAAGTGGTATTCTAACAATGGCGACAATAACAGCAATTGGTCTTGTAGCAATGATGTCGTTGCCAGAGGTTGATCCTAAACAGCACAAATGTATGGCACTCAACATTTACCACGAAGCCCGTGGCGAGCGCTGGGAAGGTCAAATTGCAGTAGCACATGTAACAATGAATAGAGTTAGTCATGAAAATTGGCCCAACACTATATGCGAAGTTGTTTATCAAGCGAAGCAATTTAGCTGGACTCACATGATTAAAGATCATACAGCAACTGAAGAAAGAGCTTGGAAAGAAGCTCAAGTAATTGCGCGTGATATTATGATTGGCAATACTGAAGATCCTACAAAAGGCGCTGAGTTTTATCACGCTAATTACGTAAATCCGTGGTGGGCAAAAGAATATAAACTTACCAAAGTAATTGGTAATCATTTATTTTACAGCCTAGACTAAAATGTATGTAACACCATGTGTACAAATCTGTAAAATTAGTATAGAATTAAGAACATGTACTGGCTGCGGCCGGACTATAGATGAAATTAAAGAATGGACGTCATATACTGAAGAGCAGCGTATGGCAGTAATGAGGAGACTTGGATATGGCAAAAGAAAAAATCGGAAACGTAAATATTGATTATAAATTTAATGAAGGCTCCTTGATTGAAGAATTCCAAGCTTATATTGATTCCACGTATGATGGGCATTATGCTACAAATAAATTTCAATCAACAGAAGTAATTATTGAACGTGGACATGGTACTGGTTTCTGTATGGGAAACGTTGACAAGTATTCAAATCGTTATGGAAAAAAAGGTAGTCGAGATGACGCCCGTAAGGATTTAATGAAAGTTCTCCATTATGCCCTCATTCAACTCTACATCCACGATAGTGAAAAAGAAGCATAAGTATTATGCTTATGACGAAAATAAAACTGTAATAATTATATCACAGGATAAGCACATTGTTGAAAGCTATGTGCAAAGTAAGGGCTATAAAGTAATACATAGAATGTAGGCGTTAATAACGGATGTATGGACCTCGGGGCGGTACCGAGCAGCTCCACCACAAGCACATTTGGAAACATAATGACGACACGTATTAAAATGAAAGGCGGCGATGAGTTTGATGCTCTAAGCAAGAAATCTAAAAAATACTATCATTGGAAACCAGGTGAACGTAAGAAGATTAAGCGCGGTTATAATAAAAGACTTCGCAAGTGTGCTTATGATGGGGCTGAAATAGGATCGACATGTATTCTAGTTTACAAAACATAAATGCAAACGATAATTTTGCACCATCTGGATTTGCCCTAGCGGCATAATCACAGGGGGTTGGCCACTTACCTAGCAACAGAAAAGTGGCATCTTATTATGATAATTTTAAAAGGGAACTAAAGAAATGAAATTTGCAGCAATCGCAGCAGCCGCTCTTGTAACGGCAACATCAGTCTCAGCCAATGAAATCGGAGCAACCGGTATTACTTGGGGCGTAGAAACAGAAGCAGCATATACGATCAATGACGCAGCAGGCGCTGCGGTAGATGATTTTGGAGTTAAGATTACTCCTGAAATCGGATACTCAATGTTCGGTATTGGTCTAACAGCCGATATGGACATTCCGGTATACAATAACGAAGAATTACAACTGAGCAATGCGTTTGATGATCCAAAAATCAATCTTGGTGCAACATATGAAGTATTTGGTGGAGTTGAGTTGTTTGGTGAAACAACATGGGATGTCGACGCATCTGATAATGTTTCGACTAAAGTAGGTGCTACCTTTGCCTTCTAATGCGTATAAATAAAAGTTATAGGGTCACTACTTAATAAGTGCGCGAGGGGCCATGGTTAGCCCCTCTTTTTTTATGAGAAAGGACTATACTATGAAGAAACTATTATTGGCCTTAGGATTCGTTTCTGCTTGTGTTCCAGCGCATGCTGATACAATACAAATAAATGTACCATGCGATCCAGCACCTGAAGTGATGAGGATAATGCTACAATATAAAAATGCATTATTGCTTCAAGGTACTGGTACGATTGCTTCTAAAGATGGTAAAAACTTTACATCAGGCGCCCAGATATTTTTAAATCAAGATACCGGCACACTTGCATTTGTGCTGTCTTTTCCAAATGATAATGGCCCTATAATGTCATGCTTAATTATTGCTGGAGCCGAGTGGGAACCTTATGGAGGCCGTCAGCCCTGGGATAAAAAGAAAGAAGATCTGTAATGTGGGTTTTGTTATTTGTCTATATGTACGATGCTAAGCCTTATGTAGAAGAACATAGTAAGCATAGTACTATGGTAAAATGCTTTCAAGCCAGAGAAGCTCTAGGCAAAGAATTAACTAACCGTTATGGGTACTTTGATCCTGGCCAGCAAGCTATTTGTGTTGAAGCAGTATAAAATTTTAATTGTTATAAATAGAGCTGAAATGGAGTATAATATGATAGATAAGTTATTTGGAATTTTAGTATTAATAATTTGTGTATTTTTTGCACAAACAAGTTTTGCTCAAGATGCAGTTGAATGCCCTGATGGATATGTCTGTACATTATCGGGTACAGACTCTAATATTACTACTAGTGGTCAGATGACCACGACAATTGAGCAACCACCACCATCTGCAATTTCCCCACAATTTAGCACAGGTAGTAACTCTGACCTATGTACTATTGGCGTGGCTGGAGCAGTACAAACACAAATCCTAGGTATTTCTGCTGGTGGTACATATACTGAAGAAAACTGTAAACGATTAAAGAATGCAAAGGTTCTTTATGATATGGGAATGAAAGTAGCCGCGGTATCTACAATGTGTCAAGATCCAAAAGTCTTTGACGCAATGATGAATGCTGGAACTCCTTGCCCTTATAATGGTTTAATTGGTGAAGCTGCTAAACTTGGTTGGGAAAGCCACGTTGAAGAAACTGAAGAAGAACTTAATTTGATGGGACCTATAGATGCAGAAAAAGCTGCTCCTGTTATTGGCGCTGGTATGCTGGCCTGGTTACTCTTACTCTGAGAGCATAGCGCCATACTTTGGATATACAGGCAATGCAATTACAGACCAGTCTTTGGCTTGGTCTATGCCTAGCGTATTGCCTAATCCACCTGGATTAGATATTCAAAATGTAATATACAGCTACAAAATTCAAAAAGAAACTGGTGAGTGGGTTACAGTTCATGTGCAAAATAAAAATGCAAATGGTACTGGATATATTTTTAGAGAAACTGACGAGTGGAAACCTGGATCTTTAGCTGGTACAGGAATTAGTAAAGCTGTTCCTGTAGGAAACTTGCCTAGAGAAGCTTGGGGAGACGGCAGTATTGATGTTGACGGCAATGGCTCTGTATATGATACAAGTGTTGTTTATACTTACAGAGTTACACCATGTTATAATCCTCAATTTGACCCTAACTGTCCAGGTTACGTTGCGCCGATCCCTGATATTCCAGAAGTTAGTTTAGATGATGTGTATGATGTATTTGACGATGAGAACGTCAATATGGAACGCAATAAAACAATTGAGCAGGATGAGATAAATAGAGAGAAAGCTAGAGAAGATGATGAAGAAGAGGAAGAAGAGCGTAAAAGAAAATACAGACTTGAGAAACTTTTGACCTCTTTACAAGCGGCTCAATTGGCAAATGAAAATTTAGTTATTATCCAAATGAATGCTGCGATGAATGGTGAGATAAATAGGTTATATGCGTCAAAACAAATACCAGGTAAAGAATATAGTGATACAGTAACTTTAGTAGATTCGAAATTACCCGATTCGAATAGAGGCCTACGTAATGGACTAGCACAGCAATTGCTGCATAATCAAATGGTAGAAATGCAGTATAGCTTAACAGACGAAAAATAAACTAAGGAGACTTAAATGTCTAATATTAAAACATACTTGGTTGCTCTGTCTATTACGACTATGGCAAGCACAGGTAGTGGACAAAGTAATGATACACCAATTAATGGTACCGTGCAATCTCGATGTGTAATTCAAACCGATACTTCAGGCACATATGGTAACCCTAATGCGTATGAATTAAGTACAAAGGCAACTGCTGGTGGTGATAATGCTGTTATCCGAGTAGATGTTACATTGGCTAATTCTTACTATGTTAATATTACTGCGCCCGATGAATTTGCTACTAGTCCAACATTGCCAGATACGGTAACTTGGACCGGAGACACGACCGTTAAAACAGTATCAGATGCAACAGGAATGAGTGCATATGAAACTGGCAAGCAAGAGCTTGGCATGACAGATAAGTATGACTTGACTGCCACTGGATCAACATGGTTTGAAACAGAATCAGTTGCTACATTAGGCGGCTCTCGAGCTTTTCCTGGAGGTAATTATACGGCATTAGTAGAAGCTGAGTGCATCGCTAAGTAAGGAATAATTATGTTACGTTATGTTTTGTTATTAGCTACTATATTAGTGGGTCTGAAAGCGCATGCTCATGAAATGGTTCCCACATACCCTAAGTTAAATCCATCTTATATTACCGGGCTACATTCAACTACTGTTACTATCTTTAATAAAAGAGAAGATGTTGAATATTACGAAATTGGTATATTCACTAAAGACTGGAATCCTATTCCATTTGTTACTACGTATAAAGTTATTCCAGTACCTTATCTAAGCACAGTTAGCATTGATTTATTTATCAGAGATAAAGATAAATTGATTGTGACTTACATATGTTCTAAATCTAAACTTCGTAAATCTTATGAAACAAAAACAATTATATCATCTAGGATATGCTCTAAAGTGAAAAGGTTTAAAGAATGAAAAAACATTTTATAATATTGGCTATGTTATTGCCTACATATACTTTAGCAAACAATAGCGGTATTGGATTATCCTTACCTGGAGCAGCTCAATCATATGGACAAGACAGTATTCGTGCAGGAGACTTAGATTGTAAGAACTCTATTGGAGGCGCTACAACTTTTGAGTTTGGAGTGACAGGGGTTATTGATAATTATAGTAGCCCATTTGGCGAACCGGATTATGGAAATGAAGAGAAGGATGTAGGGTTATATGCAAGAATAGTTATACCACTCGATAAGCCCAAGGAAAGAATTAACTGTAATAGCCTATACCAATTAGAATTAAGAAAAAAACGATTAGAAGTTTTAAAATTGCAACAAGAATTAGAAGCGTTAAAGCGTTTAAACGAAGCTGGCGGCGTTGAGTTTGAGAACTAGGAGTTAATAGATGGCTGAATTTGAATTTGCTGGAACCACGTTTAGAGGTGGTAAAATGTTCGTTGTGCTCACAGCACTATCAACATTAGGTGGTGGAGCATGGGGCGGCTTTGAGTTTTACAATGATTATAGAAATATGAAAGAGATTGTAGAAAATATTGATGTAGATTCTATTGCAGCCGAAAACGAAAAAGTTATTCTTAGAATGGAAGAAAATATGGTTCGTATTAACGAGGCCATTGAATATACCCGTGACATTAAAACAGGTCTTAGAGATGATATACTTGGCATTGAAAAGCAAGTGGATCGCACAGAGGATAAGTTGCGTGAAGGCGAACAAAAAACTAGAGAAATTGTTCAAAACGCAGAAGAGCGGTTTGAAAACAAGCGTGATGCACTATCTAATGACTATGATGAAAAAGCAAATAGTCTAAGGAACTCGAACAACAGTCGCATGAATGATTTAGAAACTAAAGTAGAACGTGACTTAGAATCACTTCGAGCAATGATTGAAAAAGATATGAGAGAGCTTGATAATGCATTAAATGATAAGCTGCAAAGAGCCTTAAACAATCCGTTGGCAAACTAATATGGCATTTTTAGTACATCCTTTACCGCCAGTTGCGGTATATGTTAAGATGGAATATCTTTATGATTTAGAACCGGGTCATCCAAGCTGGGGTAATTTGACACCAGGAATTTGGATCAGTGTTAAATCAACACAATCAAAAGCATTATATTTTGAAACACTACTTACTGATTATGGAGCACTATATGACAAACTACCTATTTCCGCGTTTGTTTGGAAGGAAGACATTAATGTTGACGAACAACTCCCGCTTGACGTTCTTCAGCTATGGGATTGTTTTGATTATGATATTACTGTTCTTGAAAAGCCAATCTTGTGTAGGTGTGAGTTCTTTGGAAAAGATAAAAAGATGCACAGTGGCGAATACGAATTCACTATTGACAATGCCCACCGCGACAAGTCTGTCCTTGACACCAATTTCAGTGAGCAAGATCCCGAGCACAAATCGTTCAACGTCATCCGACTTGACAATGGACAATTTGCTGCACAACCAAATAACAGGGTTATATGGAGAGACAGCTCATTAACGCCTGCTGATTTAAAACGACCAGATTTTAAAGTGTGTACTCAAAACTATGCAGTTGAAGATCAACCTAAATGGTCTGTTGGTCATACTGACGAATGGCAATATAAAACAAAAGAAGAAGAAAATTTAAAATAAATTTTTTGTTACCGGTAACGTTACCGGTAACATTTTATACATAGGCAATAAAGGGAGATTGCTAATGTGTACACCATATGTTCGTAAAGAAGCCAACCGTTTAAATTGGTTAGTCAAAGGTAGCTTAATCAACAGATCTGAAAGTGATAAGACTGTTGAACATATTTACGAGTCATACTTTAAAAGGCTATGGAATAACACCGAAAGATCGGAATATGGCGCTATTGGTTTTGAGGCTGCATATAAAGCTCGAGAAGCAGAAATAATAAATGAAAAAAAAGTGAGCTAACTGCTCACTTTTTTGTTTACAATTGATTTGTAATAGTGTAGTATGGTTATATCAAATGGAGATAAATATGACATACCAAATTCTTAATCAAAACCAAACTTCACTTTCAACCTTCAACACTATTCCTCAACTCATCTCACATATTAAATCTCTCAATTTACCCTCTTCCAACCAATTCCTTATCTTTCCTCAACATAACCAAACAACTTCAGAATTTCACCTTATCACTCTTAAACAACTTATCAAAACATATAAAAATAATCCTTCTCACCTTAACTAAAAAAATAAAAAAAAGTGAGTTTCGGCTCACTTTTTTATTTACAAACTAATTGTAATATGTTAGAATAAACGTATCAAATGATGAAAAGTGAAGGAACTATATTATGGCACATGAAATTGAATTCGTAAACGGTGTAGCACAAATGGCTTATGCAGGTGAAACACCTTGGCATGGTCTCGGAGCGCAGGTCTCTAATGATCTTACTCCTCGCCAGATCATGCAAAAGGCTGGACTTGATTGGACAGTAGAAAAAGAAGATGTATTTACCGCATCAGGCGTTAAAGTTCCGGGCAAAAAAGCCTTGGTTCGTGACGATGGCAAAATCCTAGACATGGTCGGAGACGACTGGAATCCAGTCCAAAATGATCAAGCATTTGAATTCTTTTCTGAATTCGTACTTGCTGGTGATATGGAAATGAATTGTGCAGGATCTTTAAAGGATGGAAAAAATGTATTCGCTCTCGCAAAAATCAAAGAGTCATTCTCAATTCTTGGAGAAGACCAAGTTGACTCCTATCTTTTGTTTAGCAATCCTCACCAATATGGTAAAGCTGTTGATATTCGCTTTACTCCCATTCGTGTTGTATGCAATAATACACTCACATTTTCTTTAAACTCAGCGTCTAATAACTTTGTAAAAGTTGGCCATCGCTCTACATTCGATGCTGATATGGTTAAAGAGCAAATGGGCCTTGCTTCTGAAAAGTTTGCTCAGTATAAAGAGATGGCTGAGTTTCTTTCAACTCGTAAGTTTTCAACTGAGGCATTGCTTCAATACTATAATGAAGTATTTAGTCACCGTGAAAAGCGTCCAGTTTCTGAAGTTAAAGATCTTTCCCGTACAGCACAACAAGCATTTGAATTGCTTGAAACCCAGCCTGGTGCTGAGTTTGGTGCTGGTACTTGGTGGCAGGCTTTTAACTCTGTGACTTATCTTACAGACCACAAGCTTGGTCGTTCAGATGATGCCCGGATGGAGTCAGCATGGTTTGGCGTCAATCAGTCTCGTAAACTTAAAGCAGCCAATAAAGCTGTAGAATTTGCGACAGCATCATGAGACCAATTGAAGATAAAGATAATCCCAGCTTGGTTGGGATTATCGAATCACCTGAAGATGTTACTAATGTAAAAAAGATGATTGATAATCTTAATCAAGATCTTATTGACTCTGGATTTGAAAAATATCAATACGAATATATTCGACAAGGAGATAAAATTTTTATAGAACGAACATAAAGGAGCTACGGCTCCTTTTATTATAAATAGATGTAAAACAACGAGAGATTTTATGGCCTATACATTTTTTCCAAAATCTTTAGATGAGCTAGACAGAGAGCTAAAAGCAAATAACTTTTCACTTGAAGGTGTTAAAGAGATTGTTAGCCTATTTTCTATTTTGCGTTCAAAAGAAATTGAAACACCTATCAATATTGATTTAGCGAAAAAAACAAATGTAAATATTTCAAGAGCATTAGATGGTGATTGGACCATAGCCCAAATAAAGCAAAAAGCTGGATTATCAAAAGTTAAAGTTAAATTTGGAAATGGTTCATCTGGTAACCGAGGCGCAAATAACCGTGGTAACTTATTTGAGCCGCAGTTTGCAGATGCAATGTTAAAATGGTGGGCCGGTGAAACCGTATCCGACAATAAAATGCTAGCAGCAATTGAGGACTTAAATAAAACTTATGATATTGAGTCGTCCAAAAAATTTAAAGTAGATATTTTAGGCGGGGAAAATACTCGTAGGCCATTGGTGTTTTCTCCAACTATTCAATTAAAAAATCCAAAAGGGAGAGGATACGATGTTGGCGCTGCTGTAACAGACATTACAGTAACAACTGACAAAGGTCCAATATATCTTTCTCTCAAACTTGGCGGAACTACTACTTTCTTTAATGTTGGCGTAAAAACAATTCTTACAAAGAAAGAAATTGAGAATAGTAAAATTACAAATGTTAATGGTCTTAAACTTTTAAAATTGTTTGGTATAAATCAACAAAAGTTTTGTGACATATTTAATGGCACAGCCCAAGGTTCGATTGATCGTAATCCAAAATTTAACCAAGCTGCTATGTCTACTCTATTGCAGTCTGGTATTGGTTTCAATTATCATATTATACATAAACTAAGTGGAAAAATATTATCTAAAAAAATGGATAGTGCAGCCATGGCAAAGGCTGCTAAAGTATCTTCTCCCGTAATATATTATGGCGGCAAGGGCGGCAAAGGCAAACGTATTGATATTGAAATGCAATCACAAACATATATGTTTAAACTTAATTTAAGAGATACACAGGGTAAGGATGGCTATCCAACTCGTCTTATGTGTGATTTCAAATATAGATAGGTTAATTAAATGCTAAGTTTTAAAGAAACTTTATCAGAGCAAAAGAACACTCACATGACTCATATTGAGGATAAAGTCCTTTATGGTGGAGTCAAAGGAACACGTGAAGCAATTCTTGCTTTGCGATCATTAAGAGATACATTGGCCGGAAGCCATGATGGCAGCTTATCTGTTAAGTGGGACGGTGCTCCTTCTATTTTTGCAGGCATTGATCCAAATGACGGCCGTTTCTTTGTGGCTAAAAAAGGTATTTTTAATAAAAATCCAAAAGTCTATAAAACTGCTGATGAAGTTAACGATGATACAAGCGGTGATCTTGCTATGAAACTAAACGCAGCTTTAAAAGAGCTTCCTGCTCTGGGTATCAAAGGCGTCGTGCAAGGCGACTTCTTATATGGTCCTGGAGATTTAAAGACAGAAAATATTAAAGGAGAGAAATACGTTACATTTCATCCTAATACTATTGCTTATGCAATTCCAGCAAATTCACCCAGTGTGAAAGAAATTAAAAGCGCTAAAATTGGAATTGTATGGCACACCACCTACACAGGTAAAACATTTGAGACTATGAAAGCATCATACGGTGTTGATGTTAGTAAATTTAAAAAGTCTAAAAAAGTATGGTCACAGGACGCAATGCTGCGTGATTTGACTAAAGCAACCTTATCTAAAAAAGAAACGGAAGAAGTCAATGAACACTTATCGCAAGCTGGAAAATTGTTTAATCAAATCTCTGGCACAACGTTACGGCAATTGGAATCAAACCAGAAGCTCGCGCAACTCATCGAGCAATTCAATAACACCTATGTCAGAAGAGGTGAAACCATACGGAATACAGCACAGCATACAAACAACCTCGTCAAATGGATTAAAGAAAAATTTGATCGTGAACGAATGGCACGTAAATCGGCACGTGGTCAAGCCACAGTCCAGCAAAAATTAGATGATGTTTTAGTATTTTTCTCAGAAAAAAATAAAAAATCGCTTAAATTGATGTTTGATTTACAAAAAGTAATAGTTTTAGCGAAATTAAAACTTATAAATAAACTTAACAGTTTACAAAAAATAAAGACATTTGTAAAAACTCGTAATGGATTTAAAGTAACAGGAGCTGAAGGCTTTGTTGCAATTGACAAATTAGGTGGTGACGCCGTGAAACTTGTTGATCGTATGGAATTTTCATACAACAACTTTTCACCAAATATATTAAAAGGATGGGATAAACCGGGAAGAAACTAATGGCTAAACTAGGCTTTAAAGATTTTTTAACAGTTGACTATGCTCCAGGAATGCCGGACCAAGTCAAGAAAAATGCTAAAAAACGTAAAATGGATACACCTACTGGCAACACTAATGAAGATGCAGTAGATGAAGCTCTTACACAACAGCAAAGACGCGCACGATCTCGCCAATTAAAGAAATACCAATCAAGAATTAAGATTGGTAGAGAGCGAGCAAAACGTCGTATTGCATCTCCAGAAAAATTAAAGACACGTGCTAGAAAAACAGCGCGAGATCAAGTTCTAAAAAGAATTACAAAAGACGTTCCAAAGGGTGAGTTGACCTATGCACGCCGCCAGGAAATTGAAAAAAGATTAGATACACCTGCGTCAAAAGCAAAAATCGAGCGTTTGTCAAAAAAATTATTTCCTAAGATTAGACAGGCTGAAATGTCTAAAAAACGTGGTGGTGCAAAAAATAATGATTAATTCGTTTAGTCAATTCTTAGTTGAAGAAGAAAAAACAGTTTATTTTACGTTTGGCAGATTAAACCCGCCAACGATAGGGCATGAGATGCTCCTAAACAAGCTTGCTCGCGCAGCAGGTAAAAATCCGTATAAAATTTATCTTTCTAAATCAAGCGACCCTAAAAAGAATCCATTGTCATATAATGACAAAATTAAATTTGCACGTAAGATGTTTCCAAAGCACGCTCGACAAATTATTAAAAATAATAAAATGAAAACAGTTATGGATATTGCCTCTGCGCTTTTTGCAGAAGGTTATATTAATATAGTAATGGCAGGAGACGGAGAACGTTCTCGTGAGTTTGATATTTTACTAAACAAATATAATGGAGTTAAAGGCAGACATGGATTCTATAACTTTAAGTCTATTAAGTTTGTAAATGTTGGTGAGCGAAATGATTCATCAGATGATATTGATGGTGTATCAGCAACCAAACAGCGCAACTCGGTTAAGAATAACGACTTTGTAGCATTTACTCAAGGTCTTCCAAAATCTATGTCAAATAGCGATGCAAAACAGCTATTTAATGCTGTCCGTAAAGGCATGGGTTTGAAGGAAGCAAAAGAGTTTAAACGGCATGTTCAATTAGAGCCTGTTTCAGATTTGCGCGAAGCATATGTTAACAACAGCATTTTTGAAGAAGGCGAATCTGTTGTTATGACTAAAACAGGAATTGTTGGAAATATCAAGCATCTTGGTACTAATTATTTGATTGTAGAATCAAAAGATGAAACATGGAGATGCTGGTTAACTGATGTTGAAAAAGTAGATTTAAATGAAGCTGCGGGTCCTCGTTGGAAAAAAGCTGGGCCTGATGGGGAAGTAGAAATTAAGTTTCCTACTGGTAGACGTTTTAAAGTAGAAAAACAATATGATTCAAATATTCGTCATAAAGGCGAATGGAAAGTAATGGAATGGGACACTCGTTCTAAAGATTGGGAATGGGGTGATACATATAGTCCTAAAGCATATGCCAAAGAAATGGCTATGAAACA
>Ga0222717_10000585_pt1 | contig 31113 bp, 58 predicted proteins | sample C33_18DmetaG_FD_165053 | JGI IMG/M metagenome (GOLD analysis project Ga0222717, IMG submission 165053) | Estuarine water microbial communities from San Francisco Bay, California, United States - C33_18D | ecosystem: Environmental > Aquatic > Marine > Unclassified | place: USA: California... | reverse complement strand
AAGACGGAAGTGGTGACCATAATGCAACAATTAATTTAAGTGGTAATACTTCTAGTGTAACATTGACGCAAGATAGTAGTACCTCACAAAACTATTATCTATATCAAAACTGTACACAGGCAAGTTGCTCAGCAACTGTGACACAGAATTAACATACAGGAGAGAAACAATGTATGAACTTTATAGCCTAAAAGAAAAACTTTATTTTTTATTATGTGGACTAATTATCGTGGGATGTGTCGTATGGGTAACACACATTGCTTGGGAATATAGAGTTATTAATCAACAATGGGACCAGGAATTTACTACACCAAAAGAATTTTGGAGTAAAGTGCCAAGGGGTATTAAAGGATAGATATATATTAATATGAAAAAGATTTTTACTCATTGGGCATTTGCCTTTGTTACATTATTTGCTCTCACATGGGTAGGTTTACAAGACCCTCAAATCAAAGAGATATTGAGGTTGAAATCTTTTGACTTACATTTTCAAAATCAAAATCCAGAAATATCACAAGACATTGCTATTGTTACAATAGATGAAAAGGCTATTGAAAAATATGGTCAATGGCCATGGAAAAGAGATGTGCTTGCTGATGTAATATTAGAATTAAGAAAACAAGGTGCTGGTGTAATTGTATTACCTATTTTATTTTCAGAACCAGATAGATTAGGTGGAGATGAATATTTTGGCCAAGTTTTAAATGACAATTTTGTAGTAATTGCACAAACAGGTTCACATCAAACACAACAAAACGGTTACCCTAGAGGTGTTGCAAAGATAGGTAATCCCTTAGAGTGGTTATTTGAATGGCCAGGCATGGTAGGTCCTATACCTGAAATAGGAGATAATGCAGCTGGTGTAGGTACAACAAATGTATCTCCTGAAATAGACGGTGTTGTAAGAAGAATGCCTTTACTTATGAAAATAGGTAATGATGTTTATCCTAATATTGCAATCGAAGTAATTAGAACTGCTACAGGTGACCCTAGTTATCAAGTTAAATCAGGTGACGCAGGCATAATTGCCATGAGAGTACCAGGTTTTGCAACAATAAAAACGGATGCAAACGCAAGAATATGGTTGACTTGGAACAAAGCATATCCTTCTATATCAATAGCAGATTTAGGTACAAACGAATTTAGACTCGCAAATAAAACAGTTATTATAGGAATGAAAGCAGAGGGACTTGGTGGTGTGATTGCTACACCTAATGGAAGTAATTATGATTACATAGCAGTTGCTTCAACTTTACAAACTGTTATAGATGGTGTCAATATTGAAAGACCTGATTTATCATTTATTATAGAATTAGTTGTTGCCTTTTTAGTAGGAAGTGCTATAATAATACTCACAAGATTTACACCATATTATGTGGTTGGTGGAATAATGGTTGCCTTTTCAACAGCGGCTGTATATGGTACAATTTATTTCTTTGGTAAAAATCAATTAGTAGATGTTACTTGGATTTTAGTAACAATATTATTTGTAGGATTGCATAGTATATTTAATAGATTTATCTTAGAATTTAAACTAAAACAACAAATTAGAAAACAGTTTGAATCTTACCTTGACCCTCGACAAGTTGCCATATTACAAAAAGACCCTAGTAAATTAAAATTAGGTGGTGAACGAAGAGAAATGTCTTTCTTATTCATGGACATTGTAGGATTTACACCTATCTCCGAATACTATAAAAATAATGATGACCCCGAAGGACTTGTACAAGTTATAAATGATTACTTAAATAGAATGAGTAAGATAGTATTAGACAACGGTGGTACAATTGACAAGTACATGGGTGATTGCATAATGGCCTTCTGGAACGCACCCCTAGACTGTCCTAATCATGCGGAAATGGCTGTTAAGACAAGTATAGAATGTGCTAAAGAAACGGCAAGATTAAAGAAAGAATTTAAAGATAAAGGACTACCAGACATAAACATAGGTTCAGGTGTAAACACAGGTACTTGTATCGTAGGTAATATGGGTAGTGATATGAGGTTTGACTATTCAGTCATTGGTGACGCAGTTAACTTAGCTGCTAGACTAGAGGCTGCAACACGAAATTACAAAGACAAAAAAGGTAATGTCGTGGCTACATTATATTCATCTTATACAATGGACCAACTTAAAGATATTAAATCTATAGAAGTTGACAAAATTAAGGTGAAAGGTAAAGAAGAACTAATTACAATTTATAAACCTGTGATGGAAAAGGAGGATGCTTAATATCATATAATTTTCTAAAATAAAAGGAGGTCTTTTGACTAGATTACGACAGAGAAAACTACATAAAGTAATTAAGAAGAGAGTAAGAGCCGACCATAGAACACGATTATATTTAATTTTTTATAGTTGGGTTTTAATTAGAAAACAAAAAGATAGAAGGAGAAGAAGAACTTTAAAAAAACTTTGGAAAGAAGATAGATTAAGACAACTGAAAAACGGAGGTATTCCTTTGGCAGCCTAAAATCATAAATATGAAATATAGGACAATCTAAAAAAGGTGCCTGTTTACACAGCAATTCAAAGTTATGTTTAAAGTCCTATTTCAGCGTCCAAAAGGATAGATAGTTTAATGGAAACAACAGACATAAAAATACAATTAGAGGGTCTAAAAAAAGATATTGAGAATATCAGTCATCTCAATGGAAGATTAGACACAGCAATTGAAAAGTTAACAGATGTATCTACATCCATTAAACAGATGTTAGCTGTACACGAGGAAAAAATATCCAGACAAGAACAAATAGATGAAATTATTTTTGATAAATTAAAAGAACGAGCTGGTGAAATTGATACTGTCCATAGAGAACTAAGTAAAGAAATTCAACAAGTAGAAAAAAGATTATTAATTGAGATTCGTCAAATGAAGCTTGACATTGGCGGAAGAGTTGGTATACTAGAGAAGTATAAATGGTTGGTATTAGGTGGTGCTATAGTCTTAGGTTGGGTCTTCTCGACAAATTTCAAAACCATTATAGAAATGATGTCATAGGAACTGGAGTGCTTTTAATCAAAAAAAGCGCTTAAAAATTCTCTGGTATTTTTTTATGCTGGAAGTTTTTCCACCATTGACAATATTATGTGTTTAGTGTATATTAGAGTTTGCTATGTCGAGTTATATTGATTTAAAATTTATTAATGAGTTAAGTGCCAGATTGTCGCAGTTTAAAAAGAAAGGCGACTATTTGTTCAACTTTAGATGTCCACATTGTGGTGACTCTAAAAAGAACAAAACCAAGGCAAGAGCCTATCTCTATAGAGTAAAAAATGACATGTTTTTTAAATGTCATAACTGTGGTGAAGGACAGAGTTTTGGAAATTTACTAAAATTTTTAGATAATAAGAAATACGAACAATACTTATTAGAAAGATATAAAGGGTCGGCACCCTCCACGCCTCAGCCGAAGTTTACTGACTTTAAACCTAATTTTAAAGAAGTAAAAATATTAGATGGTCTTCAATCTGTTTCTGATTTGAAAGAAGACCATCCAGTAAAACAGTATGTTTTAAAAAGAATGATACCCGAATCATATCATTCAAAATTATTTTTATGTGATAAGTTTATGGCATTTGTGAACAAAGCAAAGCCAAATACTTTTACTCATACAAAAGGTGAACATCCAAGATTGATTATACCTTTTTATGACACAGACGGTAAAGTGTTTGCTTTTCAAGGCCGAGCTTTCGGCAAAGAACAACCAAAATATCTAACTATTAAGTTAGACGAGAATAAACAAAAGGTTTACGGTTTAGATACTGTTAACCTACAAGAACATATTACTATAGTCGAAGGACCTATAGATAGTATGTTTTTAAATAATTGTTTGGCGGCCGCCGGTGCAGACTTGACAATAAAGGTAGAACCTGATAATGTAACATACATATTTGATAACGAGCCAAGAAACAAAGAAATTATAAAAAGAATGTATGATGTGATTGAAAAGGATTATAATGTGGTCATCTGGCCAGATGATGTACAACTGAAAGATGTAAATGATATGATTATGAATGGTATGACAAAGGCAGAGGTACAAAGTATTATAAGTAGCAACACCTTTTCAAAATTAGAAGCGTTAACTAAAATGAGTTATTATAAGAAATGTTAGGAGAGATTAATGGTAAATAAAGAAATATTAAATGTACAGAAAAGAAACGGAAGAGGTACTGAACCTCTTAACATTGAAAAGATACACGAAATGGTGGAATATGCATGTGAAGATATTTCAGGTGTATCATCATCTCAGGTTGAGATGTCAAGTGGCCTACAATTTTATGATGGTATGACCACAGATGAAATTCAACAAATTTTAATTAAATCAGCTTCAGACCTTATCTCATTAGAAAATCCTAATTATCAATATGTAGCGGCTAGATTACTTCTTTATAGTTTGAGAAAACAAATTTTTCGTAAATTGTGGGACCACCCACACATTTATGAACATGTGAAAAAATGTGTAGATATCGGAGTTTATGATAACGAAATCTTAAATTGGTATGACAAAAAAGATTTTGATAGAATGGAAAACTGGATTACACATGAAAGAGACTATGATTTCACATATGCAGGCCTAAGACAGGTCATTGACAAATATTTGGTGCAAGATAGAAGCACAGGTCAAGTATTTGAAACACCACAATTCATGTACATGATGATTGCAGCTACTTTATTTGCCAAATATCCAAGTAATAAAAGGATGAGTTATGTTAAAAAATATTATGACGCAATTTCAAAATTTAAAATCAACATTCCTACTCCCGTTATGGCGGGTGTTAGAACACCTATTCGCCAATATGCTAGTTGTGTGTTGGTTGATGTTGATGATACTCTGCCTAGTATTTTCAGTAGTGATATGGCTATTGGCAATTATGTTGCACAAAGGGCTGGTATCGGTATTAACGCTGGGAGAATCAGAGGTATCAATTCGAGGATTAGAGGCGGTGAAGTCCAACACACAGGAGTTATACCTTTCCTCAAAAAGTTTGAGTCAACAGTTAAGTGCTGTACTCAAAACGGTGTTAGAGGTGGCAGTGCAACGGTTCACTTCCCTATTTGGCACAAAGAAATAGAAGACATTATTGTTTTAAAGAACAATAAAGGGACAGAGGATAACAGAGTTAGAAAATTAGATTATTCAATTCAGTTGTCTAAAATATTTTATGAGAGGTTTATAAATGATGAAGATATTACATTATTTTCTCCACACGAAGTACCTGAACTCTACGAGGCTTGGGGCTCGCCTGAATTTGATGAACTTTATAAAACAGCTGAAAGAAAAACCAGCGTCAGTAAAAAGAAAGTGTCAGCACAATCGTTGTTGTTCGACATGCTTAAAGAAAGAGCAGAGACCGGAAGAATTTATATTATGAATATTGACCATTGTAATACTCATTCTAGTTTTAAAGATAGAGTTTACATGTCAAACTTATGTCAAGAGATTACATTACCTACAGACCCTATTCAACACATTGATGGAGAAGGTGAGATTGCATTATGTATTTTAAGTGCTATCAATGTTGGTAAATTAAATTACCTTGAAGACTTAGAAAGTCTTTGTGACCTTGCAGTAAGAGCTTTAGATGAAATTATTGACCATCAAAGATATCCTGTCAAGGCTGCCGAAGTATCTACAAAGGCAAGAAGAAGTTTAGGAATTGGTTATATTGGTCTTGCACATTATCTAGCAAAACTAAAATTAAAATATAGTGATAAACAGGCGTGGAAAGAAGTTGACGAATTAACAGAGGCATTTCAATTCTATCTATTAAAAGCAAGTAATGAAATTGCAAAAGAAAAGGGTCAATGTGATTATTTCCACCGTACAAAGTATTCAGACGGCATCCTACCAATTGATACTTACAAAAAGGAAGTTGATGAACTTTCAGGCAGAAAACTGTCTATGAAATGGGAACAACTCCGTAAGGATATCAAAGAACATGGGCTAAGACATAGCACCTTATCAGCTCAAATGCCGTCTGAATCTTCTAGTGTGGTTTCAAATGCTACAAACGGCATTGAACCACCTAGAGATTATTTAAGTATTAAAAAATCTAAAAAGGGTACTTTAAAACAAGTTGTGCCAGATTATAATAGATTGAAGAACCATTATACTCTTTTATGGGATATGAAAGGGAATGAAGGATATATAAATATCGTTGCAGTAATGCAAAAGTATTTTGACCAAGCTATTAGTGGTAATTGGTCTTACAATCCAGAAAATTATGAAGACAATCAGGTGCCAGTTTCAGTTATGGCTCAAGACCTGCTGTCAACATACAAATACGGTTGGAAGACTTCTTATTATCAAAATACATATGACGCTAAGAAAGACCTTGACGAACCAACACATCCGGTTGGTTGGACAGATAATGTAGAAGAAACTAAACCAACTACTTTGCAAGTGGAAGATGATGAAGCTTGTGAAAGTTGTACTATATAGAGTACAGGAAAGGGCTTTATGGCATATTTGTGTGTCAATACACCTCATGTTGATGTGTATGTTAAGAAAGAGTATCTATATGATGGTAATAGAGGACACGGTGAATTAGTTGAGGGTGTATGGGTAACGGCTAAGTCTATTCAAGGTAGAGCATTATATTTTGAAACATATATTCCAGAATATGGTGCTTTGTATGATAAGTTACCGATTAGTGCATTTGTATGGAAAAAAGATTATGAAGGAGAAGTGCCTTTAACAGAATTACAGTTATGGGACTGTTTTAGTTATGATATTGCAATTATTGAAAAACAAATGCTTAGTGGCAATCAATGTAAATATTTGTCATCAAGTAAAAAATGGTATAAGGGTTGGTACATGTTTACACTAGACAATGCTAATTCAACAAATTTAGAAAGAAATGTAACTTATAGTGAAGTACCGTCACAACATAAGTCATTTAATATTTTAAAGTTAGAGAACGGCTATTTTGCAGCTCAACCTAACAACAGAGTAATATTCTATGATAAGAGTTATACTCCTAGCGAGTTGAAGTTTCCAGACTTCAATGTGTCCACTAAAGAGTATAGTGTAGAATGTGAACAAAAATGGACAGCAGGTGATGACGACAAATTTTTTTATGATTTAGAGGAGAGAAAAGAGTAATGGCTAAAAGCGTATTCAGTAAAGAAAAAGGACTAGACTTCACAAAACAACCTATGTTTTTTGGTGAGGACTTACAAGTACAACAATATAGTGATATGAAATATCCTATATTTGATAAATTAAACCAACAACAATTAGGTTATTTTTGGAGACCAGAGGAAGTTTCTTTACAGAAAGATAGAAACGATTATCAAGAACTATCTCCTCAACAAAAGTTTATTTTTACTTCTAACTTGAAGTATCAAACTATGTTAGATAGTGTACAAGGTAGAGGTCCATGTTTGGCCTTTTTACCATTTGTATCTAATCCTGAATTAGAAGGCTGTATTGTCACATGGGATTTCATGGAAACAATTCACAGTAGAAGTTATACATACATTATTAAAAATCTATATTCACAACCTAGTGAAGTATTTGACACTATTATTGAAGATGAAAAAATTGCAAATAGAAGTAAATCAGTTACACAAACTTATGATGAATTGATTGACTTAGGTTATAGATGGCATTTAGATAAGAGTAAAGTTGACCTTTACGAACTTAAAAAGAAAATGTATCTTGCAATGGTAACTGTAAACATTTTAGAAGGCCTTAGATTCTATGTATCGTTTGCTTGTTCATTTGCATTTGGTGAACTTAAATTACTTGAAGGTAGTGCAAAGATTATTTCTTTTATTGCAAGAGATGAAAGTCAACACCTTGCAATGTCACAAACAGTTATTAATAACTGGCATGACCGTAATGATGACAAAGATATGTTAAAGATTAGAAAAGAAGTAGAACAAGAAGTTTACAAAATGTATGATGACGCATTACAGGAGGAAAAGCGTTGGGCGACACATCTATTTTCTCAAGGAAGTATGATTGGATTATCAGAAAAACTGTTACACCAATTTGTAGAATACATGGCGAACAGACGAATGAAAAGTATCGGACTAGAGCCAAGATACGAACAAAAATCAAACCCTTTACCATGGGTAGACCATTGGTTGAATTCAAAGGGTACACAAAACGCACCACAAGAAACAGAGATTGAATCTTATGTTATCGGTGGTATTAAACAAGATGTTAAAAAGGACCAATTCAAAGCATTTAAACTATAATGGAAAAAGCAATTAAAAAGTGTTCCTCATGTGAGACTAAATATACCGTACAATGGGATATTGAGGAACAAGATTTAGAACCTCTTACATGCCCATTTTGTGGATTTGAGGTAGAAAATGAGGAAGACCAACCAGAAGAAGTCTGGACTAACGAAGACGAAGACGACAATTGGGATTGATTATAGTTTAACAAGTCCAGCTGTATGCTTAGATGATGGAAACTTGATGTTTTATTATCTGACAAATAAGAAAAAATGGATTGGTAAAATGAGTGAAGATATAATTGGTTACGAACATAAAGAGTGGACTGACCCTATACAAAGATTTACTTATATATCTGATTTTGTTTTTGATATTATCGGCTCGCTTGTTAATCCTGAAATTTACATTGAGGGTTATTCTTTTGGTTCTAAAGGCCAAGGTCTTTTTCAAATCGCTGAAAATTGTGGCATACTCAAATATAGACTTCTTGAAAAAGGCTTAACATATAATACCGTTGTACCAAGCGTTGTTAAAAAAGGTGCTACAGGCAAAGGTAACGCAGACAAAGACATGATGTACGAGGCATTTGTAAAAGAAACTAACATTGATTTGAAACAAATATTTGATACAGAAAAAGTAGGTAACCCTATATCAGATATTGCAGATAGTTATTTTATACAAAAGGTTGGTTATGGATTACGCAAGTAAAGAAGACGCAATTATTTTTCCTTACATAAAAAGTTTATACACAACCGGCAAAATTATTGATGTTGGTTGTAAGTCTGGTAAATGGTCACTTATGTTGAAAGATACAATACCTGAAGAAAACTGGATTATGTTTGAAGCCATCTCAAAATTTGTAAAAGACTTATCTAGGTTTTATAAAAAATCAGAATTGCACAATGTAGCACTTTCTGATGTAAATGAAGACGGAAGAAGATTTATTGTAGATAGAAAACATTATGGCCATTCTTCATTTACACACAACGGCAAAAGTGATTTAGAAATCAGACATGTTAAATGTCGAAAATTGGATGAATATAATTATAAAGATATATGGTTTATTAAAATAGATACTGAAGGACACGAACTACCTGTACTTAAAGGTGCAAAAGAAACTATACTAAGAAACAATCCTATTTTATACTTTGAGTGTTACCATAAAATAATGGATTTACAAGATTATAACCAGAAAGATATATATGACTATATAACTGGATTAGATTATAATATAACAAATATTGTAACAAAAAATGTGTTAAGTTATGAGGAGTTTAATGAACAGACTTTTTCAGATAAGACGACATTACACAACTTTATAGCGAGGAAAAAATGAAAAATGTAAAAGGTTGGTGGTTGCCTGAATGGGATAATCACTTTGAAAAAATGATGTTGCCTGTAGGTAATGATTGGGCTTATCAACAAGAATCCAGAGATTATGCTTTATCTTTTGTTAAGAATTGGAACATTGCATTAGATATTGGTAGTAATGTAGGTTTCTGGTCAAAAGAACTTTGTGATAAATTTAATACAGTATGGGCATTTGAACCACATCCAGAAAACATTGATTGTTACAGAAAGAATTTAGAAACATACAGTAATTATCATTTAGAAGAAATAGCTCTATCAGACCACCAAGAACAAGACGCTGTGTTATGGCAAAGTCCAGATGAAAGTGGTAATGTCAGTTTAATTGCTCACGGTGTAGAAAATGGCAATTCAATTAGAAAATTAACAGACCATTCTAAACTAAAAAAACTAACTACAGATGTTAAAATGTTAGATGATTATATTGGTGAGTTTGAAGGCAAGAATATTGACTTTATCAAAGTAGATTGCCAAGAACACGAAAAAGAAATTACACAAGGTGGTTTGAACTTAATCAAAAACCATAACGCTGTTGTATGTTTAGAGTTGCCTTTAAGAGATAGAATTGAAAGAGCATACCATGATGAAGTTGTGAAGATGTTAAACTCAATTGGTTACCATAGAAGAGGTAACAAAAGAAAAGAAACTATATTTACAAGATGAACATAGGTGTAGTTACAACATTAAATAAGAAACTATACAATCAGTATGGTCATAAGTTTTTTGAAACTTATAATTGGCCATTTGATTTACAGGTATATAGTGAAGACTTATTAGATATACCACATCAAAATATAATTGTTAGAAGTACCTTTGATGAAATACCAGAGTGTGAGGAGTTTGTAAACCGAAATAAACAAAGAGAAGTGCCTGATACACCTGAGGGATTTTTACTAGACGCAGTTAGGTTTTGTTATAAAGTTTATGCATATACAGATATGATAATTAATAATGAAGATTATGATGGTTTAATTTGTATAGACGCAGATAGTGTATTTTATAAACCAATTGATGTAGAGTGGGTAAAAGAACATCTACACAGAAATGATACAATGATGTGCTACCTAGGTAGAGGTAATCATTATAGTGAATGTGGTTTCTTATACTTTAATATGAAACACAAATCTACTAAAGCATACGCTAGAGAAATGAAAAGAATGTATGATAGTGACGAAATTTATCAATTGCCTGAAGTACATGATAGTTATATTTGGGACCATGTAAGAAAGGCATTTGAGTCTAACTCTGTTAAGAACCATAATATTGGTGACGGCAAAGTTGGACATGTACAAGCTAGGTCAATATTAGGTCCTATTTACGACCACATCAAAGGACCTAAACGAAAAAAATTAATGCGAAGTCCAGAAGCGAGGGTAAAATGATTAACATTTTTATTGGATATGATAACAAAGAAAGAGTGGCTTATAATGTATTATCACATAGTATAATTCAAAATAGTACAAAGCCTGTAGCAATTACACCAATTGCATTAAACAATTTAAAAGATGATTTTGTCAGAGAAAGAAATAGTTTATCTAGCACAGAGTTTTCATTTAGTAGGTTTATGATACCTCACCTTATGAATTATCAAGGTTGGGCATTGTTTATGGATTGTGATATGTTAATGTTTGAAGATATTGCTGAGTTATGGAGAATGAGAGATGATAGTAAAGCAATTCAAGTTTGTAAGCACGATTACACACCAAAAGAAAAAACAAAGTTTTTAGGTCAACCTCAAACAGCATATCCCAAAAAGAACTGGTCAAGTTTTATGTTGATGAATTGTAAGAAGTGTACTACATTGACACCAGATTATGTAAACAAAGCAAGTGGTTTAGAACTTCATCAATTTAAATGGTTGGAAGGCGACCACCTTATCGGAGACTTGCCTTTAGAGTGGAATTGGTTAGTAGGTGAGTATGAATTTAAAGATGATGTAAAAAATGTACATTATACAAAAGGTGGACCTTGGTTTGAAGACTATAAAGAATGTGATTATGCAAGTGATTGGTTTATAAATTATGAAGAATGTCAAGGTTGAGGGCTTTAAAACAAATACTGGTATAAAAGACAAAATATTAGAATCTTTCTGTGATTTTACACATGAAAATACCAGAACAAATATACCACAATTTGAGTTAGGTGATTGGCCAACTTTTAATAAACAAAAGTGGACTGAAAATTCTGTTGCAGTTGTCGGTACTTTGAGAGGTACAGAGACAATTATATGGGAAAGTCAAAGGCGAGGTCACAACTTTTACTATATGGACCATGCTTACTTTCATGCAACTAGACTTTATCAAGGTGATATTCAATATAGAATTATTAAATCACAAATGCAACTTAATCATTTAGTTGACTTAGATGAAGAAGATTACAAAAGAATAGATAGATATAAACCAATCACAACTAAACCATTTACGAAAAATGGTAATCACATTTTATTATGCCCACCGACTAAAGCTATTTGTAGATTATATAATCTAGGTGATGAACAATCATGGATTGATGATATGGTGTTAGAATTAAAATCACATACTGATAGAGATATTATAATTAGAAAAAAAGATGAAACAAAAACTCTACAAGAACAATTAAAAAATTGTCATGCTATTGTAACTCATCAATCAACAGCAGCCATACAATCAATATTACAAGGTGTACCTAGTTTTTGTGACTTAGTATCACAATCTGTGCCTGTATCTGAGATAGATATTTCAAAAATTGAAACACCATTTTATCCTGATGATGATTTAAGAAAAGAATGGATAGATAGTTTATTAAGTTGTCAATTTAATATGTCAGAGATTAATAGTGGTAAAGCTAGAGAAATTGTAGATAGGTTGCAGTAAGATGATTATTACACATAAAATAGCATGGGACAAATGTTTATCACATCAATTATGGCCAGCAATTGAAAAAGGTTGGAAAGATGAGGGTAAAGATGTACACTTCTTTTGGGGTTTAGCAGGTAAAAATATTCCAGAGATTGCAGAATGTGAAAGAAAAGGTGAAGAGTGGTGGTATGTAGATGTCGGTTATATTACTGAACAGATTACTAGATATCCTGAACCTGTTATACACAATTACGATAAAACTTATTTTAGAATATGTAGAGGTGGTATTCACACTAATAAATTTCATGTTGTTAGTCCTGTTAGGTGGAATGTTTTAATCCAACAAGGCATAGACGCAGAATTTAAAGGCTGGCGTGATAGTGGCGACTATGTGTTATTATGTCCTTCATCACCTACCGTTACATATCATATCAATGGTATCTCACAAGAAGAGTGGATAAAACAAGTTAGTGAAGAAGTAAGAAAACATACAGATAGACCAATTAAAGTTAGAAATAAACCAAGACCTAACAATGAGTTTTGGGGTACAGATATTAAAGATGATGTAAAAAATGCGTGGTGCGTTGTGACAAATATGTCATTATCAGCAATTGATGGCATCCTAAATATGACACCAGGTTTTACACATCAAAGAAATGTGGCCTCTCTGGTAACAAGTCGTAAAATTAACTTGATTGAAAAACCTTTTAAACCAGGTAGAAAGACGGTGCAAGAATGGCTAAACATGACAGCAAACCACCAGTTTACAATACAAGAAATAGAAGATGGCTTAGCTTTCGATATTTTAAAGGTACAGTACCAGAGCGCTGGTTAGGTTTTGCCATAGCGATGGCGTCTGTTTTTGTTTTATCGTCTGCTAATATCTCTACACAATGGATAGGGTGGTCTTTAAGTGTGGTCGCTTGTATTATGTGGGTCTATTTTGGTTATAAAGATAGAGATTGGCCTAGAACTTTAATGGAGTTAATGTATATGATTTTAAGTATGAGGGCAGTTTACAATTGGTTGATAGTATGAATTTTGCTTGTATTTGTTATGGTGATAAGTATGCCGTAGAGTATGTTCAAAAACTCTACAATATGGTGAAAAGAAACACCACACTTCCTATAAATTTTGTTGTATTTACTGACCATGTTAAAATGCATAAGATGGTTGAGGGTGATATAGACATTAAAAAGTTTCCAGAAAATGATTTACAAGGGTGGTGGAATAAACTACAATTGTTTCATCCTGATGTAGAACTAAAAGGTGATACTTTGTATATGGATTTAGATGTAGTAATTACAGAGAACATTGATTGTTTCTTTACATATAAACCAGAAGCTGATTTTGTAGGTATGAATGACTTTAATCCTACAACTAAGATTTGGAATTCTAGTATCTTTAGATTTAAGAATGACAAACTACACGGCAGAATATGGCACAAATTTATGAATGATAGACCTAATCTATTAAGACGGTTTCCTGGTGACCAAAACCTCATATCTGAGTTTATTAAGAACAGTCCTGGATGTGAGTCATATCCTGATTCGTGGACACAATCTTATAAGTGGTATGACCGAAGTGGTACCAGATACTCCAGACAAGACATGACATACGAACATAATGGCGAATCGTTGGTAACCGTGTTTCACGGACAGCCAAATCCACATGAATCCGAGCAGGAATGGGTAAAAAACGCATGGAAATAGGGCTGTGCATTTTGACGCACCTCTAAAATCGTTACCAGGCTTCAAAAAAAAATCAAAAAAAGTTAAAAAAGTGCTTGCTTTACGCATGGGACTATGGTATATTATGTGTATATGATAAAGAAAAAAACACTAAAAGAAAAAATTGACGAAGCTAAGAAAAGAAATTACTTGACTCTGCTTCAGATTTTTGATATAATAATTAATAACAAAGGAGAAAAACACTATGAGTAAAGTTAAAAATTGGGCATGGGACATGGCCGAACAAGCAGTTGATAAGATTATTGTTGAACTTAAAAACAATGCAATCACTAAAGAAGCTGCTAAAGTAAAGATATTGAATGTACAATGTCTTGACCTTGTTGGAATTGATGAACAGAATGTTGATGAAGTAATTGACATGGAGTTGGAGAACGCCTAATGACACTACTAGAACACATTAAAAATATTAACGCTAAGTCTAAAAAGTGGATGGCAGAAAATCCAGGTTCATGGGCTGGTATGGTACCAGAAGATATTAAATTCTGGAACGACCAAGGTATTTTTACTGTTGAAGACTATGAGAGAGATAGTCTTATTACTAGTGTGTATGAAATGCACAAAGACGCTTATGGTGTAAAAGGTAGACATTATAACTTTAAAGAAATGTCTAATGAAGATTTACAAAAAGAATTAGACCACCTTTGTGAAGTTGCAAAGCGTGAGAGAGAAATAGAAGAAAGATATGAAGAAGCTGCTTATCAAACTTTCTTAAAAACAGTTGCTAACACTATTAAAAATGGTGCAAAAGATAAAGAAGAAGCAATAAGATGGATTTTACAAGCTGAAGAATTAATGAATGAAGAACCAGATTATATTTGTTATAAACTTGGTCTTTCATATGATAAAGAATACTTATTTAAAACTAAACACTAGGAGACACTATGATAATTAATACAGGCGATTATGTTTATACAAAAGACGGTAGAGAAGGAACTATTGTTAATATTGGTATTGCTACAGAAAAGAATGATAAAGCTGCTGAGAATGATACTAGTCTAAATGCAAAAACTTATGATACAGATTTGAACTATATTGGTGCTATCACATATTCAGGTGATAAAGGTACATATTGGTGTTACTTTGACCAAATTGATAGAGTTGAGGGTAGTGCTGTAAACGATTTGGAATGGATGCATGGATAATAAACCTAATGTATGGGAACAAAGCGTGATAGATAACGCAGTAGAATATTCTATTGTAGAGTGGAGGTCACTTGATAGAAGTACCAAAACCATAGTTAAGACTTATGAAGAAGCTAAGAATTTATTTGCAGAAACAATTAAAGAACACACTTCCACATTGGCATATGCAATAGATAACAACGGTAGATATGCAAATCTAAATCATTTACCAGAATTTAAAAGTAGGAGTAAACATGTCAAATCAAAGACCAGGTAAAATTCAAAGTAGACCAGATGTAGGTGGTCAAGACATGAATATGTTAAAGTTTTTTAAAGCTGCTCAAAAAGTTTTAGAAAAAGAAAATAAACCAGACGAAGCATTTAACTTTGAACAAATGGTAGATTGGATCCAATCAGGAAAAAGGTTGCCATTGACAGAGGAAGATGTTATAAAAGCACTAGGAATATAATATGAAATATAATGAAGATAAAATACTAGAAGAAGTTTTAAATTACATCAAAGGTACTTATGGTCAACACTATGCTCAAGTATCTGATGGTGTACAAGTACAAGATTTGTTAAGGTCTTGTGGTATAGATAAAGATTTTTGCCAAGCAAATGCAATTAAATATCTTGCAAGATTTGGTAAGAAAGATGGTCGTAATAGAAAAGACCTGTTAAAAGCTGTACATTACATTGTACTATTGATGAATTCAGAGGACCAAAAAGGAGAAAAGTAATGATTGATGTTCTGAATCATATTGATGACCTAAAGAAAATTCGTGGTTTGATTAAAGGTGGTGACATTAAAACCGCCGTCAAACAATGTGAAGAGTGTATTGCCTACCATCAAAAAGAAGTAGAGGCTTTTGATAAATGGGCTGAGGCTGAAAGTCAAAAAGACTTTCCAGAGGGGGTATCATAGTACACAGACGCTTCGATTCGTCTATCCTGGCGCATCCTGGCAGCTTTTCTGGCGAGAAAAGTCAACAAAAACACGCTTTTTTTAATGCTTGCCATTTCCAGACGGTTGTGGTAGGATAAGTGAATAACAATTGAGAAAGGTTTATATTATGTTTTATTCAAAAGAAACTCTTTTCGCAGAGTTTGATGTTGCGAAATCTAAAGACACGAAAGGTAAGAAAGAGATATACGACAATCGTATTCAATTCTTTAAAGACCATATAGAGTTAAGAAAAAACCATCCAGAGTATTATGATGGTGTTGATGTTAACTTTACAAATCTATTAGAGGCCTATTCAGCGCCTAGTCCAAAAGACCATTTTTATATGAAAGTCTTTGGTAAAACTTATTCTGAAAAAATGGCAGAATCAGAGTTTGATAAATCACAAAGAGAAAGTGTAAAATAATGGCAATTATCTACACAAACAATTCTAGTGGTGCAATTCGTAGGTTGAAAAAGAAAAAACCTACGAAAAGTTACCTTGAGGCTCTTGCTAAACATATCAAGTACCTTAGGTCTATGGGTTTTGATTGTGATGATAATGGTAGAATTAAATTGACAACAGATGGTAGACACACCATTGACATTGCAGAAAGAACAATGCCATTTGAAAGAGAAAAGACTCTATCAGATGTACCTATGTCAAATAAGATTGGTACAGGTGGTACAAAACCTGACAATAGTTGGAGAATTGAAGCATCTAAAAACTTTACGGTAGCTCCAGCTTACAACAAAGGTCCTTATATGGTTATTGCCAAAGAGGACATTAAAACAGCGGGAAGGAAAGTATGACATTTTTAGAAAAAGTGTTTATGGTATTAGCAATGGCGGCTTTCTTAATGATAACAGGTGTTGCTAAAGCAAATCCAGTTACTAACTGGTTGACAAATGAGAAAAACAAAATTGTTGAGTATCAAAAAGTTAATTGGCAAAAAGGTAAAGAACAAACTGCCAATAATTGGAATACAATTAAATCATTTTTTAATAAGGTAGTAAAAGATGAATCACAAAATTAGTGAATTTTGCGATAAGGTTGATAGCCTAAAAAAGATGGCAGATAATTTAAGGGTCTTGAAATATAAGACCCCTAAATCTGATGAAAGAGATATGAAAGTACAAAACTTAATTGATACCATACAGGCAGATTGTTTACTGTTGGCACATGATAAAGGAGATTATGTTAAAACTGAAACTGGTGAGTATGGTGATTATACTGGTATTGTTCACGACTCAATGTACAACGAAGACAATTAATAATGAAAAAAAGAAATACAATCCAATCTTTAGTATTATTAGGACTATCGTTGGTGTTCCTGACCAATTGCAGCTCCGTTAATAGAAGTCATTTAGGTGCAGGTATGGGTGGAACGACAGCGGCTGCTGTCTGTATTGAGAATGGTATATCTGACCCATATGCCGCTGGAGCTTGTGCTGTTGTTGGTGCATTTGCAGGTGCCGAACTAATGTATAATTCAGATTATGATGTACACAATGCTGTATTTGTAGACCACTTAAATACAAGTGGTACAGGTTCTAGTTATACAAATTGGTACAATAAGAAAACAGGAAATTCAGGTATTATTCATGTTACAAAATCACACATGGTAGGACCTTTTAAGTGTAAAGATTATGACGCTACAATAGATATTACAAATAGTTGGCCATTGATAGGTCTTGGTGGTGTCAATAGAGAAGTGGTTTTTGGTACTGCTTGTCAATTGCCGGATGGGAGATGGATAGAAAAAAGATGAATAGATATAATGAAAGAATAGAACAATTAGAGAACGAAATAAAAGAAAAGCAAGAAGAAATTGGTTTAACTAATAATCAAACCACCATTGACAAATTAGAAGAAGACATTTATAATACAAAACAATCAATAGAAGAATTGAAGAAATATGTTTGACCCTAGATTTAATATGCGTAGATATTTGACCTGGACTTTTATTCTGATTATATTTTTACTTATATCAGGTATTGCAGTTGCAGGTGAAAAGATTTTAAGGTCTGATATTGTGTCTATTAAACCAGACAAAGTTGACGGACAATATTGTTTTGTTAAAGTTGAGATTGTACAAGAAGATGATACAATCACAAAGAGAGAAATTTTGGAGTGTAGTGATGGTAGGAGAGCTTATGATGGTCCTAGTTATTGGGAACTATTTGCTCAGTTTTATTACAATGATGTGAATACACCCGAATACTGCCGATATTATAGTCGGTCAGGACATGCTTTTAAAACACCAGGAAAAGTGTGTTTAGATACAAATGGTGAATGGGAGGTAAAATGATTAGAAATTTAATCATTGTGGCTCTTGTGTTAATTATATTATATGATGTATCTAGTGAACAGGCGTTAGGTTATGTTCAATCCACGCTTGACTTTTTACAGAATTTAGTGTATGATGTAAGAGAAAGTAATAAATTATGATGAAAAACAAAGTGATGAAACTAGGTGCTCTTGTAGCGATTGTAGGATTAAGTGCCTGCTCTAGTATGAACAGTACCTATAAGATTAAATCAGAAAAAGGTAATGTTGTTGATAAAGTGCCAGCATGGTACATGGCTGATATCAATGAAACAAAAGCTTGTGATTTGAAATTCTTTGATAAGAAAGATAATGATAAGCAATGTATCTATGGTGTTGCGACAGCAGTATCGCCTGATTTACAGTTGTCAATTGAGAAAGCTAAAATGATGGCTAAATCTGAATTGGCAGATATTATCAAGGGTGAAATGAATAAAGAATCAAAACAATTCATTAAAGAACTTGGTAAAACAGAAACTAAAACGGTAGTGACCGAAGTTGAAACAGCAATAGTAAATGTTATCACAGATACACCTGTAAGAGGTTATGAGATATTTGCTCAAGATGTTACACTAACAAAAAATGGTTACTATAGAACTTGGATTGGCATGAGATTGCCTCTAGGTGAGTTTAATAAGATGTATAACTACACTATTGAACAAGCTGTTGACGCATATAACCTAAATGGCGAAAGTCAAAAGGCATGGAACAATCTAAAGAAAGTCGAGAAAGATGACAATAACAGTTTACAGTAAAAACAATTGTGTCTTTTGTACCAAGGCCAAAGCATTATTAAAAAATCTTGGCCTTGAATACGAAGAGAAGTCTTTAGAAAAAGACTTTGATTCTGACCCTACTAAATTAATTGAAGATATTGGTAAAAATGTTAGAACTATGCCTCAAATTAAAATTGATGGTGAACTAGTTGGTGGCTATAATCAATTAGTAGAACACTTTGCCGATAAAGGTAAAGTTAATTTTAAGGGAGAACTAATTAGTGAATGATAATGACAATATTATATTATTTCCATCAGACAGAATTCACAACAAAGAATCTGTTAAACATCCTGTTGATGAAAAAGAACATCAAAAGTTAGTTGAACAACAGACTAAAGAATTTGTCGAGGGTAATGTAGATGATATTGCTTATCAATTATTAGATAAATTTGTTGCTATGGGTATAAGAACTAATCAAATGACATTTACGGCAGACTTGGCACTTGTTATTGATACAATTAGAGGACTGGTTTACCGTGACTTTAATAAACCACACCCAGCACAAAAATTAACAGACAAAATGGTCTCATTAAATACAAGTGGTAAGAACAAATCTGCTAGATTAGATTATTCTAAAGTTTTAGATATAAAACATAAACCACATAAACCATTGTCGCCAGATATAGAGGACGAAGTTAGAGATTTATCAGATATGGCTGATGTACATTTTACACCTGACTTTGAACCAGACAATGACAAATAAGAATTCGCCTGTCAAACTACTAAAGTACGCTTTGCCTGGCAATTGTGGGAGCACATTAAACTCAATAGAAAGGAGTTTAAACAATTATGTTTAAATTTTTATTTAACACTAAAGGAGATGAAGTTATGGCTAAAGCTAAAACATCAAAAACAACAAAGGTAAGAAACCTTTTCGCAACAGGTAAATCTGTTTCTTGGAAAACATTGAGAAACACATTTGACCTTAAATCACCAGCTGCAATGGTTGGTAAACTAAGAAACGAAGGCCTGATGATTTATGAAAATAGAACATCAGCTGGTGTTTCATACAGAGTTGGTACACCATCAAAAGCAATTTTGATTAATGGTATGAACGCTGTATTTGGTAAGCAAGTAGCTTACTCAGCATAATTAACTATTTGGAGAGGGCGGCCTTGTGTCGCCCTTTTCTACTTTTATGTTAGGCTTATTTTTTGTAGGTATAATTACGACAATTGTAATTATGATGATTATATTAAAGGTGATGAGTTATGAGTAAATTTTATAAGATTTCTCCAAAATGGAAAAAATCCATTTATGAATATCAAACATTTAAAGATGATGACAAAGGCGTTTCTTGTGAAACTGAAGAAATGTACCGTTGGGGTCATTGTATCTTAAAAGTTGATAATGATGAAGAATTACAAGATATAATTGGTGATAAAGATGATGACCGAAATGAATTTGAATTTGACCATACTATGGTTGAAGACCAAGAGGTTGATGACCAATGCTCTTTTTACTTTAATGATGTAAAAGGTATGAGTGTTGAAGAGTTAGAAGAAAAATATGATGAAGATGGCCATGATTATTTACTAGATACTTTTGGTGAACCACAAGATTTTTATACTGTCTATCATGGTGAACTTGAAGTAAAAGAAGTTACAGATGAGTACACTAAGTAAACAAGATAGAGTTGTAAGAACTTTGGCTGAGGATGCCAAAGATAAAAAAATGACCAGAAAAGTTGATACCTATGAGTATCAATCATTAGCAGATTGTATAAGAAGTGACCAAGTACCAGCTTCAGAAATCGCAGAAATCTTTACAGATAAGGCGTATTATAAATGGTATAGTGATAAGTATTTCACGGATAAATAATAATACTGAATTGAAGGAGAAATTATGGCAGAGCAACAAAGAAATCCAAATCTAATGAATCCGGCATTGATGAAACAATCACAAAGTACATCAGGTATTAGTGAGAATGTTCAACTTATGTCAGAGATTTTAAAAAAAGTTAACAACGCAAAAGATAAACCTAAAAAGATTGCAGTATTAAGAGAGAACGAATCAGCTCCTCTTAAACAAGTTTTAAAAGGTGCATTTGACCCTAATATTGTTTGGGATTTACCACCAGGTGACCCACCATTTATGGCTAACGAAGCACCGATAGGTACTGAACATGGTCTATTGAGAAATGAGGCAAAGAGACTTTGGCATTTTGTCAAAGGTGCAGACGCAGCTACAACTAAAACTCAAAAAGAAACCATGTTTATACAAATGTTAGAGGGTTTACATCAAGACGAAGCAAAAGTTTTACTTGGTATGAAGAACAAATCTTTAAATAAAATGTATAAAGGTTTGACCGAATCAGTTGTTAGAGAGGCTTTTGGCTGGAATGACAGTTTTGTGAGACCAGAACCAGAACAAAAATAGAACAAAACCACAAAAAAACAAGTAAAATAAAGTAAAAAAAGTGCTTGCCTAACGACTATTTTTAGTGTATATTATACCTATAAATATTGAGAAAGGATATATTATGAAAAAAATATTAGTTTTACTTGCGATTTTGTGGTTTGGTTTAAGTGCCTTTGCAAAATCTGTACAGGCAAACGATTACAATACGGCCGTTTTAGGTCATGTTGTAAAAGAAACTGTTTCTGGAAGTGGTGTTGACACCTCTGTGCTAGAGGCAGAAATGCAAAAGTTGGCATATAACTTTGCTTTACAAATGACAGATGTTTTAGAAAAAAACTTACCTGTTATTTTAGAAAGTTTAGCCGCTGAATTAAGAATGAACGCTGATAGTAAATATAAGTGTGCATTATTAAAAGATACGAAGATTGCTGATAAGGAGTGTTCGTAGGGAGAAGTATGAAATCAAAAAAATTTCAAGACGGTGTACCTGAAATACCATTTACATATGATTTTTATTTGGTGTATTGGGAGGATATTCAATCTGACGCCGGTTGGAAGTCTATCAAAGAGATAGAAAGAATGAAACCTGCTATTTGTGTATCAACTGGATGGTTGGTAAAAAGAGATAGTAAGGTTCATGTTTTGATGAGTGACTACAATTATGATGATAATAATGAACTTGCAGATGGTGGTAACACAACTGTTATACCAACTAAAAATGTCATTAAAAAATTCAAAATTGCAGATTTATAAAATGAAAAGGAGAATATATTATGTCACAAGTGAGAAAATCAAAAGAGTTAGACCATTACCTCAAATCAGTAATTAGTGGTGTCCCGAAAAAACTAGACCATTTTATCAATAGTAACGAAACTAAAATGACTTACTATACTGGTAATTGGGCTACTGATGTATTAAATAATTTTACAGAAAAACAATCTGAAAAGATATTTAAAAACATGGCTAAATATATGGACAAAGACAATGTACAATTCTTTCAAAAGAAGAATAAAAATATAGAAATAGGTACATGGTCAGAATATGGTGAGAATGAACCAGAGTCCATTACAAGTTATGATTACATCATTGTTAAACGGGCTTAATGAGATTAATAGAAAAAATAAAACTTATTGCTAGTACACTTATGGTGGTGACCATAGTTGCATTTAGTTTTGGTTTGTATCATCTATATCAAGATAATCAAGCAAGTGCCAAAGAACAAGAACTAGAGGAAATAGTAGAAACTTTAGAAACTATTAACACTTACACTAAACCAGATTTTGAAAGAGAAAATAATCAAACATTTATTAATAGTGTAGGTGCATGTGTAAATTATATTTACAATACTACAACTGATGTTACGCCTGTAATATATGAAGTATTATTAGCACAGGCGGCTTTAGAAAGTGGTTGGGGTAATAGTAGATTTGCATTAGAAGGAAAGAACTTGTTTGGTATTAGAACTTATGATTTAAGAGAACCACATATGTTACCTAGTAACAATCCTAAAAAGTGGGGTGTCAGAGTCTATATGCATGAATGTGATAGTGTACAACATTATATTGATATACTAAATAATGGTAGTGCTTATGATAAGTACAGAGAATTAAGGGACAAAGGTGTTGAAGATTCTTTAAAATATGTAGAAACACTTGGTGCTTACGCTTCAGATAAAAACTATTTTCCTAAAGTAAAAAGTATCATTAAGAAGTTAAGAACAGAATACGATATACCACAGTTAGGTTAGAACTTATATGCTTACAATACTAATAACATTTTTAAGTGCAATTTCTATATCTGTAATAGCCGCTGGTTATTCTATTATGGGACTTGCTACTCTATTTGCAGGTGCAGTTGTACCCATTATTGCTATGGGTAGTGCGTTAGAGGTTGGAAAACTTGTAGCCGCCTCATGGTTGTATAATAATTGGCACAATAAACTAGTACCTAAAACTATAAAGGCTTATCTTACATTTGCTGTTATAGTTTTAATATTCATTACATCAATGGGTATATTTGGTTTTCTATCAAAAGCACACTTAGACCAAGTGCAACCAACATCATCAAACAATATTAAGATTGAATTAATTGATACACAAATAAATCAACAACAATTAATAATTGATAGAGCAAATAAAACTCTAACTCTTTTAGATAAAACACTTGAAACATATATTGGTATGGAATATGTTACTAGAGGTCTAAAAGAAAGAGAGAAACAGAAACCTGAAAGAGACGCTTTAACACTTGCCATTAATGAGGCGAGTGATAAAATTGCTGAACTATCAGACCAAAAAGGTGTATTAAAATTAGAACAAGATAAGATTGAAGCTGAAGTAGGTCCTATTAAATATGTTGCAGAATTAATATATGGTGAAGAAGCAAAAGACCATTTTGATAAAGCTGTTAGGTGGGTAATCATTGTACTAATATTTGTATTTGACCCTTTAGCAGTATTATTATTAATAGCTGCTAACATATCATTAAGGAGTAGAAAAGTTGCAAAAGAAGAAGATGAAGCCAAAGTCCAAAAAGATTACCAAAAAGAGGCTTCTAACGCAAAAGCTAGAGCGAAAAGAGTCAGAGATAGAGAAAAATTTTATAAAGATATTCTTAGAAAAATAGGTACTGGTCAATTAAAAACCAAAGATTATGATGATATGCGTAAATTAGGTCTAAATCCAGACGAAATTCGTATAAAACTTGACCAAATAATGGAGTGGAACGACAAATAGGTGGTTGCCAAAGAGTATAAAATGTTATATAATGAAGATATGATTTCAGAAAGTTTAAAAGATAGACGAATCAAAAATGCAGAAAAAGCCTGTAGAGAATCTACTACAGATTGGGCTAAAGACTTTTGGTTTAATGTCTTATCTAAATTATGTAAAAAGTATGACCGTATGGAATACTTTAGAAAGGTGATAAACTGATGAATGTATTTTATGTAGATAAACATCCAGTAAAAGCTGCTGAACAAATGTGTGATAAACACATTGTTAAAATGATTTTAGAATCAGCACAACTTTTGTGTACATGCCACAGAGTATTAGACGGTACAGAGTATTACGATAAGACAAAAAATGGTCGTAAGATAAAAAGATGGAAACACCCTAACTCTAATTTAGAACCTATCTTATACAAAGCAGGTTGGGTAAAACACCCTAGTACAATCTGGTTGTTTGAAAGTGCATATAATTATATTTGGTTATACAAACACATGATGGCTCTAAATGAAGAATATAAGAAAAGATACAATCATACAGATGACCATTTAACAGTACAGAAACTAGGTGATATATTAAAACACCCACCAAAAAATGCATTATACAATAAAATTGCAACAGACCCTAAACCTGCCATGCCTGAACATTGTAAAGTGCCTGGTGACGCAGTTGCCAGTTACAGAAAATATTATATTATAGAAAAACAGAGATTTGCTACATGGAAATCACCTGCTAAAGTACCACTATGGTATTCAGAGGGTTTAAAACAGTATCTTAATTCTGCCGAAATATAGGTGAAAAATGAATTTTAGTGATTTAAATGATGGTATAGCTATACAAGTTGATGACTTTGACATTAGAGATATAAATGAAGAGTCGGCTGAAGTTATCAAAAATACTTTAAAGGAACATGTTGTAGTTGTTTTAAAAAGGCAAGATAGAACTCCCGCTCATTACACTAACTTTGTAAATCATATTGGTCCAATCGCAAATTGGAATCAATTTAATTTTAATCCTATCACAGGCGAAGAAGATTATAACCCACAAGACGAAGACGGTTTTATACAGCCATATGATTGGCCTAATCCTAACACATATCCTGTACAGAGGGTAGCACATAAAAAAATAGATGGCAAGAGAACAGGTATTTTTGGAAGTGGTGTATTAGATTGGCATGCTAATTTAAATGGTCCTACAAGAGCTGACGGTGTTGCATTGCAAGGTTGGTCTCATTGTGAAGGCACATCTACAACTTGGTTAAACACCACAAAAGTTTTAGATGATATGCCACAAGAATTGTTTGATAGATGTAACAATGTTTATGCAGAATATGAATATGCACCTGAACTATGGGCTAAAGGTTTGCCTGAAGACCAATTAAATGCTATGATGACAAATCAGAGTACATACAAAATGTGGTTGATACAACAAAATATAGCAGGTAAAAAAGGCATTTACTTTTACACAAATAACAAATGTAAAATTATTACAAATGATAATAAACTTTATGATGATTTACATGATTTTATGTTTCAAGAAAAATACATGTACACACATTATTACGAAATAGGTGATATTGTGTTAAGCGACCAAATTTTAAGTTTACATAAAAGAGATACAAATGAACCAAAATTATTAGCAGAAAGAGTGCTACACAGAATTACTTTTAAAATAAGTAATATAGGTAAACCAACATGGTGCCAAACATACAATAATATAGATGAGATAAATAGTAGTAAAGGAGAAATTATCCATGCGTGATAAAATGATAGAAGCTTTAAAACAACATGCCATTGGCCACATTGAAAAACACAAAATGAATGTAGAAGTAATTTTACAAAAAGCTGTGGGTATCGGTGAACATGGTGATGTATTAACTGAAGCAGAAAAAGAACTAAAGGTAATTGCAGAGTATAATGACCAATTAGAAATGCTAGAAAAATATTTTACAGTTAAGGACCCATTTAAAAGTTAATGCCAATTTATACTTTTGAGAATACAAAGACCAAAAAGGTCTATGATGATATGATGACTATTGCTGAAAAAGAAGAATTTTTAGCAAAGAATAAACATATCAAACAATTACTGACTACTATAAATATATCAAGTGGTGTTGTTGGTATGGGTAGAATGAAAAATGATGGTGGCTGGAATGACAATTTACAAAGAATTGCTGATGCTCACCCTACTAGTGAATTAGCTGATAGATATAAAAAGAAAAGTATCAAAGAAGTTAAAACAAAACAAGTGATTGAAAAACACCGTAAACGACAACAAGGTAAAAAGTAATGGCAGATATACCAGATTATTTACGAGAGTATGACCTTGACCAAGATTGGGGTTTTACACCAGTAAGTAAAGCACCAGAAGCGCCTACAGTTGACACTAGCGTTATTGAAACCAATAATTTAGAACTTGCTAAAGTCAAAACAGATGTAAGCGATATTAAAAGTATGATGAACGAAATCATGCAAATTGTGGCTGAAAAAGACCAAGTAACAACAACACTAGAAAGTGAAGAAGTTACTAATAGATTTAAAGAGGCAGAAAAGTTAATTTTGCCTTTTTTGTATAACTTGATGAAAAGTGATGAACCTTATATACATTGGCCAAATAGAACACCAATTATTAAGGCACAGATAGAAAAGTTTTTACAGATAACAAGAGGTAAATAAATGCAAAAAAACTACGACAAATGCCTAGAAACTATATTACACCATGAAGGTGGTTATGTAAATCATCCTAAGGATCCAGGCGGTGAAACTAATTTAGGTGTAACCAAAAGAGTATATGAAGAATTTGGTGGCACAAAAGATATGAAAGACTTAACAGTTGAAGATGTAGCACCGATTTACAAAACTGGTTATTGGGATAAAGTAAAAGGTGATGAACTACCGAGTGGTTTAGATTTATGCGTGTTTGACTTTGGTGTTAACGCAGGTCCAGGCAGAGCAGCCAAGTATCTACAAACAATGATTGGTACAGTTGCAGATGGTGGTATTGGTCCTAATACACTAAGAACACTTAAAGGTTATGTTGAAGAAAATGGCATTGACAAGACGATTAAAGATTATCAAGCAGATAGACAAAGTTACTATGAACAATTAAGTACCTTTGACACTTTTGGTAAAGGTTGGACAAGAAGAGTAAATGAGACAACTGAGTTGGCTCTAAGCATTACCGACTGAAAGAAGGAACAAGCCTGTCAACAGGAAAGAGATTACTTGAATGATTTATATTCAAGAAAAGGCACCTGAGGCTTGACAATAAGAGAATATGTGTATATAATATAGATATAAAATGAAAAAGGAATTGATATGACTAAGAACTTTGTACAACTAGACGAGAGTAAACTGCCTAAAACCAAAGGTAAAAACATTGATGGTTTTAGATTTTATTCTGTCGGCGATAAAAACTTTCCAAGTATTACAACCGTATTAGGTGCAATCCCAAAACCAGGTCTTATCGCATGGCGTAAAAATGTTGGCGAAGAGGCAGCGAAATGGGAAATGAATCGAGCTGCTCGTAGAGGTTCAGCTACACATACTTTGGTAGAACAATATTTAAAAGGTGAAACACCGTCTATTCGTGATGTATTGCCTTTAGGTATGTTTAGACTTCTAAAACCATACCTTGACCAGATTGACAATATTCATTGTCTTGAAACTATCATGTATAGTACCAAATTGACCGTTGCAGGTCAAGTTGATTGTATTGCAGAATACAATGGTAAACTATCTGTAATTGATTTTAAAACTGCTAATAAAGAACGAGTTGATAGTTGGAATGAAAACTATTATATTCAATGTACTGCTTATGCAATTATGTATGAAGAATTGTTTGGTACACCTATTGAACAAATTGTTATTTTACAAGCGGGTGAAGATGGTTCTGCTAAGGCATTCGTAAAGAACAAAGCTGATTACGAAGAGAAACTAGGTAAAGCAATTGAAGGTTTTTATAAATATTATGAAGAGAAGACAAAAGGCATAAAGTCATAATGGTCTCTATAAGGAGATACCATGATAAAATATATAGCTATATTAGTCTTTGTAATATCATCTTGCACATTTAGTTTTAAGACTCAAGCTGAAGAAACTTATGAGTTTTATGGTTCACATGCACCTATAATTTGTGGTTCAAGTAAAGAAGTTTTAAAATTTGCAGAAAAAGAAGAGTGGACACCATTTACAATATCTTTTGGTAAAGTAGGTGGTGATGAAAATGGAGAGATTGCATTTATTGTAACAACTTGGCTTAAACAAGGAACTACACAACAAATGGTAACAATGCAAGCTCCTAACGGAAATGAATCGTGTATATTATACATAAGTTTTGACGCTACAGTAAATCCAGATTTATTGCCAAAGGGTTTAAACTTATAAAAAGAATTAGTCGTTGACGACAATTATGGTAGACATACTGGACGAGGGTGCGATTCCCTCCAGCTCCACCATAACTACATGAAGAGATTAACACAGACAATTTTCATGTAGTTATGATGGGGCTGAACTAGGATCGACAGATGTTGAGAAAATTGTAAGAGATTAATAGGTGGCAACCTTTCATGCTAATTAAACGCAAACGATAATAACTTTGCATTAGCAGCTTAGGCTGTTTAGGGTTTTGTGGATTGTACCTCGTAACAGAAACAATCCACGCTTTACAAATTTAACAACAAGTGATATATTAGTAATATGAATAGTAAAGAATTTAGTTTAATTATAGAGGGTGTTGTTAAAGACAAAAGACCTATAACATACATGGACGCAATCATCTGGTATTGTGAACAGAATCAAATCGAAGTCGAAACAGTAGGTCGACTTATCTCAAAAGCACTAAAAGAAAAAATACAAGTTGAAGCTTCAAATGCTAAACTTTTGAAAATCGAGGAGACAGGAAAATTACCAGTATGAACATTGAATTGATTGATAAAATGGGTAGTGACTTATCAGTTGTAAATGCAGCTCGTGTGTCATTTAATAAAAAGAAAAGTGAGTTTGAAGAGAAAGATGAAAAATTAATTAAGTATCTTGCCGAACATGACCATTGGTCACCTTTTGGCCATACCACTTTACAGTTTTTAATTAAAGCGCCTGTGTTTGTTGCAAGACAATTAGTAAAACATCAAGTTGGTTTAGTGTGGAATGAAGTAAGTCGAAGATATGTAGATACACCACCAGAGTTTTATGTACCATTTATTTGGCGTGGTGCACCAGAAAATAAAAAACAAGGTTCAAGTGAAAAAGAAATTGAGTTTGATATTACAGATGTAGTACAAGCATGTAAAACAGTTTATAATGATATGATTGAAGAAGGCATTGCTCCTGAAATGGCTAGAATGGTTTTACCACAAAACATGATGACAGAGTGGTACTGGACAGGTTCAGTTATGGCATTTGCTCGTGTGTGTAATTTAAGAAATAAACCAGATTCACAAGAAGAAACAAGAATGTTAACATTACAAATGGCAAAACATTTGAAAGACCATTTTCCAATTAGTGCAAAGTATTTGTTAGATGAAAAAGTATAAAGACAGAATTGATGATTTTTTTAAATGGGTAAAAGGTACTGAACTTGTCGAGTTAGATGACATTGATGTATCAGAGGATCCTGTTAGACCAGAGTTGACACTAGGTTTTAGAATCACTCATGGTAGAAAGATATTTGGTCTAAAATATAATGATGAAATTGAAGCAATTGTATGTACAGCATTTTGTCCTGAAGTACCATTTACAGTAAGAGAAATGGATTACATGAGTCAGGCTGCAAATCAAGATGGTCGAAGAGGTGAAATTGTTATTGCATATACTGTATGGTCGAGAAAAAGAGGTGCAGGAAAAGAGATTATTAAAAAACTAGGTGAGTATGCAAAAAAAGAAAAGTTTGAAAGACTTGTTACTTTATCACCATTGACACCAATGGCAACACACTTTCATATTAGAAATGGTGCAAAACAGGTACACATTAATGAAGAGACACAAAACTTTGAATATAAATTATAATTATGTATGGTGGATTTGATGTATTTAAAACTTACTTGGCTGTTAAAAATCATTTTACTACCGATTATGATTACAATAAGTATGGTGGGAGAGTTACAGCAAAGTTGGATAGCTTTACGAAACGGCCAGATAGGTACTTTTTTCATAAACTTTCTAAAAGATATAATGAGCGAGACATATTGGATTATTTTGTTTCTAATTTTGCTCTTGACGGTAATAAGTGGGTTGGTAATATTATAGGCAATGAAGGTTCTGAGAATTATACCAAGTGGCGAAAGTATAAAGAGTCGTTTGACTATCATTTTAGGAACGATTGCGTATCTATCAATAATGACCTTAGCAACCGTGGCATTTCTTTTAATGATGGCTTTCTCGTTAATTCAGGCCAACATCCTAGAATTTTACGATTACATATTCAAAAGAAAATTAACATCCAGACCACCGTCATTCTTGATTCAGTATTATCGTTTAGCAAGATATGGAATAAAGATATTGATGAAAAAGTTGTATGGCCTAAAATCGCACATACGCTTGCCAAATTAAAACCATTTGTGATATATAATGAAACAAAAGTAAAACTAACATTAAAAGATGTATTTGTAAATGAAAGAGATTGAACCAATAGGCGAAAAACTAGACGACAAGATTAAGAAGTTAAACTCATCAAGAGTTTATAAAAAGATTACACCAAAAGGTGAC